>Ga0209806_1000310_pt1 | contig 32368 bp, 34 predicted proteins | sample GraSoiAngelo_152_FD_186166 | JGI IMG/M metagenome (GOLD analysis project Ga0209806, IMG submission 186166) | Grasslands soil microbial communities from the Angelo Coastal Reserve, California, USA - 14_1009_12_30cm (SPAdes) (version 2) | ecosystem: Environmental > Terrestrial > Soil > Grasslands ... | reverse complement strand
CTCAGGTGAAGCAATGAAGCGGAACCCGACGATGACGGTAATCCCCGGAGTCGATGAGAGCAAGTCAGGTCCTCGAGCAACCGATGACTTGACAGAACCCGGACGAAAACCACCGAAAAGGTAGCGTTGGCGATCAGAATGCCCGAACCTGCGAGCCTTCGCTACTCTCAGCCCTGATATTCAATGTGAACCTGGTGAATTTAGGCCTACTCGAGTCCCGCGCCACCAATGCCTAGTTGATGCTCTTCTTCTTGAGCGACTCCAGTATCCTTTCCTCCTCCGACTTTCTTCCAGCATGCTTTGCAACCGAGTATCCCAGCAGTGCTCCCGTGTACAATCCCACCAGTGTCCCGTTGAGGAGGAAGCTTACCGGTCCAAAATTCGATTTCGCCCAGGACTGGAGGAAGAGATTGTTCTGGTACTCCAGGGAAACCCAGATGAGAAGACCAAGGATCACCAGCGACTCCGCCCAGATCAGCCAGCGCGTTCTCTTCACCAACTGTTCCTGCTTCAACCGATCAATATCCTGTCTGTCGTCCATAACCCGACTCCCGCCCTCTATCCCAGTTATAACGCTGAAACCCAAGACCCAGCACCGCTCTTCTCTACGAGAATCTACTACCTGGCTAACTTGTCATGGTGAAAGGCTAACCCCTAAGCTAATGTCTTTGGACATTCACCGGTTCCCACCAATGGGGGCACTTGCACCTTGCGCGAGCCCCGTGTTTTTGCATGAAGGTGGAAAAATGAAGCTTGGAAGGAGAATCCGGAACCTCCTCGTCATGGCCGCGATCATCATTGTCGTGTTTCTTCCAACAGCCGTCTATCTAGGCACCATTACCGCACCCGCCAATGTAGCTCCCAACTATTGCAATACCGCAGGCAGATGCCCATGGAAGACATGGCCCAAAGCTCCCAGTCCCTCCCCGGTACCAACCAGCACCTCGTTTCGCGCAATCTCCAAGTATCCGGTACTTTCATCCAGGAATCTAGTACAGGGACCTCAGCTGACCAGCGGTAACCCTGGAAACCTAACAAACAGCAAACTAGATCACTTTGGTCCCTTTAGCCATCCAGATATCCCGAGTTCTCGTACAGTGACGAACAATGGACCGAACCCGTTGGATCGATAGTTTCCCTTCTCGTCGACAAAGAGAATCTTGGGCTGCAACTGAAAGACCCCGGCTCTAGTGGCCTTCATCGGAATCTTGACCTCGTGGGCTCCCAAGTATTCCAGCCTCTTCCCCTTCATGTCGATGAAATCATCGTTGACCTGACCCGCAATTCGATGCTTGTCCAGCTGCATTCCTTCTACTACGATGTTCTCTAGTTTGATCAACCGTGCCGCGGTCCTCCCAACGTTGGCCACTTCCAACTCGATCGTTAGGTCGGAGCCCACGTTGAAGTCTTTTCCTACAACTCCCAGATTGCCGACGACGTTGGCCTCTTCAAAGCCTTCCAATCCACTCGGCTGACTTTTTGTCAGAGACTCAGGCGTCCCGGGCACTCTCGTCAGAGCAGGGTTCCCGGATAGAGCCTCAATCGGGGTTAGAAGGAGCTCCTTCTCCTGTCTTGCCCTCTCCAAAAGCCGTAATGCTTCATCTCTCTTTACAGGGAAACTTGCCTGGCCATAGAGCCTGGCTGCGAGCTGGAGATGTTTCTCAGCTAGATGATACAGTTCCGTCTTCTTCTTTGGCTCCCTCTCAACAGCTGCATCAGTCAAATACACCAATGCGTCGAAAAGCTTCCCAGTTGCTCTGGTCCAATCGGCAGCATTCTGCCATCTCGCCCCCTCATAGTAGTCAGTGGCCGTCTCGAGATGTTTCTTGATCTCGGAGTATAGTTGTGTGTTTCGAGTGCGCCTGAAGCTTGTGCCGGATTCTAGCGCCCAGCAAATAGACGAGCTGGCGAGGGCGACGTGGCGGAACGTTCTAGCCTGGGCGACTTTCTCCGCCCTAGTAAACAAGTCGGCCGCTTCTGCGTAAAGTTCGGGAGACGCCCGAGTCTCTGCCTCCTTCATCTTGGAACGAGCCTCGCAGAAAAGTGTGAGAGCTTCCAGCTCGACTCGAATCTGTTCGGTTTGGGCCTCTGACATCAGCTCTCTGAAATCAATTGATGCGGAACGGTATCTGGCTCCGCTCTCCTCTTCAGCTCCTTTCTTATCGAGAACTTTGGCCTCCTCCAGATCCACTCTACCGTGGCAGTACTTTTCCAATGATCGGGATGCGTCGAACCAGTTGTCCAACTCCTTCGTCTCCTGGACTTGAGACAATTGGTCCCGCTTGGTCTTCAGGCTTGTCTGCGCTTCGCGAAATGCTCCGGCCGCCGACGTGAACATTTTGATTGCATCTTCCTCCCTTTCTTCCCGACTCAGCGCCTCACCCTTTTCCAGAAGAGATGAACCGCCGTAAATTCTTGACAAGTGAGCCCACGCTCCCGTCCTCTGGAACAAGTTCGCAGCCTGTGCATAGTCCTCTGCCGCTAGAGAGTACTGTTCCTCGCTATGACGAAGCCGAGCCTCTTCGACCAGAGACCACGCCTCCATATAGGCGGACAGTTCGCCGAGCAGTGCTGCAAGGCCCGGAACTTTCTTCGCACCGAGCCGGTAGTCCTCCGCAGCTTTCTTGAAAGCGTTCGATGCCGCCTTGTGGTCTCCCGTCGTGCGAATCTTTGCTGTTGCATCGTTAACGTAGTCCGAGAGGGTCCAGTCGCTCTTTTCCTCGAATGGAAAGCCGAGATAGTCATAGAGGAGCTTGCAAATGGCCATGATTAGAGTCGCAACATTCTTGTCTGGAGGAAGGAGCTTGCGAAGCGAGTTGATGTACGAGTCGGGTTTGCTTACAGCCAGTGCTGGATCGAGAAATACGTTGAGAACCTTTGCATTATCCCCTAGAAAATCCTGAAGTCCACTCGTTACCGCGTTTTCCAGAATATCCTCGATTGATTTGGAGATCTCTACTTCCCTCCTTGGATGACAAATTTCGAGAGTCTGTAGCCTATGAAGAGGGCGAACAGGACCATTGAAACTGCGTGGATCATTAATCCGTACAGCCTAATCGGAGAGAGGTCGACAGCTCCGATCGAATCTAGAACCCTAGGTATCTCCGAGATCGACCAGACAGACAGGAAGGCAGCCAGTTGGAACTGCAAGCTGCGCACGGTTCCGGCGGAGACTGCCATCCTCACAAATAAGGCAAGGGCAACCAATACTCCTAACAAAATGCCCACCTCGACGGACACGATTACATCCATTACCTGAGATTCCCCCTCTTCGTGTAGTAGATTGCAAATGATAAGAGAAACCCGACAGAGAGCGTATCAAGCGCTGCTCGTGCTTCGTATCCTATCACGAAGGTGAACAGGAAATGGTACAGTCCATGGGCGAGCGCGAAAAGACCGAGAAGTAAGCTTAGGATTCGGAGCGAAGGCAACTTTGTTCTCAATACTAGGTAAAACAATACGAGCGATGCGGCAACCATGCTTGTCCCATCGATAAGACCTAGAATCGTTTCAATTGACGTAGAAATTCGCCCATCCAGCCGCGACGGTCCCTCGGGACGCGTCTCGTGTCCTCGCATATTCTGCCAGTAGAGCCAGCGATGGGTTGGTGCCTGAGACTAGCAAGATTGTGATTATGCTGAAGCTACATTCCGATATTAAACGGTACGGTGATGAAGCGTGCCTGACCAAGTGTGGCCGTAATTAATACTAGGTTCAAGGTCATGTGTCGAGGAGGTCATCAGCTTGTCCCCTAGGTCTCGAACCTCTGCAGATGTAGCCAATAGCCCTCTTGGAGTTTTGCGTTTTCTCTACATGGGAAGCTCGGATGTCGGAAAGGACCTCGATTACTACACAAAGGTCCTTGAGGGCAAGAAGGTTTGGGATTTTACCAGCATGGGCACTCGTGTAGCCGCGATCCAAGTGTCTAGTGGACCACTGCTCCTTCTTGCCGGCCACCGGCGTGTCCCCTCTGTTCTGCCCGTGTTCGAGGTTGAGGACCTGAAGGTTTCGGTGAGGGAGTTCAAGAGTCATGGCTGGCAGCCTGACGGTGAGCGATTCGAGATTCCCAACGGGCCTTGCTATTTATTCAAGGACCCCAGCGGGAACCAGGTGGCCATATTCCAGGACGTCCGCCCCAGGGTGCTGGAGAGCGGCTTTCGCGAGACTGGGCTAACTATCATTTTTCGATGTGCTCGACTTCCTACATATTCTCTACTCGTCGATTTGTCGTCTCAGGAAATCCTTCCGAAGCGATTATCCTTTCTACGAGATAGAATTGTCTTCGAACATCTACATCCTAGAAGGCTTGGAGACGAAGACGTATGATTGAACAAGGAAATCTTCTCCCCGTGCACAGCCTGCCTCCGAGTTGTATCTGGAGACAGAGAAATCCTGCTTTCTTCTGCCCGGCCATATTAACCAACGTACAGGCGAACGCACCGAACAATATTGAGTCTAGTAAGAGTTCTTCCTGCTATGAGCATACTAGCCACTCCGCTATTCGCCACGCCAGTCGATGCAGCTAGCACTGAGGCAGCCATTAGCATCGCCGATGTCGCTCATTTGAACCCGACCGCTTTCAGCTTTCCCAGCGGCGGCGCATTCAGCTTCCGGCCTGGGACCGTGACGGTCAGCCAGGGCGGCACCGCCAAGTGGAACCAACAACGGCTACGACCAGCGCACTGTCACTTCATACACTAGTATGGATAACGGTCAACTTCGAAGGCGTCAATGTCCAGCGACCGGTCCCTGACGGTCAATTCGATAGCGGAATCCAAACACCCATCGAGTCCGACCAGTCATGGAGCCTCAACACCGCGGAACTATCACCAGGCGATTATCACTACTGCCAGATCCATCCGTGGATGCAGGCGCTCCTCCACGTTGTCAGCGGCACAGGCCCTCCAAGCACCAGTGTCAACATCGACCATCACCAGGGCAGCACCAGCCAGTTCTTCTCCGGAAGCGCAAGCTGGGGCTTCCTCCTGAGGGACCTACAAGTCAAGAGAGGCACACAGGTCGCAGTCACCAACAACGGGCTGTTTCCACACACCTTCAGCAACTACACCATTAGCGTCCCAGTAACCGAGGGTTTCAAGACGCTGGTCATACCAATCAGCGACGGTGTCTTCAACCAGACACTTGTCTCAGGACAATCCTGGACGCTGGACACCGGTACACTCAACGCTGGAACGTACAATTTCGCTTGTCTCTTTCATCCATGGATGAAAGGATCCCTCACAGTCAGCTGACCCAGTTCACACCTCCCAAACTCCCATCTTCCCCCTTTTTCTTACTCCAAAACCCCTTGATCCCATACTTTGGTCCAGGACCCATCGCTCTCGTCGCATCTAGGGATATCCCCAGATTTCTCGCTCGCTGGATAGGTGCGCCTATTCATATAGTGGCTTCGCGTCCCTCTACCCGAGTAAAAATGCAATCTCAACAACAAAGCAAAGGCGAAGTAATCACCGAGATGCGCGGTAAGACCGACAGCTTCAGCATCAAAGACATCAGCTCTAGCGGCGTTAAGATGGAGAACAACGACGTCGGCCAGATCACAGGCAAGTATCAAGGTAGCTTCATGGAGACAGTTAGTATTCACATGAAGACTGACGGTACGAGCGAGTGGGAAGGCAAAGGCATCCAGATGGTCGGCAAGGACATGGTCGTGGTCACAGGCCACGGCAAGGGTCACAGAGGCCCAGACGGAAACGTCATGTTCGAAGGCGAGCAGAAGTACATGACACAGTCGCCGAACCTATCCTGGCTTAACACCACCAAGGCATGGATCGAGGGCGCAGCCAACCAGGCTGACCAGACATTCACCGCCAAGGTCTACGCCAAGAAATAGAGCAACGATAGCTTAACATCCAATCTTCTCTTTTTTCGCAGACCCAAGGCACGACCACCACTGCAACGCGCGGTACTATTCTTCCGAGACCCCCGCTCTCCCCTGACTCGCACACCGAACCGTTCGGACTCACGTTGCAAGTTGGCGGATTGAACCTATCCTCTCCCACTTCCGTCCTGAGACCGTAAGAGTTACTTTCTAACTAATCTTTTCTCGTAACTATTCTTTTTCTGTTAACTATTATGTGACCCCCCGGGGTGGTCGATTTTCGCGCGCCCAGCCCTTCGTGAAACGCCCAGAATCCCACGTTCACGGGTCTCGCCCTAGCCATCCTTCCTTCGTGGCCGGGTCCGTCCCGCGCACGGAATCGGCTCCAACCATTCTTGATTCAGGATCCAAAGATCACACTGGGACCCACGAGACAGTTCATCCCGGGAAAATCGGCTTGGAGGATGACCTATTGAAACCGGTTATTGAAACCCGTTTCTGAAACCACGATCTGAAACCAGTTTTTGAGATCGTTTTTTGGAACAGATTCTGGAAACGATATTGCGAATTTCCGGGGGGCCACGGGGCCTACTCAAATCTCGCGCCGCACGCCCGCCATGAAACGGCGATTCTTCACTCTACCGTGCCTCTGGTGCAACAGGAATCTCTTCCCGTCTCCTCACCCTTCCCGCAACAACTGGCACTGGCCGGTTAAGATGGACCGCTATCAACACGCCAGCATAGAACGCCGCGAGCGTCCCGTTCAGCAAGAACCCGAAACCGCCCAGGTGCATGCCCGCCCAGGCCTGCAAGTACTCGTTGTGATCATACTCCGCAGCAACCATGACCAGCAGGAGAAAGATAACCACCGACTGGACCCCGGCCAGGACCCTAGTCTGCTTCGCCGCCTTTTTCGCCCGAAGCCCGGCGATACTGACCTCCTCAACCATAACAACTAGCATACCCCAAACCAAGCTATATCCGTAGGGGAAAAAATCGCCCGTTATCAGCCCTGATTCCGGATCCAAGCCCACGATTTCTAGAAACATGATCTTCCCCGCTTATCCCTAGGGGATTCCGCGGGGGGTCGAGAAAGCCCATACGAGCCGATAATGCACCTGTAAAACGGAAACAACCACAGACTCCCACCCGGACAGGAACGGGTGGTGGAAGAAAAGACCCGGGTTCTGGTCATGGCCCCCGACGCAAGAGCGCCTTCTCCGGGAATCTTTTCAGCCTCAAGCCCACCCTAGCAAGGGTTGTGTTATGAACGAACACACTGTACACGTGCCGCCCAAATAGTTCGGACAGCCTAATTCAGCTTGGCGCAACACGGCGTTGAAAGGAAAATCGGCCCGCCTGGAACATCGCTCCAATTTCTTTGGGCTTGCACACAACCTGTTGACCCCCTTCTCAACCGCCGTGTCCCACTAATCCGTCATGAATAGTGACCCGGCCGTTTTGCCAGGTATACTTTCCTTATTCCCGAAAAATGGTAATATGAAAAACTAGGCCGCAAGCATTGCTGCTACTTGCTCCATTTCCTCCGGTTCTCGCTCAACCACTCCGGAATAATCACGGCTCTCAAAAGCTCCTGAACAGTCGCGCCCCGCTGCGAAGCCTCCTTCGAAATAGTATGATACGTCTCCGTCTCAAGAGTCTGCATGAATTTCTTGTTATTCCGCGGCACTTTCTTCAACTACTCCCGACTCAGCAACACCGTTGAGGGTTCTTGTAAGAGTTTGGGCCAAACGCCCTGCCCAGTGCAGATACAGATTCTCTGCCTTTACGAAACCCAAAAAAAACCGAAGCCCGACGCACTGAATGATCTTCCTTAATGGAACACTATGATTTCCGGAGACGGAGATCACGCAAGGAGCAGACACGCGCAAGACAAGCGCCACAACAGTCTCGATTAACACGTTTCAGGCAAGCAACAGACGTATCGATATTCGCTTTATGATCCGAAGTTGCTGTCGCATTGTAACCTGCCCAGGATATTCTAGGTTTCAGCGTATTCTTTATCAGTGTTACCCGGAACCGCGCGTCATGCAAACGAGAAAAATCGTAATCGCGTCTCTAAGCCTACTTATCGTAGGACTCGCACTGCCAGCCGTCAGCCTACTACCAGCAAATGCGTTCCACAACGGCACAATAGCAGTCACCGTCGGCGGCATCCTCCGAAACGCCCAAGACCCTGCAACAGCAGGCTCCGTAAACGCAGCCCAAGCAGGCTCAACGATAACAGTCAACTTCGTCATCCAAGGAAGCAACTTCACACCAACATACCAAAGGAACGTAACCTTTGGATTCAAAGGCGACTGGATGAACAGTTACCAGAACGTCAGCGGCAGCGCTACAACACCAGTGCAATCTAACCAGGTCGGATCTGGAACAATCTCAGTGAGTATACCCGCTGCAGGCCAAGGACCAGGAAGCCCAGCCCACACCTGGACAGTCGCCATCTGGGATGGACCTGCGAACGCATTCGTCGGGGTCTCATGCCCTAGCGGCGATGCTGAGAAAGCACCCGCCTGCGTGACCGTAAACAACCCCGGTCCAGCGCTTACATTCTACACCGCCGACCAGTTCAACGGCCTGCAAAACCGCCAGCTGTTCACTACAACATCAGGCTTCAGCACCTCAGGCAACCCAACCGCTGCAGGCCAAGTCGCTCAGGCAAACAGTGAACTTGCTCTAGGCGATAATTCCTGGAGAAACGGCGACTACGCCGGCGCCAAGGGACACTACCAGAACGCACTCAACGACCTCAACGCGGCTGAACAAAGCCTCGTCAACCTCGGAGGAGGCTCCGCAAACGCCACCATCGTTCAGTCACTCCTTCAAGGAGTCGGATATGCAATGTTCGGCTTCGGTGGACTCCTGGGCGGCATAGGCGGATTCTTCTACCTACGACGCAAGCCAAAAGCCTAAACTCCCAAATTGCCCGTTTTTCACACCGGGCAACCACCTTCTTTTCTGTTACAGCTCAGATGAATCTTCCCGTGAAAACTCCACGCTAGACAATACCAATACTAGCGTGGAGCGTCTACAGCTGTAAGGACTTCGTCGAAACCAAAACAGTTACGCGAGACCTATTCCCGCCGGACCGGGAATACGGCCAACAGGACCGTGAGACGTCCAATGGTCCTGGACACTCAAGACTAGTGAAAGACAACGGAGACTTCAGCTCAGAACTCTGACCAGAAGATTCTCCAGAGAATCGATCTGCCGAGTTTCATCGCAGGTCTAGTCGCAGGCTTCCTCGCCCTCAGCAATGAACCCTGGTGGACTCTCACAAGCCCTGCAAACAGCCGCGTCTTGTCAATCCAAGTCTCACCTTTCTACCTTCAGATTGCCGCGACCGGAATCCCTACAACTTCTCCGTTCGCGTCAGTCATAGGCGCGCTCACCCGCATTCTCCTTATCCTATGCTCTTTGGCTCTGCTCGCATCGTCTCTTCGTCCAACCGCTTGGTGGCGTCCCCTCGCGACATGGCTTGGTCTGGCAAGCCTCACCGAACTCTTCTTCAGTCTCTTCCTCCTCGTTCACGCTGGCCAGGCCGCCCTACTCACCGCATACGGCGCAAACCCTCCTACCAGCGGTACAATATTGTATCCTGCGAGAATCCTTGGAACCGATCTCAGCACATACCAGAGCCCATCGCTCACTGCCTCGTTCAACCTCGACTTCTATCTTGGACTCCTAAGCCTCACAATCGTTGGGACAGGTACAATTCTCAAGATGCTTCAGGAACGAGGACTATTAGCCGCCAGTGCCATCCCCGGCGTCAAGGAGTTCTTCCTCATACCACCCTACAGACACGCATGGATCTCAACAGGCGATCGAGATCTAAATCCTCTAAGTCAGGACCCTGAAAACACAACAGACGACCAGTTGCTCGACTCGTTTGGAAAGATCTATCGTACCGTTCAACCGGGCGGAATAATCAGCATCATCTTGCCCTCGTGGGCCTCTACGCTAGGCGACCGGTTCCAGAAGCTCCTTACATGGACAGGCTTCTCCGTCGAGGACACAGAGACCATCTACCGGGCTCCAGGGAAGCCTGAGACACAACTACGATTCAAGAAACCTCTCACGCCTTCCGGATCAGATGTCCAAGATCCTGAAACGACGCCCATCCTTGAACAGGCCATCGAGAGCGAATCTTCTTTCCCGGACATTCCTCCACAGCTCACCGTCAGCACCCAGCCTGACTGGGGTCTGACCAAGATGACGAAAGAGGAAAGAGCCATGCTAAGATCCGCTCTCTCAATCCTTTCAAAAAATAGAGAACCGGTGCCCTATCACGAGCTCCTGAACCAGGTCTACATGGAACTCGTCGAGAGAAAGGTACAGTTCGACTCGGCCAGAAAGATAGAATCAACTCTCCTCAAACATTCAGGGCAAGAACTATCGCTAACAGAAGAAACGGATGAGCAAGGTCTCAAGTCTGTCAAGCGGTGGAGTCTCGGAACAGATGATCTTTCACCTGATCACGAAGGGAAAGTGTCGATTTTCAGGAAACTGTCCAGCCATCGCCCTAGAGTCCCGCCCGTTATGCGGTTGTTGAAGAAGTGGCAGAGGAAGCCGAAGTACCGGCCCAGAGCAAGTAGAGAGGAGGAATAGCTTGCCTTCTATCAGGCTGCACGGAAGCTACCATGGAGCGTTCACGCTAGTAACGTGTGGCTTATTGTTTGCGATATTCTCTTCGTCGAAATAAGGATCGAAACATGAGCAATCTAAGAGCAAAGATAAGTCAAGTAACCACTAAAAAAGTGCCCATACTCGCTCTGGTTGTCGTAGCCATGCTAGGAATGGTCGCCGGCGTTCTCGCAGCTAATCTCACGGTAACGCCTACCGCGAATACAGGCGAGATCGGCACCTATCACACAAGCAATGGCAGTATGACTGTGACTGACAACGGCCTAGGAGTTGTAGCCAATACCGCAGGTGCTGTCGCCTCTGCAACATTTCCGACATCCGGAAACAACAACAATGCCAACAACGCGCTTACCGCGGGCCACTGGTTTGACCAGGTAACCTTCACTGACACATTAACCGATAGCACAGCCCATACAGCGACGGTCACCATTCGCAACGGGACAGGACCTGCAGGAATCCTGCTGGTCACTGCGACCTTCACCCTTACAGGTCCCGGTGTTTCAAGCACCGGCACTATCACCGCATACATTGACACCGGTGCAACATCTCTGACATCCCCAATAACAGTCTATGTAGCGATAACATAGACCAATCTTCCCCTCTCTAGGCTGGATTTCCGGGTAGGACCCCGGAAGCTCCTCCCTTTTTTCTCCAAATGAGGCAGCCGTGCGACCGCAGATTCCACCCCAATATCTGAAAGAAATAGGGCTACAGCGAGCGAACTCGCCTATAATCGGCCCCGACCCGAATCTGTGACGGGGTCTCTAGATTTCCCTGATAGTCTTTCGTGAAATCGGTCTATATCTCCCGACTCTTCGTCATCTCGTCCAAGCCCAGACCCTGCCCTGATCAGCCTGTCTCGCCCATTATCTGTGCCAGATAGGAAATCGGCTCGTCAAAAAAAGGGTAGGGGGTAATGCGTGGAGCATCTCGCGCCGGATGAGTGGGAGTTTCGGGAAGCGCACTCCAATCCGTATCGCCTCTACGATTCTCATTCGCTGATCAGAATTGTTACCCACATGTGCTAGTCGAAGGTACCGAACGCTCAAACGGGTCCGAAACCTCGAAAGCAGAGGCGCAAGCATGAACAAGGCGTCGAGGCTCGGCAATCGGCTCCGAAGAACATTCACCTGGTATCTTTCCGGCAAGATTGTGCTCGCTCTCTTGATCGTAGCCGTATCTGCCACATCTATTGTAGTCACTTCGACCACATACCAGGCCGAGGTTGGCGGCGAACTGAACGTCACAAACAGTCTCGTAGCAATCGACAAAGGCTTCTCCGTCGCTAGTTCCAATGCCGTCGCCGCTGGAACCTCATGCAGTAGCCCGACAATTTTTGGGGTTGACACCCTTGCCAACACAGGGATAACGCAGACGGATCTTGTCTACAATGTTCAAGTGAACGAGACTTTGACCACGAGCATCAACACTTGCTACCGAGCGACCCTGGTCGTGACGCCCAACGGGGGTTCCGCGACAACCTACGGCCCAGTGTACATGAACAGTACCAGTTCGATTCTCCCAACTTTTCGGATAAACTGTGAGTTTGATATTGGAGCCAGCGCCCCAGCCTCTCCGTACTCGTTCCAGCTGACTGTTCAGTGACCTCCATATCGGTTCCCAATACTATTCGAACATGTCCGAGCTTTCTATTGAGGGGTTTTCGTGAGACTTGCAAACAAGATAGCTGAATCCACATAACCTGTTTTTTCTGTCTTCAGCCAGAGCTTTCGTCCCAGTATCAGGACGGAGATGAGCCCTACAAAGTTTGCGACTGAGAGCAGGGTCGCGTATGGATACGTGGCTATCATCAGGGTGAGATATGATACGATTCCGGTTTTCGCCTGGGCGACCACAACGGTTAGGAGTGTCCCGAAATAGAATATGTTCAAGGCTCCCATCACAACGAGCAACGGTACCAGCTCAGCAACAGGGATTCCAACATGGACTACCCCGAGAGCGAGTAATGCCCAGCCTACGAAAGCGAGGATAGCCATAATGGGGCTCATCATGAGCACCTCCATATCGAAAGCCTTCACGGGCGACATGGATCTCCAGGCGTCCCAGTGCTTCAAACCAGTCTGAATATTCCCCCCGCTCCACCTGATCCGCTGCTTCAACAAGCTCTTGACCTTGGCCGGCATCTCCTGCCAGCTCTCCACCGGAGCCAGTTTCGTTGGAATGCCCGCTCGCGCGAACCTGACCGCCAGTTCCGCATCCTCGACAATAGAGTTCGGGTCCCAGAGTCCCACCTGCTCCAGAGCGGTTCGTCGGAAGTAAGTGTTGGAGCCGGAGAATGCCACGAACAATTTCAGCGCGTACTTCCCATCATTCGCCAACCGATACAGAAATGTCTCGTAGGCTGCCAACCTCGCGACAATGCTCTCCTGCAGGTTAAGGGTACGATGGTAACCGTGCACCGCACCAACCTTCGCGTCATTGAAGTAACGTAGTGCTTTGGTGATCGCTAAGGGTTCTGGAATATCGTCTGCGTCGAATGTGGCAATGATCTCTCCGGTTGACTTGGAAAATCCAAAGTTTAGAGCATCTCCCTTGCCGACACTTGCGGCCCTGTGGAATACTTTGATCCATGGATACTGTCTGGCAAAATCCTGACAGATCTCCAGCGTTCGGTCCTTGGATTGATCTTCCACAACAATCACCTCAAGATTCTCCCTTGGATAATCCAGTCTAGTAATTGCGTGGAGTAATCTTCCAACCACCTTTTCTTCGTTCTTCACCGGAACTAGTATCGAGACATTAGGTGGATCCCAATCTTTTCCGGGCTCTTCGGAAGCAAACCCATGTTTCTTGTAACGCCAGATGCCAACCATGATTATCGGGGTCGCGTAAGCGAAATAGGCCAGAAAAATTATTGTTAGCGCGAGAACGAAACCGTCAGCAAGATTCATTGTGTAGGCCTTAGACTCGTCTTAACGTTCTCGATTGAAAGGCTATTTAGCATCTTAGAACGCGCTCGACTAGGCAAAATGCTGGAGTCTCTAAGACTTCGCTGGCACAAGAGCCTTGCCGCGATGAACGTTCTAGCCACCACCTACTCGCCGTTGATCCTCGGCGGGCTAATCGCGCTAACGACGTTCCAGAAGCTTACACTGATCTTTCACACGGACGGCGGTGGAGACCTGTTGGGCGCTGACATCCCGAAGAGCATGATACTGATGGCAGGTCAGAATCCTTACGCCTCGAATCCTTGGGCCTCTCCTTATCCGCCATTTCTGTTAGCTGTTGTGGGTGGTATTATCAGGCTAACGGCGGGCAACACGGTCCTCGCGCCGGTCACAATCGGTATGATTTCCCGGGATGTTAGGATGACGGGTCTTGTCGCGGATGTTCTTGTTGCTCTCGTGGTTTTTGTCACCTTGCGCGCGAGGAGGCTTTCCGGTCTCTCCTCTCTCGTCCCTTCAGCCCTGTTTCTCGTTTTACCTTCCATAAGTCTCTCTCCCTACTACTGGTTTAACACCGATGTTCTTGGCTATCCGGTTCTCGCCGTGTCCGTTCTCGCACTGGTCCTGCGGCGTTACTTTTTGGGCTCTGTATTACTTGCGACAGCCGCGATCTTCAAGGTTCACCCAATTCTCGCTATCCCGTTGGTACTCGTGTGGCTCATCAAACGGCGAGGAATCGCGAAGACGCTTCCCACTATCATCACTACGGTATCGATTCTTTCATTCGGCTTGGCGCTGCCCGCTATCTTGCCAGGTTATCTCGAATCTGTTCTAGGCTTCAACCTGTCTTCTGGGTTTGGAGGTGGAACATCGAGCTTCACGATGATGAACTTACTCTATGCGGTATTTCCCTTGGTCTTTCACATTTCCCTGTCTACCACTGTGGAGAATCAGGTCTGGTTGGCTGCGACAGCAGCGCTCTTCGCGGCCGCGGTGGGTATTGTGTGGTCTCGAGCCCGAGAATTGAATCCGGTTGACATTGTGGCAATTGGACTATTAGTCTGGCTCATTCCACTTCGTCAGATCTACACGCACTATCTCGTGTGGGCTATCGTTCCACTTCTGATGCGAGGTCGTCTGCGTCAGACTCTAATGGTAGGTTCTCTTCTAGAGCTCGCGAACACTATGTCTTCGTGGTCGTGGAATCTTCCACCGGACCCTTTTCCAATTCTAGCCACCCCGTATGGCTTTTTCGTCACGAGTCTAGTCTACTTTTCGGTAAGCGTCACGTCTCTCGTTTTCATATTGAGAGAACTCGGTGCTCGACGCCAAGTTGAGCCTAAGCTCGTTGACAGCTCGGTGTTTCTCGAGAGATATCCGATCCCAGCAGTCACATCAGCCTGAGCGTGAGACATGACACGTCAGAACTTCTCCGTCTCCGCTGGATTTGTGGTGTTTGTCGCGGTGAAAGGGGGAGGAACTTTGGCGTGCGTGAGTGCATGCGTGAATCGCTTTTTGACTATTTATATGCAATTTACACGTTCTCGCTCTGAAAAATTGAGCCGGACGAGGTAAACCTGATGGTTAGCCGCAAGTTGCTGTAGATATCCGTAGTCGCCCCTGTATAGGATTTAGCGATTTCCGTCAAGAATTGTCAATCTCGAAGTCGCTTTCGAGGTATGCTAATCGAAAATGGGCAAAATGATGATCTCCCTGAGCGATCAGGCAGAAAATCTAGTGCGCCACGAAGTCGAAAAAGTCTACCACGGACGCGTTGGAGGGCTCTCGATATTCTTCGAGCAGATCCTTCGAAACTACTTCCAAGGAAACGGCAAGCCTTCGAAAGCCGTCCGGACAAAGAACGGTAGAGCCTAGCCACATCGTGGACACCTAGTCCGAGACGGACAGCAACGGCCTTCAGCAGTATTGTAAATGCACGTGTTTCAACGAACGGCAAACCATGTCTTTGCGGGCCCAGACTAGGGTCTCAGTCCTCGAGATCGAATTTCGAGGGCTCTCATGAAACTTGGGAGTTCTTCCACGCTGCGGACTTCAGTTCTGGCGAGGCTATGGATCTTCCGCCACGACGAGTTGTCTGCAAGGATTCCGCGATACGATAGTTCTTGGTACAACCATTTTCCTAGTTCTCCTCCTTCTCGATCGAAATCAGTGAGCACGATTGCCCTCTTCGACCCGTCTAGCCGTTCTATGAATCTGAATCTCGGTTCGCCTGTGGCTTTGAGGCAAAGGATGGCTCCCTTCATTCCGAGTTTCCTCAGGGCTGCTTCGTCCCTTCTTCCCTCGACTATTATCGGTACTCCGGCCGCAGATTGTACCTGCAGATCTTGGAAGATTCTTGTGGCCCTCTCCATCTTTCTAGCATAGAGGTCGATCCGCGGATTCCGAAAATGTGCGGGATATCTCCGTCGGATCGGAGCCACCATGTTCGTATGACTACCTCGCTTCTATCTTCAGCATCTGTTCCAAGGGTTCGGGATGCTTGTCGAAGTAGTCTCTCACTCCCCTAAGAATGTCTGCTAGTATTCTCGCCATGTTTGCTTTGAGGTCTTGAGGGTGGATCTTTTCGGCCTTGTATGCCTCTTCAAGTTGGCTAAAGCTGGAGAATTTCATGTCTCCTCCGTATTTCTGATCCCGTCTCAGAACAACTGTTTCGTTTTCGTGGAACGCTAGGAGGCGGTAGTATTCTATTATTGGGTTTCCCTCGACTATCGTGGGTGGGCAGTATGCTTTGCGGAATTTCTCTTCAATGAGTTGAGGGGAGTCGTGTAGTAGTATCGTGTTTTCGGGCTTGCTCTTCGACATCTTCGACGCGATAACACTGCTCAGTTTCGAATCCTCATCGTAGCTTCCCTTGTCGGATCCTTGTACGCCTGCGAGGCCCATCAGCATTGGGGTGTGGAGTGCGACTGGTTTTCCCCATCCCAGTTTTTCGCCGGCTTCGCGCGCTAGAACGTGGGCCTTACGTTGGTCTATTCCTGCGCAGGCTACGTCCAGGTTCATCTCGAATATGTCGGCTGCTTGCATGCAGGGGTAGAATAGGCTGGCAGTTTCGACGTCTTGCGTTTTCATGTCACGGCCCATGATAGGCAGTGCGCGCACGGCTCGTTGTGCTGTGATCGTTTTGGCGATTCTAATGACTCGTTCCCAGTAGTTTGGCTTACTAGCGAGTTCTGAGGCCCAGATGTATTCGACCTTGTCCTCGGTCAAGCCAAGTGCTGTGAAGCAGTGCTTGTAGTACTCACCGGCTGTTTCGATCTTTTCCATGTCGCCGCCGAACTTGTTGTTTATCATGCTGTGCCAGTCCGCTAGGAAGATGATGAAGTGGAATCCTGCTTGGATCATGTCTTTGATCTTGGTGCCGCAGACGAGTCCTGTGCCGATATGCATCATTCCAGGCAGCTGTGCTAGGAGGGCTGCTTTCCGGAGCATTCGAAGCCCCAATACGCCCGAGGCTTCTTCTTCTCTTCCAGGACACGTTCGAGTTCTGCAGGCTGGATGATCTCCACCGTTCCCCTAGTAACTAGTTCGAGGCGCTGTTCTTGGCTCATCCAATCCTCCAAGTATTTCGGTTGGTTGCACGGTACAAAAAGCCTCTCCGTGTCCCGGTTTTGGAGCGGGGTTTTGCCTGCAGCCCTTGTTTAGAGGGTGTCTGTCGCCCGCGTCACTAACACCCAAGCCTCACCGTGAAGATCTCTGTCTTCCCTCAGCCCGGCTCTCTCGAGGCAGGCGTCTAGCAACCCGCTCCAACACCTGGCTTGCGTGTTTTGTTCTTAATTGTTCCAGCGGGGGACTCGTGCGACGCGGGGTCGAGTCGCTAAGACCTCCGATTCTCCTGGAACATTTTCTGTCTGGCACGGAAATTGGGGAAGAAAGCTTGATCTGGAAAACGCCCGGCTTTAGATCGATTGGTGATTATCCGGGCTTACAGCGTGAATAATCCCCTGTTCGAGAGGTGCTTGTTCGGATCTTGAATCAAGGCTGATACTGACCGATTTGACTCATGTTTCTTTTTTCCTCTCGGACCCGACTTGCGTCGCGGGACCGTTATCAAAATCTGGGTCTTTTTTTCCAGGACCTGTTTCTGTCCGAGCCTGATTATGGGCCCGTTTCCACAAGACGGGGCGTTATCAGCTGCTCTGGGCCTTTCTCGATCCGCGGGGATGTGCCAAGGGATCAGCGTGAAAATGGGCGTTTCTAGAAATCGTGGGCTTGGATCCGGAATCAGGGCTGATTCTGGGCGAACTCGTGCCTATCTGTTGGCGACCATGATGCGCGATGGTGTTACTTTAGAGGCACGTACATGCTTGAACGGGATGCGCCGATACCTGGCGTTCCGTGGACAACTTTCTGGTTGGTGATCGCGAACTCACCCAGGAAGTGTCCGATCATCTCGGGTTTGATCTCGATTGCGACAAATTCCTTTCCCGAATGCAAATGTAATGTCAAACCCAGCATCTCAGGTATGATGATCATGTCCCTCGCGTGGGTCTTGACCGGGTCCGCTTTTCCTCCACGATTACCGTTCTCTCTTCGCGATTGCCGAATATGTTCGAGCAGTGTCCGCTGGTCGTTGGTCAAACCTTTGAGCAGAGACCTCCGCTGGCGAGAAGGAAGTAGTTTGATGAACTCATCCATTGACATTTGCTTCACTTCTTCCAAATTGTGTCCGCGGTAGGTGAACTGTCTAGGCAACTGACTTCCTCCAGCTCGCTCCTCGGGTTCCTCTAATTAACATTGGATTGGTCAGCATCTATCGCGCACTCCTTCTCTTTGCCCTTCCAGTCTGGCGCGCTGCAATGTTCCCAACTTTCCGACCCGGCGAGGTCCACCGTCCGACCGTAGTCGGCTTGCCTGCGTGCTTGTGCCTTCCGCCACCGTGAGGATGAGATGCCGAGATCATCGCTTGTCCCTTGACAACCGGCCATTTTCGTCCTCTCGCTCTCTGCAGGAACCATCTGGGACCTGCCTTCATGAACGGCTTCTCAGTACGCCCCGCCCCAGCAACGACACCAATCATCGCCCTGCAATTATCATTCACATGAATTGTTTTTCCAGAGGGCATACGTAGCTCAGTGCCTATCGGAGTATGGGAGACCACTGTCGCAAATGAACCTGACGAACGAGCCATTGTTCCGCCATCACCATGACGCAGTTCAATATTGCATATCATCGTCCCTTCAGGCATTTTTCCAAGGGACTTGATGTTGCCGATCTCCGCCGGAACTTCAGACCCGAAGAGGAGTTTCTGTCCAACCGCGATTCCTTCCGGAGCTGGGACGTAGATTTCTCCCGCTCCCTCAACCTTCAATAGTGCGAGAGGTGCGCCACGAGCCATCTCGTGCAGTAGATCCTTGACATAGCCTGAAGAGTGCCCGTCCACGCTGTTATACCCGACGGAATGAATTCTCCGATGCGTTGGCGCCTTGAATATGAAATAGCCGCGACCACGTCTCTGAACGAGAATATTCTTACCCATGCACTGTCTACTCCTACAGGATTCCCAGTTTCACCGCTAGATCCGATGCTTTCGATTCTGGGCTGAGTCTAACATATGCTTTCTTCTTGCCCTCTGGAGTCACGAGCGTATGGACTTGGTTCACTTTGACCTCGTAGAGTTCCTCGACCGCCTTCCAAATGTCCCGCTTTAACGCGTTGCGATGAACGATGAAGACGATCTTGTTTTCTGTCTCAATCAGTTTGACAGTGTCCTCAGACATCATAGGATAGGCGATGACTAGTTCTGTAGAGACTCGGCCCATCTATCGTAACCAGCTCCTGTCGGAGAGGGTTTTGATCGCGGACTCAGTCCAGATCGCCAATCGTCCCGGATGAGTTCCGGGAGCCAACGCTTCAACGCTCAAGTCCTTCACCCGGACAATGTCCACGCCTTCAAAGTTCTCGAAGGCTCTCTGAGCGCCCTGATACTCACCAACTACTAGAAGTGGCCCTACCGAATGCGTTCGGTTCTTTCCCCTTATTCTCTTGCTCTTCTTTACCCTGTCAATATCGCCCCATACTCCGATCGCGGCTAGGAAGTTTTTCGCCGCGGAGGATTTTGCGAATTTCTCCACTTCATCTGTGACGACTAGTGGGAGCTCGATATCCTCATCGAACCTATGCCCTCTCCCTCGGACAAGGTCCTGCGATCCCGTGGCCGCAATAGCCGAATCCAGCGCAACACGTCGTTCCTTTCTGTTCATGGACTTTGCGGTTCGTTTGAACGTGACAGGTGGAAAAGCCATGCGCCCTCCCATGGTTCCTGGGGCAAAGGCGGCTGTGCCGGATAGCGGCCCGTGTCCGCCGATCCGCGGGACTCTTGAGATTCCTCTTCCTACTCCGAAGGACTCGGCGGTGGTTCGTTTCCCAGCCATAGGGTTGCGCCCTTGCGGTTGGAATCGATGAGATTGCTGGGCTACAACGGCTTTGGCTATGATATCTCTTCTAAGAACCGCGGTGAATACTGGCGGGAGTGAGAGTTCGCTGACGGCTTTTCCGTCTGCTCCGAAAATCTTGACGTTGCGTTGGGTCAAGGCTCTATGCCCCCTGCTTCGACGCCAGACTGATCATTTCCATCTTTGGCGGCTCGCCTGAGACTCGTCCTCTTGCTGGCGTTCTAAGGGCGACAAGCCTGTTCGCTGGTCCAGGAATCGTTCCCCTTAAGAGTGTGAACTCTGTCTTGATTGGTCCATAGTGGAGGAACCCTCCCTTCGGTGTGACGTCTGCTCCGTTTTCTCCAATCTTTAGAATCTGTTTGTTATACTCAGTCCGCTGGGCAAAACCCATCTGACCTGCTCGGGGTACCGAGTACATGACATAGTGAGGGTGCCATGGTCCGATTGAGCCGACACCTCGAACGGTCTTTCTTGACTTGTGTTTGAGTTTCTTTATTCCCCATCGCTTCACCGGACCCTGAATGCCCTTTCCTTTTGTAATCCCAATAACGTCCACGTCCATTCCTTCCTTGAACACATCAGCAACCTTCACTTCTTTCCCGAGTAGTTTCTTCGCGAACTCTAACTGATCTTTCACGGTCCCACCGTCGATCTTCACTTCCATAATGTCAGGTTTCTTCTTTCCGATCTTGGCCAGGCGAGGTTGGCTCGCGGCAATGGCTCGCACTTCCACAATCCTTTCCTTTGAGGACTCGAGTTTTTCCCAGCCTTTGTTGTCGTCGAACTTCTCAGGAACTTTGATTCTGCGTCCGAGGTCCTTTGACGGTTCTGGGGCCCATACTTCGCCTGTTGTTCTGAGGCCGCCGTTCCATCTCTCGTAGAATCTTAACCCTGTCACCAACAACGGAGGGGTTTCCACCACGGTGACTGGTAGGGTGACTTCCTTTCCATAGTTTAGTGATCCTTGTCGGTTGTCGACTATGGTAACGTGGCTTGTTCCGGCCTTGAAGCCCGCAAACGCTAGTAGTTTCGGCGCTCCCTCGTATTCTGGCCAGAAACGGATTCGAGGAGCCCAGTGAGAAGATCTCCCGCGAGGCAGGTAAGCGAGTGAGCCTCTTCTTGGCGCACTATACTTCCTATGACCCATCTATTTCTCCTCCAAAACGTTGAGGACAGCCAGGGAGCCCCACAGCGCTTCTTCTGTTCTAACAGTCTCAACTCCTTGGTCTGGAATAGTGTTTAGGTCAAAGTCCATCGCGTCCGACGCGTTCATGCCAGACCGGGCGAGAATTTCTGGGACTCCATCATTTGGCGAGCCGAACACTATCAACGGGCGCTTAGATGACACCCACTTCTCCCTTAGCTCCGGCGTGATCTCCCGTACATCGGTGCCCTTCCGGGAAGTGGAGATTGTCAAGTCGAATTTCCTGTTCCGTACTATTTCTGACAGTGAAACGTTCCCACGAGCCACCCTGAACCCCCAATATATGGTTAACCCGCTTGGTTCGGCGATTTCCCCCTCAAGTTCAGGTGATATCCTCGTCAATCTAATAGTGATTCTGTCTGAGATTAGCAAATTTGACTTTACACGAACCAGGTTGTGGAATCCGGCCTCGACCATCGAGGTTGTTCCCGATTGGACGACTACTCCCTCCCGCAAAAGACCTGCGCTTGGACTCTGCTTGTCAGGATGGCTAGGTGTCCGCAGGGGCGGTAACGTACCGGCGTACTGTAGATCAGGGTCTATCTTGAAGACAAGTCTCCGGAGGTACTGAGGCGTCTCAATGTAACTCAGCATCTTCTCAATCAGCCTTGCTTCTCGATCTATCTCTGCTCCAACTCTGTCGCGGTAGATGATAGCCTCCTCCACCCGAAAAGTTGCCAGTGCCCTTGAGACAAATCCTAGCCGCGCCGTCTTTTCACGGAGGTGAGGTATGTCCAATGTTAAGCTTGCCGGTAAGGCAACAGAGACAATTTGTGATCGCCGTGGAGGTTGATCCATGATTATTCTGGCGCGGTGCGAAAGATAAGTTGGTTTGCATATTTACTGACACGGCTGCGAACGTTTAGAAATCGAACGTCTAATCATTCAAACATGCCAACTATCCTCGACAATCCGAAGGCAATTTCTCTCCACGATACGAAGGACATGCTAGGTGCGGTTGAGAGATTCCAAGAATTCATGAGCATCCAAGTGCAGATGCGGCCTCCATCTGTAAACAAGCCAGAGCGTTCAGTCTTTCGCAACATCGTGCTCATGGGCATGGGCGGGTCAGCATCTGCTGGAGACTTGGTTCTGGACTGGCTGGTCAACAGGATCTCCGTCCCTATGATGGTTCACCGGGACCCTGTCCTTCCGAGATTCGTGAGATCCAATACTCTCTTCGTTGCGATCAGCTATTCAGGAGAGACGCGCGAGACCCTTGCTGCGTTTCGAGAAGCAAGAAAACGTGGCTCCAGTCTAGTCGCAATCGGAACGGGCGGTAAATTGCAAAAGTTATCAGAAGAATTGGAGGTCCCATTTCTACCAGTTCATGTGGCTCCGGCACCTCGAGCTGCACTGGGTCAGATGGTGGTTGCAACTAGTATTGCGTTGCACAGTTGTGGAATCATTCAAGACCCTTCGACTGAGATCGATTTGGCAAGCCGAGAACTGCGTCGGGTCAGTCACCAGATTCAGAGACAAGTTCCATTTTCAGAAAACCCTGCAAAACGCCTTGCTGCATCATTAAAAGGTCGTCTCCCCGTGATCTACACGTTTCGAAGAATGGCCAGTGTGGCCCGGCGATTCAAGAATCAGCTCGCCGAGAATAGTAAGATGATTGCAAAGTACGGCCTATTGCCTGAGGCTGGACATAACGAGGTAGAAGCCTGGTTCAAGCCGCGCCTTCCATTGGCACCGATTTTTGTTCGGGACTATTCAGAATCTGAATTTGAACGGGCTATGCTGAAGTCCTTCAGATCGACGATAACTAAGGCTAGTCGAATCAAGCCAGCGCAAGTGCGTTTGAAGGCCCGTACTCGTCTAGGCGGGTTATTATTACCGGTCCTCTACTTGGATTTCGTCTCTGTGTACCTTGCTTTTCTGAAGGGTATTGATCCTACCGATACTCCTTGGATTCGGCTTTATAGAAAGGGATAGGAGGATTCTTCGGGATTGGATTCCATCCGAGATAATGATCTAGAGCTAAGGGATCCCGGGTCCGTTAGCCTTTCGCGACTCCTATTGGAGTCATACGCACAACCTTCTGGCCGATTCCCAGTTGATGACTGACCTCGACCACTCTGTCGACATCCTTGTATGCGCCAGGAGCCTCTTCGGCCAATACCTCCATGCTAGCCGCTCGAATAACAATGCCTTGACTTTCCAGACTCTTCTTGAGATCATTTCCAGACCATTTGCGTTTGGCACCGGATCTACTCATGAACCGGCCTGCTCCGTGTGCAGTTGTCCCGAAACTAAGCTCCATTGCCCGGGGAGTTCCGATTAGGACCCAGCTGCTGGTGCCCATGCTTCCTGGGATGAGAACGGGCTGTCCAACATCGCGGTATTCCGCTGGAATGTCGCGGTGCCCAGGTGGAAACGAGCGTGTTGCGCCCTTCCGGTGAACGGTAACCTTCTTTGTTTCCCCGTCGATCATGTGAGATTCGACTTTCGCCACATTGTGGGCGACGTCGTAGACTATCTTCATATCGAGAGAGTCGGCTGGGCGCTGGAATACCTTCGAGAACGCTTCTCTCGACCAGTGGGTTATCATTTGTCGGTTGACGAATGCGAAGTTGCAGGCAGCGGACATTGCGGGGATGTAGTCCTCGGCCTCTGGACTCTTGCTGGGGCATGCAGCCAATTCTCGATCGGGAAGCTTGATGTTGTACTTGTTGATCGCTCTCTCCATCACTCGCAGGTAGTCGCTGCAGGTCTGGTGACCATACCCTCTACTACCTGTATGAATCAAAACAAGAATCTGGCCTTCCTTGTGAATGCCGAGGCGTTCTGCGATGCGCTTATCGAAGATCTTGTCGGCTCGCTCGATCTCAATGAAATGGTTTCCACTGCCTAGACTGCCGAGCTGCGGAGCCCCACGGGACTTTGCGCTGTTCGAAACCTTGGAAGGATCGGCAGCTTCCATACATCCCTCCTCCTCAATCGTCTTCGGGTCTTCAGGCCAAGCATAGCCATGGTCTACAGCCCAATCAAGCCCGTCGGTAACGGCGCGATCTAGCTCGGTGACACTAAGTTTGACTTGACCGCGGCTCCCCAGTCCTGAAGGGATGAAGTTGAAGATAGTGTCTACAAGCTTCGGGAGAACCGGGCGTACCTCTTCCTCGGTAAGGTTTGTCCGGATCAGTCTGACTCCGCAGTTAATATCGTATCCGACTCCGCCGGGGCTGATCAAGCCTTCGTCATAGTCGGTTGCTGCTACGCCGCCTATCGGAAAACCGTACCCTTCATGCCCGTCGGGCATCGTGATTGCGTATTTGCAAATCCCATCTAGGTGCGCGACGTTCACGCACTGTTGAATTGTGCGGTCGGTTCTCATCTTGGATAGTAGGTCTTCGTCGGCGTAGATTCTAGCTGGAACTTTCATACCCGGGTCGAAGTCTTTCGAGACCTCCCATATGTTAGGCTCAATTTGGGTTAGAGGAATCTGTGTGCTTGAACGGTTGATGAGTCCGGACCCTTGATGGCTCATTGTTTCTCTTCGCTCGGATGATTCCTGAACGGCTACCTATAAGCATGGCTGGTCGACCAACAAAAAATAGAGAAGATGGCGATGAGCGGGTAGTCGATCGTTCAACTCGGATGATTGATTTTCTTATAGGTCGAGCAGAAATCTGACAGTCACTTTTCCGGGATGTTTTTCTATTTCCATCAAGTGGTATGTTATTCCTTTGACCTCCACTTTCCCGTTATGTCTCGTCCGATCGAAGGGCTCGCCGCTTGCCTTGCCCTTGAGTCTGATTTCGCCTTGATTCGGCGAGATCGAGTTTACGACGAATCTTCCGAGGGCAAATTGCTTGATCTCGAAGAGAAGCAGGAGCTCTTCAAGATAATTGTATAGGAGTTCTTTCTCGTCGTGACCGATGGTTTGTATCTCCTCGTTGGCTTTTGGGTTTACGCTCTTTGTGTCCAGCATTGTCTCGAACAGCGCTTGACCTGCTTGAGAGAAGGCTTCTTCCAGGGTCTCTCCCCAGGCCTCTACTAGCGCGTCTGTTACATGTTCTAGAAACCTGTATCCTCCGGATGCTCCCAAAGATCTTCGACCGAGTCGTCGCGACTCGTTAGAACTGCTTATTAGGTGACTTCCCTCTGCGTCTGATTTGACCTGAAGGCGGGTTGACGCGCCGGGATAATGCAAGTATCCAAGCAGTCTCTTGCATCCCGTTGGCCGAGTGGATTAACCTGCTGATGTAGGGTCTAAAGGCGCAGATCTTCCAGCGATGTGAGAGCGTAGGCCTTGAGAGCCTGTGGCCCGTTAGGGCCGCGTGGGTTCGAATCCCACTCCCGGCGCCAAAAATAATACAACTACGCCGCCGTGTTAGCGACGGCTGGCTGGGGACAAGAGGCGATATGAACAGTGTACTTGTCTAGCCGCACGTTCTCGTGGCATCGAGGGCATTCTAAGGTCTTCATTTCGGTTCGAACGTTCCTGCCCTTCCAATTTCCTCCTCGCATTTGTTATTCTTACACCTCTATTTTGCCATTGTGCTGGCTTGCTGGCTCTAACTGGAGCCTGCATTTGTCCAGCCTACCTCAACTTGTCGCTGGACCCGATATAAGGACTCTTTCACCGAGGGTCTGATCTAGCAGTGATAATGAATCTCTCGATTCTTGACGCTAGGAAAAGCGTCATCGATAGTATTCGGGGGCCCGCTTGGCTACGAATGCACTGGACCCTTCTCGAAAATCCTTGCTAGTGATTGTTCTAAGGAGTTCCGTGTACGCCGTTTCGAGTTTTGTCCTCGAGAGATCGGCCTTTCTGATTCGCTTGAAGCTTGAATTTGAAATGGGGGAGACGAGCGTTATCTCTCGAATGATCTTCTCCAATGTTGGAGTGAGCTGTTCTCTCGGAACTGAGTGGCTAACAAGTCCACAATTCATTGCTTCATCTGCAGTGAGGGGGATGCCAGCTAGGTTCATCTCGACAAGCTTTCTTCCATTCATGAGGGAAGGTCCGATCACTCCAGACATACAACAAAGGGCCCCTACGCGTCCTCCTGAGAAGGCGAAGGTGGATTCTGTAGAGGCAATAACTATGTCGGACGCGAGTGCGATTTCCGCGCCTGCACCGTAGGCCGGCCCGTCGACTAATGATATGACCGGTTTTTCGCACTTGAAGAGCTGGTCCCAGAATGGTCTAACGAGTCCGTAAACGAATTCTCTTGCTTCGGCTCTAGACTCAAACCCTCCTACTTCTCTGATGTCGAGACCTGCGGAGAACGACTTTCCAGCGCCGGTTATCTCGACAACTCGTGCATCGCTGTCCTTAACGGCTAGACCCAACGCCTTCCTTAGGTCGCGAAACATCCCCTTGGAAAGCGCGTTGAGGACCTCGGGACGGTTCATTTCTATACGGGCGACGTGATTCGCGACAGCGTACTCGACGTTTTCAAGTTTCATGCTGACAACTCACGATAAGAACCGATGTCGATGGTTGGAGAGTAATTTGGCTTTGTGTCGCCGGTTCGAGAACCTTTTTGAAGCGCTACGGGAAGAAACCGCTTGTCGGTGCGCAATATTACGATTAATCTGCCTTACAACTCGAACCAGAAACTCAAGACAGTTCTTGACCGCGTCAACAGTGACGAGTATCTTCAGAGTCTCTGGGATTGCATAAACACTAATGCGGTCCGAAGGCTTGGACTTTCAGATCACGGGAGAGTCCATTTCGCAATAGTGTCGAACATTGGTTTGAAGATTCTGCGAAACCTGATCGAGGCCGGGGTGGAACCGAGCATCGTCACGGATCACAAGCTCGCCAATGATGATGCTGAGGTTGTCGTCTTCCTTGGGTCGGTGTTGCACGACTTGGGAATGGTAGCCCATCGGGAGAATCATCAGATCTTCAGCGTCTCTCTCGCGGCTCAGATTATTCCAGGGCTTCTGGCCGGCATTTATGGTGATAAGGAGAGGGCTATCGTAACGGCAGAAGCTCTTCACGCAATTTACGCTCACGAGTCTGAGATTCCGCAATTCACGATCGAGGCTGGAGTTGTAAGAGTTGCGGATGCATTAGACATGAAGGAGGGCCGTGCGAGGATTCCCTTTACAGCCGGGAAGAAGGACATCCATGCTCTTTCAGCGATGTCGATCAGAGACGTGAAAATCCGAAAAAGCAAACAGAAACCTGTCATCGTTGAGATAAGCATGTACAATGAGTCAGGGATTTTCCAGGTCGACCAGCTACTGAAGAAGAAGATACTTGGAACAAAGATCGAGGGCTTCATTGAGGTCGTTGCTCAAGTCGAAAACCAGCAGAGAAAAACTGTACTTACGAGATACACGCTGGGCGCAACGGATTCATCGTCTCCCAAGGTCAGCATAGAATGAGAAACAGTTCTAGTGAGATGTCATTCCGGGAATTCTACCATCCCGGAATCCGCGTCTAGGCGGATTCGACCTTCGCGAGCTTTCCATATCTGCCGACGTTTAGTTGGAGTTCTCCCCTAAACGAGTCGACATATCCGTTTTCGATCTGGACGGTGTCGTTGACTGCGACTTTTGTTATGTTTTCGTTCCACAAAGTGACCTTGACTGTTCCCGACTCGTCTTGGAGTGTTGCGCTGGCTACTTGTCCGGGTCCGAACTTTGTCTGCACATCTCGTGGGGTTTCCATGTCGACGATCTTTCCGGCGACGTCAACTCTTCGCATTCCAGGCTTGAGTTCTGCGATTTTCAATGGTTATTCTCCTGTTACGACTTCTCCGGTCGCGAAGTTGCCTCTCACGGATGTTATTCTAACCTTCACTTGGTCGCCTTGGTTCGTCCCGGGTACGAAAACGACGAAGTTGTTGATTCTGGCTATCCCGTCCCCTCGCTTGCCGACAGAGTCTATGGTAACATCGACTTCTTGGCCTTCTTCCACGGGAGCGGGGCCGCGGTTTCTATCCTGCCCACGGTCGCGGTCGTTTCCGCGGTCATACCCTCGCCCGCCACCGCCGCCTCCGCCGCGGCCGTAGCTTCCCCCTCCTCCGCCTCTGCCATAACCTCCTCCACTGCTTCCTCCGGTGCTCCTAGAGTAGCCTCCTTTTCTGCCGTAACTTCTTCTCGGTCTCTCTTCACCCATTTCTTCTTGTAATTCCCTTGTGTTTTGTTGAGGGGTCTGAACCATTCTAAGGTCAATATGAAAAGATTGCTGCAAGCAGTAACTTGCGGGAAATCATTCTCATTCTGACCGGTCGGCCCAATGACGCCTTCTGGAAGGGTTTTTCGGGGTGGTTATGATATAAGACTTGACTTAGGCGACGATTGCGACGTTGAACCTCGGGCTTGGTTCCTTTCCTTCGCTGGAACTTGACGGCGAGCGCTCTAAGTCTATCGCGTCGGCTTTGAGTGTTCGGAGGATGGTCTCCTCGTTCTCCTTCAAAAGGTGGAGATAATCTGCCTCCGTTGTGATAACGATCTTCTTGATGTTTGAGCCTAGCGAAAGACCTTTTGAGGATTTTTCGCGACGAGCATGAGCGATGAGGTCTAGCAGGAGTCTACCGTTGCGAACTGAGGCGTCATCGACTGTTGTGTCATGCTCTGGCCAGCTCTCTTTGTGGACGCTCTTAGTCGTGTTTGCTGATAGTTGATGGTAGATCGCCTCTGACATGTGGGGGCATATGGGTGCGAGGAGCTTACAAATGGTCAGAAGGGCTTGCTGCAGGCAATATTGGGTTGCCTTGAGATCAGCCGGTTCCCTTCCAGGTTGGAGTCTGTGCTTAACCGCTTCTAAGTAATCATCGGCTAGAGCATGCCAGGTGAAGTTCCTTATCGCTTCTAGGGCTGTATTGAATTGGAGGGTTTCGAAGGCCTCTGATACCTCTCGTGTCAACTTCTGGAGGGAAGCTAGAAGCCAACGATCAATGAGCGAGAGTTTTGCGGGTTTTTTCGGAGAGAGGGTTTCGGTTGTGTTAGCGAGAATGAACCTGGTCACGTTCCAGAGCTTGGTGAGAAACTTCTTCCCGTATTCGAGGTCGTTCCAGCGGAATGGTATATCGTATCCGGTCGATCCGCCTGCTGCTGCCCACTGGCGAAAGGCGTCGGCGCCGACCTTTTTGATCGCTTCGTCCGCCACAACGTAGTTTCCGTAGGACTTGTGCATCATCCGGCCGTCGGTTCCTTTCACCATGCCGTTGATTAGGAGGGTCTTGTAAGGCGCCATGCCAAACAAGGCGAGACTTCTGACCAATAGATAGTAGTCCCAGGTCCGGACGATATCGAGCCCGTTTGGCTGAAGGTCTGCTGGAAAAAGTCGGTTGAATAGGTTTGATTTGTTAGGCCATCCGGCATGAACCGCGGCGGTTATTGATGAGTCCATCCATGTGTCGAGCACATCCGTTTCTCCTCGAAGTTCACGATGGCCACACTTGGGGCAATTTTCCTCTGGTGGCGCGTCCTGGCGAGGATCTACAGGGAGCTTGTTTTCATCGGGGATGATCGTCGAGTCGCATTTGGTGCAGTACCACACGGGGATAGGCGTTGCAAAGATTCTCTGTCGGGAAATTACCCAGTCCCAGTCGAGAGATTCCGCCCAGTCAATAAGTCGTTGTTTAGCGAAGGGTGGGATCCAGTCTAGCTTGCCCGCCCACTCTACGACCTTTTGTGTAAGATCGCGGGTCTTCATGAACCATTGGGGTCTTGAGATAATCTCGACAGGGGTTTGACATCGCCAACAAGTTCCGATATTCTGTTGTGTCGTTTCCGTCTTGCTGAGCAGTCCCTTGGCCTGAAGTTCCGCAACTATTTTCCTTCTCGCTTCCTCGACTTTGAGGCCCTTGAACCGTGGGTCGTCAACGGATAGTCGGCCGTTTTCTGTTAAAGCTTTGATGATTGGGAGGTGGTATTTCTTCTGCCATCTTACATCGGTCTTGTCGCCGAAGGTGCAAATCATTACTGCCCCTGTACCGTACTTGGGATCCACTTCGTCGTCGGAAATTACACGTGCTTGCTGACCGAAGATAGGAACAGTTATGGTCTTTCCTACCTTGGCCCGGTACTTCTCATCCTTTGGGTGAACTGCGATTCCCACGCAGGCGGCGAGAAGCTCGGGGCGCGTCGATGCGATCTCGATTCCCTCGTTGGCGTCCCCGAACCTCATGTAATGTAGTGTCCCGTTGCGTTCTTGGTACACCACTTCTGCTTCTGCTATCGCCGTTTCATCACGGGGACACCAGTTTACGGGGTGCTCGCCACGGTAGAGGTACCCTGTTTTGAAAAGTTCGAGGAAGGAGAGCTGGGTGAGCTTGTAGTATGATGGGTCCATTGTTTTGTATTCGAGTGCCCAGTCGGAGGATATTCCCAGCAGATTCATCGACTGTTTCATTTTGGCGATGTATTCGCCGGTGAGTTTGCGACACATCTCGACGAACTGGTCCGGTGGCACATCGTTCTTGCGGATCTTGAACGTCTGTTCAACTCGAACCTCTGTAGGCAGCCCGTGGCAGTCCCACCCTTGTGGAAAGTGAACATTGAACCCTTTCATCCTCTTGTAGCGGGCTACGAAATCAATGTAGCACCAGTTCAGCGCGTTCCCAACGTGAAAGTCACCGCTAGGATAAGGTGGTGGCGTGTCGATACTGAAGGTCTTGCGCGATTGGTCATGAGGGTCGAAGTGGTAAACGTCGTGCTGTCGCCAATACTCGCGCCAATTGGCTTCTTCAGTGGCAGGTTCGTAGTTCTTGCTTAGAGCATAGATAGATCCGGATTTTGACTGGTTCTCCGGAGAATCTCCTGATCCCTTGCTCTCTGAGCGGCTCAAATTCGGTTCTTTCGAACTTGGCGGTGATGCAAGCTCCTCACTGAACAGAATAAGGGACAGATTCAGGTGGCTTATAAGTCGTTGGAATTTTACCCCTGGTCAGTCTTCTTACTAGCCAAGCTAGGGCGACCAAGATCGACACGATTCCGACGATCACCGTCGCAAGAGAGACGAGGCCGGGAAGGGCGGCGACAGGGCCGCCGAATACGTCCGCTCCCACGCTGAAGGTCTCAAAGTAGAAATCAAAGAACCAGTGAAGCAGTACCGCGGCATAGGCTCCGTATGCCAAATAGATCAAGCCCAGCGCGAACCCGGAGATTGCAGCGGTGAACGCCTTGCCGATCCCCCAATCTGTTCCTCCTGAAATAACGTGGGCGATTCCGAAGAGAGACGACGTTAGGAACAACAGAATCCATTCGCTCCAGTGAATTCCCTGCCACCTATTCGCAGTGATGGTCGGAAGCCCCACCTTCATCTTCGCGGATTCAGGAGACAGAAGCGAGGCGACAACAAGGGAAAGAGTCCTTGGCTTTGAAGACCCTGGCTCAATTGAACGATTTTTCCAGGTCGTTATGATCGCGACCAGCAGTCCTAGGATCGTAATCCTGAAGGCAATCTCTTCGCTGATCGGTGAATAGGCGAGGGCTGCGTAAAGTTCGGCTTCAGGGGGACAGGGATTGCACAGCGTTCCTGAAGAGAGACCGGATTGGTTTAGGACAATAATTGCCACCAGGACTATGAGGAGTAGGGCGCACGAAACCAGAGGCATCGCGATGAGCCAGCTAGATCTGAAGCTGATCTGCCCCGCTTCCCGAAGCCGTTGCAATCCGGTCAGAAAACCGTCCCTAGATCTGAACGCAGTGATGAAACAAGCTATGTAGATGACTATGCAAGCATCCGTGAGGAGAAGAAGGTCGACAGGTATCGGTGTAATTATCGGGTAGATGAAAAAAGCACCTGTGAAAAAATGTACCCTAATGTTCTGTAGTTGTCCTGCGAATTGGCCGGCGGTGACTAGGCCCAGCCCTATTCCAATGGCAATAACATACGTTAGGACAGTGAAGGAAACTGCGCCGGCAGCGATCCTTCCAAGGAGTCCCCGAGGGGGTTGACTCATGCGCTTCGTTAGCCTAGCAGACTGGAATCTTTCCTTCGGTCAACCGCTTGGTGAAGTCATTAATGTTGTTTAGATCCGACTTTGCAATCTCCGAGGCGGCTTTGGAGACCTGTTTAAGCTCTACTCCTTTGTCGAGAATGAGTTCTACGCCGGCGACTTTGGGTTCGTTGATGGGCTTTCCGATTTGGCTGAGGAGCCAGACGTAAACTTCTCTCACCCCTGAGATTTTCTGATGGACGTGTTCGGCGATTTCGTAGGTTAGAAGGTTGTATATCTTCCCGACGTGGCTGACGGGGTTCTTTCCAGCCGCGGCCTCTGAGCAGGTTGGGCGGTTCAGTGGTATGACGCCATTGACACGGTTGCCTCGACCTACTTGGCCTCCGTCACCATCGTCAGCTGAGGTTCCAAGGACGGTGAGGTATATTCCTCCCATGCCTCGACCCCTCTTGTCTAGAGTATTG
>Ga0209806_1000309_pt1 | contig 32520 bp, 29 predicted proteins | sample GraSoiAngelo_152_FD_186166 | JGI IMG/M metagenome (GOLD analysis project Ga0209806, IMG submission 186166) | Grasslands soil microbial communities from the Angelo Coastal Reserve, California, USA - 14_1009_12_30cm (SPAdes) (version 2) | ecosystem: Environmental > Terrestrial > Soil > Grasslands ... | reverse complement strand
CAGCGTGGTGAGCACGCGAGCGGCTGCGTCGGTGCGGGTGACGTAGCCGCGCTCGACGCCGATGGGGTAGGCGGTCAAGGCGAAGCCCACCGCGGCGATGCTGGAGAAGCTGTTTGTGGGCCAGCGGTCAGGAGTGAGCCCGTTGGCCGTGTTGGTCTTGTCCCAGAAGTAGCCGAAGGTGCGCTGCTCGAGCGTGTCGAGGAACGCGCCCTGGCCGGTCGTGTCCGGCGGAGGCGGGCCGACCGAGTGATTGGACGCACAGGCGGCCGCGGCGAAGCCGAGGAGGGCGGCGAGGGTGGCGCGGCTCATGCGAACATCTTGGGGACAGCGGGGGGCGCCGGCAAGGATGCCGGCGCCCCGGTGGGGAAGGTCAGAAGTTGTACTCGGCGCCGACCTGGAGACGGCGGGGGTCGTTGACGACGCAGTTCGGCGTCGTGCCGCCGTACGTGCAGCCGAAATTCTGGTAGTTGAAGGCGTTGAAGAGATCCGCCGTCACTCCAAGGCTGGTTCCCGAAACCGAGGGGAAGTCCTTGCGGAGCCGCAGATCGACGTTGCGGTAGGCCCAGGCACCCGGGAACAGGAGGAACGAGTATCCCGTCAAATTGTACGCGCCTGGCCTCCACCTGGCGCCGTCGAAGCGCCCCAGGATGTCTTGCCGCTGCCCGCTGCCCAGAGTAACCACGCCACTGAACTGCACACCGTAGGCATAAGGGACGTCGACGACCCAGTTCGCGACGAGCCGGCTGCGCTCGTCATTCACGGGGTGCTTGGGGATGAAGATCGCCTGCGGGAACGCGAACTGGTCGCCCGGGAAATCGACGTCCGAGACGGACCGGCTGGCGTTGGTGATCGCGAGCCCCCCTCCCCAGCCGAGTTTTCCTGTCCTCCGGTAGGGGCGGATCACCTGAATCTGGATGGCGTCGTACCAGGTACGACCGCTGCTGGTCGTGTACAGAATGTTGGTGAACCCGTGGAACGGGCTGCCGCCGAAGCAGCAGGCGCTCGAGTCGGTGCCGAAGTACTTCCAGGCGAAATTCGCCCAGTTGAACACCAGCTGGTCATAGCCGCGCACGCCGGTGTAGGCGATCGACCCCATGACATCGCCGAACATGTGGCGGATCCCGATGTTCCACTGTTTCGACTTGGGCACCTTCGCGTGGTTGGAGATCAACCAGACTTCCCCGAGGCTGCCCGGCGCGCTCGCCACCAATGGAGCGAGGACTGTGGGGTTGGTGGTCAGGTAGTTGTTGTTCCACTGAACTTCACCGCCGCTCGGTGTGGAATCGGGGTCCGCGAATAGGACAGTGTATGCGGGGCGCTTCAACTTCAGCGTCTCGTCCACCGAGATGTCGAACAGCGACCGATCGTAGAACAAACCGAAGCCGCCGAACAGCGTGGTCTTGCTGTCGTGGTCCAGGGCGTAGGAGAATCCCAGCCGGGGTTGGAACGCGCCGTAGAACTTGTGCCGCTGCGTTCCGTCGGTGAAATATTGCAGCGTGTCGATGGGATGCTGCAGCTGGCTGTTGTACAGCCGGATGGTATCCCGCACGCCCTTTGGCGTGACGTAGTCGTAATTCAGCATGTGTGTCTCGAAGTCCCACCGCACGCCGAGGTTCAGCGTCAGCTGCGGCGTCACGCTCCAGTCGTCCTGAAGGTATGCGCCGATCTGTGTGTTCTTGGCGGTGAGACCCGGATCGCCATACTGCCAGACCATCTGATACGGGTTGCGATAGTTGAAGCCGAGCGTGTCGTTGCCGCGGACGATCGTATCCGTGTAGAAGAAGTGCGGGGTCTCGTCGTTCTTCTTGATCACGTCGTAGGTGAGGAAATCGACCGTCACACCGGTCTTGAAGACGTGGTCACCGCCCGCGTGGTAGCCGGTATAGGTCAGGTCGTCGCGGAACCCCAGACGCTTCTGGGTGAAGTCTTGAGTGCTGAGGAAGCCTCCGATGCGGCCGATTCCGGTGCAGCACCCGGTCGGCGACCCGTTCTGGAACTCCCGGGCGGGCAGGCCCGAGTTGTTGGGCGCCGGATTGCGCTGGAAGCGCTCGAAGGTCACACTCGCCTCGTTGAGCCAGGGGCCCGTGAAGTAGCTGTGCTTGAGCGTGCTGAGTGTGATGTTCTGCCGGTAGTTGACCGCTGCCTGCTCCGCGACTTGTCCGCCAAAGTCCCGCACGTCGGTCTCGTGCCGGTTGTTGACGCTGAGCTCAGCAGTGGACCGGGGGCCGATGGAGTAGTTGACCTTGCCGAAGAGCAGCGTTTCCCGGAACGGCGAGGTAAAGTTGCCGTTGTACTGACTCAGGTTGACCGTGTCGAGCGCCGTGAACGCCGTCGGAATCGTCCCGAAATTCACGGTGTTGGCGCGGTTCTGATAATTCCCCTCGTATGAGCCAAAGAAGAACATCCGATTGCGGATGAGCGGCCCGCCGGCGCTCAGTCCCATCAGGTAGCGGGTGTAGTCCGGCTTCTTGAACGTGATCGGGTTCGCGTTCTTGTTGATGATCTGGAAGGTGTCCAGCGCCAGGAGCCCTTTGTCCTGGTAGCCGAAGAACGCGTTGCCGGTCCACGTGTTGCTGCCGGTGCGGGTGGTAGCGGTGATGATCGCGCTCGACGCCTTTTGGTATTCCGCTTTGAAGTTCTGCGTGATGACGCGGTATTCCTGAATTGCGTTGCGCGGGAAGGGATTGCCGCGGCTGGCATCCTGGCCCGAGACGCCGCCGCCGGTCAGATCATTCTTGAGGCTGGCGCCGTCGATGAACAGGTTGACGCTGTTCGGCCCGTCGGTGCCCGCCGAAAAGGTCCGGAAGGCGGCCCCGTTATTGATCCGGTCCTCGCTGATCGTGACCCCCGGGGCCAGCGCCGCCAGGTCGAGGAAGTTGCGACTGGGCGTCGGCAGGTTCTGGATCTGCCGTTGCGTCACGTTCGTCGCGACTTCCGACGTCCGCGTCTCGATTTCTGGGGCCCCTTGTACCACCACCGGCGCCAGCTCGACCGCTCCCGCGGACAGGTTGAAATCCGCCAATAAGGTGGCGCCGATCAGCACGTCGATCTGCTGTCGCTGCGGGCTATGGCCGATGTGCCTCGCCACGAGGTTGTAGCTCCCGGGGACGAGGCCCGGCATGACGTAGGAGCCGTCGTTCCGGGTCGTCGCGGTGCGCTGGACTCCTGTCTGAGCATTCGTCGCCTGAACGTCGGCGCCGCTCAGCGCCGTCCCGTTCTGGTCCTTCACGAAGCCGCGAATGGTGCCGGTGGTCGTCTGCGCCGTCAGCCGCCCCACGCTGGTCGCCGCGAGGATGCCGGCGAGGAGCAGCAGGCCTCCCAGGCGCCGCACAATCTCCTGACGTCTCATGATGCCCCCTCCTGAGTGGTAATGAATCGCGGGCCGCGAACCGCGCGCCCGCCGCAGGATTCCCGAATCACCAGCGCGACGGGGAGCCGCTCCCGCCGCTTGCGATGCCGGTGGTGGTTGCCCACCGCTTCCAGCAGCCGCGCTGCCGCCCGCGATCCCAGCGCCGCGATGTCCACGCGCACAGTCGACAGCGGCGGGTGCGTGTACCGCGCCATCGGGATGTCGTCGAAGCCGGTCACCGCCACCTCCGCCGGCACCGCCACGCTCGCCTCGCGCAGCGCGCTGAGCGCGCCGATCGCCATGGCGTCGTTGGCCGCGAACACCGCCGTCGGCCGCCGCGCCCGCCGCAGCAGCGCGACGCCGGCCTCGAACCCGGAGGTGTCCGTGAAATCGCCGGGGACTTCCCAGAGGTCGTCGCGCTTGATGCCGGCCGCCTCCGCCGCCGCGCGGAAACCGCGTAGCCGCTCGGCGGCATCGGAGTTGGTCTCGGGCCCCAGGATCATCGCGAGGCGCCGGTGCCCCAGACCCACCAGGTGCTGCACCATGTCGGCCGCACCGCGGGCGTTGGCGATCGTGATCGCGTCGAACGCGGCGCCGGTGGCGGCGCTGTTCAGCAGCACGACGGGGAAGCTCGCGGGCAGGTCGCGCACGGCGAGGTGCGCGCCCAGAGCGGGGGACATCACCACCAGGCCGTCGACCCGCCCGCGCATCGACTGCAGCGCGGCGGTGATGGCGCCCTTCTCGTTGTGGGAGCTGGCGAGCAGCAGGTGGAAGCCGTGGCGCTGGGCGGTCTGGTCGATGCCGCGGATCAGCTCGGAGTAGAACTCGCCGTAGAGATCGGGAAGCAGGACGCCGATAGTGCTGGTATGTCGGGTGCTGAGGCTGCGGGCGGCGGCGTGCGGGGAATAGCCGAGGCGCTCGGCCACGGCGCGGACGCGGCGGCCGGTGGCCTCCGTGACCAGGCGGCTGCGGTTGTGCGCGCGGGAGACGGTGGCGACCGAGACCCCCGCGGCGCGGGCGACATCCTTAATCGTAACCATTGGGGCGCGGGATGTAATCGGTTACATGCCCGGCAGGCTGTCAAGGCCGCCGGGAGAGCGCGCGGATCCTGTGGTGAGGACGGTCGCCAGGCTTCATCTCGTCGTTGCGGATCACGCTGATCGAGCCGTCGGGCTCGAGCACGGCGAGCCGCACGTCGTGGACCGACCCCACGCCGTGCTCGCGCAGCGCTTGGAGCAGCTCGTCACGCGTGATCCCGGCGCGCGCGCAGTGGGCATCCAACACTTGGCCGCGGTGGATCAGCATGATGCCCTCGCCGGCCAGGAGCTTCGCGAACCCGCGGCTCCGGAGCCGCCACCAGTCGACCACCCGATGCCAGCCGATCAGGATGCCGGCCGCCACCAATCCGCCCACGAGGCTCGTGTCGGGCCCCACCATCGCGTTCTGCACCGCGTTCGCGATGATGAGCAGCAGCACCAGGTCGAACGTGGACATCTGGCCGAGCTGGCGGGTGCCGGTCAAGCGCAGCCCGACCAGCAGGGCGAAGTAGACGATGGTCGTGCGCAGCGCGACGTCGAGCAGGGTGTGCCAGGAGGCAGTCATCGATGCGGCCGGAGGGATTCGAACCCCCACGGGGTACCCCACGGGATCCTAAGTCCCGCGCGTCTACCAGTTCCGCCACGGCCGCTTGTCGAGGAGAATCTAACCTCCTCTAGCGGGCGCGCAGCACTCATCGATCGTCCTCGAGGTGCTGCAGCGCGCGCTCGAGGTCGTCCTGACCGGCGGCGCTGAAGTCGCCCGGCACGCCATACTTGAGCGCCGACAGCGCGACGCCCCAGCGGACGGCGGTGCCCCAGTCGTCGGAGCGGAGCAGGCCGGCGATGAGCCCCGCGCAGAATGCGTCACCGGCGCCGATGGGGTCGACGACTCCCACGTCGCAGCTGGGCCCGCGATGGATCGTGCCGTCCGCGAGGGCGATGGCGCTGCGGGTCCGGCGTCCCGATCCGGACGGCTCGCGCAGCGTCACGACCACCGCCCGACAGCCGAAGCGCTCCTGCAGGGCGCGCGCCACCACGTCTTCCCCGCCCGCGAGGCCGAAGACGGCGCGCGGATCCTCCTGGTTGGTGATCAGCACGTCCACCTGCCCGAGGAGCGGCTCCTGGACCGCCCGCGCGCGCTCGCCGCTCCACAGCTGCGGCCGGTAATTGAGGTCGTAGCTGACGGTCGCCCCCGCCTGTTTGGCAGCGGCGAGTGCCTCTGCGGTTGCGGCGGCGGCGGTGGTGGAGAGGGCGGGCGTGATGCCGCTCAGGTGGAACCAGCGAGCGCCGGCGAGGGCGCGCGGCCAATCGATAACTCCGGGTCCGATCCGACTCATGGCCGAATCGGCGCGGTCATAGTGCACCGCCGCGGCTTCGACGAAGTACAGCCCCACCCGCTCGCCCTTCGTCCACACCACGCGCGAGAGATCGACGCCGGCCTCGCGCGCGCGACGGGCGATCAGCTGCCCCAGGGGGGTCTCGGGAAGGCGCGAGATCCAGCGGGCGCCAAGGCCCAACCGCGCCGCTCCGACCGCCACGTTGAGCTCGCTGCCCCCTACGTGGACGTCGCAGTGCCGAGCGTCGTCCAGCTGCTCGCCGGCGCGCGGCGACAGCCGCACCATCGCTTCCCCAAAGGTGACCAGGTCCATTAGTGGTCTGACCACTCTTGACACTTTAAGCATGACATAGTAGCTCGATATGGTCTATCACGCGACATTGGTATGACCTCTACCTCCGCTCGCCGCGAGCCCCCGACCGCCCTGGTGATCACCCACGTGCGCGGGTTGTTGCGGCGCGGGAAGCTGAGCCCCGGTCAGCAGCTGCCGCCCGAGCGCGAGCTGGCGCGCCGCATCGGCGTGAGCCGCCCCAGCGTGCGCGCGGCGCTGCGCTCGCTCGCCGCCAAGGGGTTGCTGGTGACCCGCCACGGGGCCGGGACGTTCGTCGCCGCCGGCCCGCCGATGCTCGACAGCGAGCCGCTCAGCCTGCTGGCGACCCTGCACGGCTTCACGCGCGCGGAGATGTTCGAGGCCCGGCGCACGCTCGAGGTCGGGGTCGCCGAGCTCGCTGCCGCGCGCGCCACCGGCGACCGGCTCGCCGCCATCGCCGACGCGGTGACGGGGATGTTCGCGGCCGTGGACGATCCCCAGGCCTTCCTCGTCCACGACATCCGCTTCCACCGTGGCGTCGCGGCGGCGTCCGGCAACCCGATCCTCGCCTCCCTGGTGGAGATGGTCTCGGCGCTGTTCTACGAGCAGCGCCGGCGCACCGCGCGGCGCGCCCGCCGCCTTCAGGCCACCGCGGACATGCATCACCAGATTTACCTGGCGATCCGCGGCCGCGACAGCGCCCGGGCGCGGCAGCTCATGCACGAGCACCTGGTCCGCGCCGAGCAGGAGCAGGAGCAGGAGACGGAGCCGGGGGGGGAAGCGTAGATGCCCTATCGGGGACTGGACCTCGCAGGCAAGGTCGCCGTCGTCATCGGCGGTACGTCGGGCATCGGCCGGGCGCTGGCCCACGCCTTGGCGGAGGCGGGAGCGGACGTGGTCGCCACCGGGCGTCGGCCGGAGCGGGTCGCCGAAGCGGCGCAGGAGATCGAAGCGCTCGGCCGACGCACCCTGCGTGTCAACGCCGACGTGACCGACGAGCCCTCGCTCCAGGGCCTGTTCCGAGCCACGCTCGGCGCGTTCGGCAAGGTCGACATCCTCGTGAACTCGGCGGGTCGCACCGCGCGCGCGCCGACGCTGGAGGTCGACGAGGCCGACTGGCACGCGATCCTCGAGACCAACCTGACGGGGACGCTGCGGGCCTGCCGCATCTTCGGTCGCCACATGGTCGAGCGGCGGTTCGGGCGCATCATCAACATCGCGTCGCTGGCGTCGTTCGTGGCGCTGTACGAGGTCGCGGCCTACAACGCCAGTAAGGCGGCAGTGGCGGCGCTGACCAAGTCGCTCGCCATTGAGTGGGCGCGCTTCGGGGTCTGTGTCAACGCCCTCGCCCCGGGGGTGTTTCCGACCGCCCTCAACGCCTCCCTGCTCGAGGGCACGGAACGCGGCCGGGAGCTGCTGCTGCGCACGCCGATGCAGCGCTTCGGGCGCCTCGAGGAGCTGGCGGGGGCGACGGTATTCCTGGCCTCCGACGCGGCGAGCTATGTGACCGGGCATCTGCTTGCCGTCGACGGCGGCTTTCTGGCCAGCGGCGTGAACCAGTGACCGACGCCGCGCCGGCGGGCCGAGTCCGCTGGGTCGTCTGCGCGCTGCTGTTCGCCGCGACCACCATCAATTATGTGGATCGGCAAGTACTCGGCATCCTGGCGCCCGACTTGCAACGTTCGCTGCACTGGAGCGAAGTCCAATACGGCTACATCGTCACGGCCTTCCAGGCGGCCTACGCCCTCGGCTTGCTGCTCGTGGGGCGGCTCATGGATCGCTTCGGATCGCGGCTCGGCTACGCCCTCGCCGTCGCGTTCTGGAGTGTCGCGGCGATGGCCCATGCGCTGGCGCGCAGCGCGCTCGGCTTCGGGGTGGCGCGCGCCGCCCTCGGTCTCGGCGAGGCGGGCAACTTCCCGGTCGCGATCAAAACCGTCGCCGAATGGTTTCCTAAGCGCGACCGGGCGTTCGCGACGGGCCTGCTCAACTCGGGCACCAACGTCGGCGCGATCGTCGCCCCCCTCGTCGTGCCGCCGCTCGCGCTGGCGTTCGGCTGGCAGTGGGCGTTCGTCGCGACCGGAGCGCTGGGGCTCGTTTGGCTCGCCTTCTGGCTCCGGGGCTATCACCCGCCGGCCTCGCACCCCCGCGTGTCGCCGGCCGAGCTGGCGTACATCCACCGCGACCCGGTGGAGCGCGGCGGGGACATCCGCTGGGGGCAGTTGTTGCCGCACCGGCAGACGTGGGCGGTCGCCGTCGGCAAGCTGCTCACCGATCCGGTGTGGTGGTTCTATCTGTACTGGCTGCCGAAGTTTCTCAACGAGCACTACGGGCTCACGCTCGCCAAGATGGGCCTGCCGCTCGTGACCGTGTACCTGCTCTCGGATGCGGGCAGTATCGCGGGGGGATGGCTCTCGTCGATGCTGCTGCGCCGCGGCTGGAGTGTAAACGCGGCGCGGAAGACGACGCTGCTCGTCTGCGCGTTTGCCGTGACCCCGATCGCCTTCGCGTCGCGGGTCACACACCTGTGGGCCGCCGTGGGGCTCGTCGGGCTCGCCGCCGCGGCCCATCAAGGATGGTCGGCGAACATGTTCACCCTTGCCTCCGACATGTTCCCGCGCCGCGCCGTGGGGTCGGTGGTGGGGATCGGCGGCATGGCCGGCGCGGTCGGCGGCATGCTGGTCGCCACCGCAACAGGCTACCTGCTGCAGCTCACTGGCAGCTACGTCCCGGTCTTCGTCGCCGCCAGCTCGGCCTACCTGATCGCGCTGCTGCTCGTCCACGGGCTGGCCCCGTCGCTCCAGCCCGTCGACCTCGAGGCGGCGGCCTAGCTCATGTTCGAGCACACGCTGTACCGGGTCACGCGGAGCGCCGGGCTGCAGGTCCTGCAGCGACGCGGTACGGGCGGCGCGCGGGAGCTCACCACCTGGCGGTTGCGGCTCGCGCCGGGGGAGCGCGCAGCCTATCACAGCCGCGACGAAGAGACGGTGCTGGTGCTGCTGGAGGGTGCGGGGAGTATGGAAGCGGGCGGCGAGCACTGGGGGGTTGGTCGCCGCGACGTGTTCAGCGAGCGGGCGACAGCCGCGTATCTACCTGCCGGTGTCGCCACGACGGTGACGGCCCAGTCGCCGCTCGAGGCGATCCTGGTCTCGACGCCGGCGGCCGCGGCCGGCCGGCCGGTGCTGATCGGGCCCGACGCGGTCCGGGTCCAGCCCCGGGGCCGGGAGGGCTTTCGGCGCGAGGTGCACGATCTCTTCGTGGACGATCCGCACGCGCGGCGGCTCATGGTCGGCGAAACCTTCAGCCCCGCGGGGCACTGGAGCAGCTATCCCCCGCACAAGCACGACGGTGGCGACGGCGAGCCGAAGCTCGAGGAGGTCTACTACTTCCGCGTCGATCCGCCGCACGGGTTCGGCGTGCAGGTGCTGTATGCGGCCGGCGGCGAAGCGGTCGCGCACGTGGTGCGCGATGGCGATGCGGTGCTGCTCCCGTCCGGGTATCACCCGGTCGCTGCGGCCCCCGGGTACCGGTTGTATTACCTCTGGGCGCTCGCGGGGGAGGTGCGGCGTCTGGTCGTCCACGAGGATCCTCAGCACGCTTGGGTCCATCACGCAACGGGAGCGCCATGAAGATCACGGACGCGCGCGTCATCGTCTGCAGTCCGGGGCGGAACTTCGTGACCTTGAAGCTCGTGACGGAGGACGGCGTCTCCGGCGTGGGGGATGCGACGGTGAACGGCCGCGAGCTCGCCGTGGCGAGCTACCTCACCGATCACGTCGTCCCGCTGCTGATCGGCCGCGACGCGCGGCGCATCGAGGACACGTGGCAATACCTCTATAAGGGCGCCTACTGGCGCCGCGGGCCCATCACCATGGCGGCGATCGGTGCCGTGGATACGGCGCTGTGGGACATCCGCGGCAAGTCGCTCGATACGCCGGTCTATCAGCTGCTCGGTGGCGCCTCGCGCGACGCGGTGCTGGTCTACGGCCACGCCAACGGCGCGACCATCGAGGAGACGGTGGCGGCCGTCGCCCGCTACATGAAGCTCGGCTACACGGCCGTGCGGGCGCAGTCCGGCATTCCGGGACTGGCGCAGGCGTACGGCGTCGGCCGCGGTGACCGCTACTACGAGCCGGCGGAGCAGGGGATGCCGCCGGAGCACCTCTGGAGCAGCGAGCGCTACCTGAGCTTCGTGCCCAGTCTCTTCGCGCGGCTCCGCGCCGAGTTCGGCGACGAGCTGCATCTGCTGCACGACGTCCACCACCGCCTCACGCCGATCGAGGCGGCCCGCTTGGGCAAGGCGCTCGAGCCGTACCACCTGTTCTGGCTCGAGGACCCGGTACCTGCCGAGCTGCAGGAAGGGTTCCGGCTGATCCGGCAGCACACGACGACGCCGCTCGCGGTGGGGGAGGTATTCAACACCGTCTACGATTGCCATCGGCTCATCGAGGAACAGCTCATCGACTACATCCGCGCCACCGTCGTGCACGCGGGCGGGATCAGCCACCTGCGGAAGATCGCCGCGCTCGCCGAGCTGTATCACGTGCGCACCGGTTGCCACGGCGCCACCGATTTGAGCCCGGTCTGCATGGCGGCGGCGCTGCACTTCGACCTGAGCGTCCACAACTTCGGCATCCAGGAATACATGACGCACACGGCGGAGACCGATCGCGTCTTCCCCCATTCCTACCGCTTCGAGGCGGGGGTGATGCACCCGGGCGACGCCCCCGGGCTCGGCGTCGACATTGATGAAGCCCTGGCGGCGCGCTATCCCTATGAGCGGGCCTACCTGCCCACCACCCGCAAGGTCGATGGGACGGTCCACAGCTGGTGACGGAGGAGGCATGACCTCACGCCGAGATTTTATCGCCGGGCTCGGGGCGGCCGCTTTGAGCGCCACGCTGCCGCTGCACCTCCCGGCGCTGCGGCGCTTCCGGAGCGCCGCCCCATTCCCGCTGTCCGTGCTCACCGATGAGATCTCCCAGGATTTCGGACACGCCTGCGAGATCGCCGCGCGCGAATTCGGTCTGGGCTACGTCGAGCTGCGCGCCGCGCACGGCAAGAACATCATGCAGTGGGACGCGAACGACGTCGCTGAGGCGCGCGGCATCCTGCAGCGCTTCCATCTCAAGGTGTCCGAGCTGGCGTCGCCGATCTTCAAAGTGAGCTGGCCCGGCGCCCCGCCCTCGCCGGCGGCGCCGAGCGGCCCGCAGTTCGCCGCGGACTTCACGTACGCCCAGCAGGACGAGCTGCTGGACCGCGCCGTCGAGCTGGCGCATCTGTTCGAGACGCCGTATGTGCGGATCTTCGACTTCTGGCGCCTCGACGACCAGACGCCGTACCGGGAGGCGATCGACGACCGCCTCCGCCAGGCGGCGCGGAAAGTGGGCCCGCGCGGGGTGACGCTGAACCTGGAAAACGAGGCCGCGTGCAACACGGCCACCGGGGCCGAAGCCGCCCGACTGTTGGCCGCGGTGCGCGAGCAGTCGCTCAAGCTCAACTGGGACCCCGGGAACGCGGCGGCGCGCGGCGAGACGCCGTATCCCGACGGCTACACCAAGCTGCCCAAGGACCGGATCGCCCACATGCACTGCAAGGACATCGTCCGCAAAGCCGACGGCGCCACCGAGTGGGCGGCGATGGGCAAGGGCATCATCGACTGGCTGGGGCAGCTGCGCGCTCTGAAGCGGGACGGCTATCGCGGCGTGCTGTCCCTCGAAACGCACTGGCGCGGCGCCGGCACGGCCGAAGAATCGAGCCGCCAGAGTATGGCCGGCTTCAAGGAGCTACTCGACCACGTGGAGTAGTGGGCGGGGCGAATCAAGGAGGGAGTCATGACCAGAAAACGGGAACGGACCATCGGACGCCGGCAGTTCCTCGCCAATACCGCCGCCGCCGGCGCCGCGGTATGGGTGATGTCTCCGATGGCGCGCGTACTCGGCGCCAACGACCGCCTGCGGCTGGGACTGATCGGTGGCGGCGCGCGCGGCCAGGAGCTGCTGTCGCAGGCGCTGAAGCTCCCCAACGTGGAGCTCGTCGCCGTTGCCGACGTGTACACGCGCCGCCACGACGAGGTACGGCGCGTGGCGCCGGCCGCGCGCGCGTTCAGCGACCACCGCCGGCTGCTCGATCTCAAGGACGTCGACGCGGTGCTCGTCGCGTCGCCGCTGCACTGCCACGCGCGCCACTTCCTCGACACGATCGCCGCGGGCAAGGACCTCTACGCCGAAAAGACCATGACCTGGTCGATCCCGGAAGCCGAGGCGTGCCTCGCCGCCGCGAAGCGATCCGACCGTGTGATCCAGATCGGCCTCCAGCACGTGAGCACCGGGGCGTTCGCCGACGCCCGGAAATGGGTCGCGGACGGCGTCGTCGGGAAGGTCACCTCGGTGCAGTCGTGGATGAGTCGCAATACGCCGCGCGGGCACGGCCAATGGGTGCGGCCGGTGCCGTCCGACTGCACCGCGGACAACGTGCAATGGGATCTGTTCCTGGACGGCCGTCCCGCCCGCCCGTTCGACGCGTTCCGCTTCATCAACTGGCGGCTGTTCTGGGAGTTCTCCGGCGGGAACATCACCGAGAACATGGTCCACCAGCTCTCCTGGATCATGGGCGTGCTCGACCTGCCCGTTCCCGTCGCCGCGTACATGTCGGGCGGCGTGTTCTCGGAGAAGGACGGCCGTGAGGTGCCCGACACCATCGCGGTCACGCTCGACTTCCCCACCGACCTCGTGGTGACGTGGCAGTCGACGTTCAGCAACAGCCGCTACGGGCTGGGCGAACGCATCCTGGGCTCGCACGGCACGGTCGAACGCGTGAGCGGTTCGACCGACATGGTGACCGGTCGTTTGACCTCGGGCGTGCGCTACGATCCCGAGAAGGCCAACCGTCCCGACGGCGCCGCGGTCCTTGGCCAGTCACCGGACCAGGATCACATGGCGAACTTCGTCGACTGCGTGCGCTCGCGAAAGACGCCGAACGCGCCGGTGGAGGTGGGCTATCGCACCGCCGTGGCCGCTCACATGGCGAACCTGGCCTACCGGCAGAAAGCACGCGTGACCGCGGAGATGGCGATGGCGACCGGAGCCCGCTAGCGCGACGGCAGCCCCAGGTCCGAGGGGCTCGGGAGCTGCTTGGTGGACCACCACTGGGCCAGCACGTCGTTGAAGCGGTCGATGCGGCCGAGCCAGAGCCGCGTGGCGGCGTCGTAGCGGGCCAGCACGTTGCCGAGCCAGTAGGGGCGGTTCTCCCGGCGCCAGCCCGCCTCGTACAGGTCGCGGAGCAGCGTGTAGCCGTCGCGCAGGTCCTGGAGGCGGCCGTTCATGCTGGTGATCTCGACGAGGTAATCGGGCGGCGTCGCGGGCGGGACGGGATCCCGAGCGAGGTTGTACAGCCGCTCGACTTCGTCGGCGAGCTGGAACTTCATCCCGATGAAGTCGATCTTGCGCGCGCCCAGCTCGATGGCGTCGAGCGTCTCGATGTCGCGCGACGCGTGCGGCCGCGCGCGCGCCACCAGCTCGATCGCGTCCTCGGCGAGGAGGCGCAGCCGCGGCGCGACGGCCCGCATTACCGCCGCCGCCGTCTGCCCGCGCGCGCTCCATGGGTCCAGCCAGAAGAGATCGTCGGTCGCGCCGCCCAGCCCCACGCTGTCGAGCAGGGCGTGCGCCGCGAGCAGCCGGCGCTCGGCCTCGTCCACCGCGCCCGTCGTGTCGCCGCAGAACACGGCGCCGAAGCGCCGCTGGAACACGGCGACGTCCGCCGTTCCCGGCTGCCAGCTCGCCGCGGCGCCGAACAGCACCCCGTACCAGTTGGGCTCGAACAGCGCTTCGCCATCGTCGTCCCAGCTGGTGTTGAGCGCGCCGGTCGAGCCGAGTCGCTGCCCCGCAGCGATGAAGCCCTGGATGTTGGGGAGCGCGGTCGCATAATCGGGGAACACGCGGTTCCAGCCGTTCACCCCCGGCGCCACCCACGTCTCGAGCCCCGCGTCGAGGAACGGCTTGAGCAGGGGATCGAATCCGTCCTTCGACCAGTAGTTCCACGCCACCGCCACGAGGTCGTGGGGCAGGGCCTTCACCTGATCGGGGCTGGTGACGGCGACATCGCCCCAGAAGAGCAGCCGCCGTCCCGCCGGGTGCAACGCGGTCGCGATCCGCGCCAGGAACTCCAGGTACACCGGCCCCAGGCCCAGCGAATCCACGAGCGGCTTGGTGCGGCCCCGCCCCAGCTCGAACGTCTCATCGGCGCCGACGTGTACGAACGGCCCGGGGAACAGGGAATCGATGGCGGCGAACCAGCCGATGATCAGCGGCAGGGAGCCCGAGTCTCCCGGCGCCAGCACGTGGCCGTGAGGCGTCTCGCCCAGCTCCGCGTACCGCTCGTGCTTCAGCACATGGTGCAGGTGCCCGAACGCTTCCTGTTCCGGCACGATGGTGACGTGGTAACGGGCCGCGTACGCGACCAGCGCGCGGGCGTCGTCGGGCGTGAGCGCGCCACCGGGTGGGGCGATCAGCGGGTCCGCCGGGTAGGCGAGCGTATGCTCGAAGTACAGTGAGAAAACGTTGAGCTTGTAGGCGGCGATGGTGCGGATCTGCCGCTTCTCATAGTCGAGCGTGGGGACGGGCCCGCGCGACACATCGTCCTGGACGCCGCGCCAACGCAGCGCCGGCCAGTCGCGGATCACCGCTCCGTGCAGCCTCGACGATCCGCCGACAAGTTGCTTCAGCGTCTGCGCGCCGTAGAACACACCGGCGGCCGACGCGCCGACGATGGTGACGCGGCCGCTGTCGGCTACGAGCACGTACCCTTCGGGGGTCATCGCGCTGTCCCATGCCGCACGCGCTCCGGCGAGTGCGCGCCGCGCGGGCGGCGTGCCGAGGCGGGCAAGCATCACCGGCACGGCGCCCAGGGTTCCGGGCGGAACGACCCGGAGCCCGCGCTCGCGCAGGGCGTCGCCCAGGTCCTGGGCGGTGAAGCGGTCGTCAGGCTGGGCCGCCGCGACGCTCACCCCGCGCGTCAGCGCGAGGTCCGGCCGGGACGCAAGCTCGCGGGGCTGCGGAATCAGCGGCAGCTGCGCGAGGAGCAGCACACAAGGGTGCAGAGGATCCTCCGGGAGGAATCAGTGCGGCTGCAGCGCCTGGAAGCGCGGATGCTGGCGCAGGGAATCGAGGTCGGGATCGTGGGCCACCCACTCCCAGTGGCCGAAGCCGTTCTTCACCGCCTGCTCGAGGCAGTCGATCGCCGAGTCGGCGAGGCCGAGCAGGGCGTAGACGCACGCTACGTTGTAGAGGACGGCGGAATCGTCCGGGTCCATGGCGACGGCGCGCTTCGCCCATTCACGGGCCTTCGTCTTCTCGCCGGTGGCCGAGAGCGCCACGGCGCCGAGGTACAGCGCCCGGGCGTCGTCGGGGTCGAGCTTCACGCAGCGCTCGGCGAGCTGCAGGGCCTGTCGCTGGGCCTCGCCCGAGTCCTCGGGCCGGCCGAGCCCGGCGTAGGTCGACGCGAGCATCGCGAGCGTCTGGTAGTCGTCGGGACGCAGCGCGCCCGCCCGGGCGAAATGCTCGGCGGCCTCTTGGAGCCGTCCTTGAGCGCGACAGTTGCGGGCGCAGTAGTACTCGGCCTCGTAGGATCGGGGGTCGAGGCGCAGCGCCGCCGCGAATTGCTCTTCGGCCTCGGGGTAACGCTTGGCGAGCGACAGCGCGAACCCGCGCGCGGTCCGGGTCTCGGCCAGGTCCGGGTCGAGGGCGACGGCGCGCGTGCTCGCCTCGTCGGCGCGGCGCAGCGTCTCGGAGCTCGCATCCCAGTAGGTCGACAGCAGCGAGTGGCACAGCGCGAGCCCGGCGTGGGCGCGGGCGAACCCGGCGTCGAGCCCGATCGCCTCCGCGTACAGGTCGCGGGCGGCTTCCTGGGTGCGCCGCAGCAGCCGCTGGCCGGTGTGCCGTGCCTTGAGGAACGCCTCGTACGCGCGGGCGTTCCCTGTCGGCGCACGGTCGAGCAGGCGTCGCTCGGCGTCGGTGACGGGCGCCGCCAGCCCCGCGACGGTGTGCCGCAGCACGTCCTGCCGGATCTCCACGAGCTCGTCGAACGGCCGGTCGTAACGCTCCGCCCACAAGCTCGTCGCCGCCGCGTCCCGCAGGGCGGCCGACAGCTCCAGACGAGTCGCCGTCCTGCGCACGCCCCCGTGGAGGACGGTGGCGACCTGCAGCGCGCGCGCGACAGCCGTCGCATCCGGCGCTTCGGTCCAGGCGGCCCGCGCGGACGACCACGGCGTCACCGCTACCGCGGCCACCTGTCGCAGAGTGGCACAGAGATCCTCGGCGAATCCCTCGCCGAGGTACGTCTTCTCGGGCTCACCGCTCAGGTTGGCGAACGGGGCGACGGCGAGCGTAGCGGCGGCGCTCATCGCCGGAGAACATAGAGGCGCGGGCCCGGCCCCGCGAGTCGTGGTGCCTTGCGTTTTTCCCCGGGCGCGCTCGATTACACAGTCTCCGAATCCTCGAGGTTGGCAATGGACAGGCGGGAAGCGCTGCGCGTCCTCGGCGCCGCTACGGCGGTGCCCCTCGTCTCGCGGGACCTGTTGGCGCTCGGCCGCGACGCGCACGCGCGCTGGCGGGCCCGGCCCGAGTTCCGCGTGCTGGACGCCGATCAGCAGGCGCTCGTCACGACCCTCACCGACCTGATCATCCCCGAGACCGACACGCCCGGCGCCAAAGCGGCGCGCGTGGACCAGTTCGTCGACGTGATGCTCGCCGACTGGTACGATGTGGACGATCGCCAGCGCTTCCTGGACGGCCTGGCCGATGTCGACGCCCGCAGCACCGCGGCAACCGGCAAGCCGTTCACGGACGCCACCCCCGCCCAGCAGACCGCGTTGCTCACGACCTTGGACGACGAGCTCGCCCGCCTGCGCGAGGCGCATCAGAGCACGTCGAAGAGCTTCTTCCGGATGCTCAAGTGGCTGACGCTCGTGGGCTACTACACGTCGCAGATCGGCTTCGAGCAGGAGTTACACGAACACATCATCCCCGGGATGTTCGATCCCTGCCGCCTGCTGGACGCGGCGGCGCGCGGCGGGGAGGACTGACCCATGGCGAAGACCTACGACGCGATTGTGGTCGGCTCGGGGATCAGCGGCGGCTGGGCGGCCAAGGAGCTGTGCGAAGCCGGACTCGAGACGCTGGTGCTCGAGGCGGGGCGGCCGGTGAACCCGGACACCGACTCCGTCGAGCACGTCCCCGTCTGGCAGATGAAGTTCCGGGGCAACCGCGACCGCAAGGCCATGCTCATGCGCCAGCCGGTGCAGCGCAACTGCTATGCCTGCGACGAGCTGGCGAGCAAGTTCTTCGTGGACGACCTCGATAACCCGTACACCACCGACGAGGGCAAGCCGTTCCTGTGGATCCGCGGCCGCCAGGTGGGCGGGCGCTCGATTATGTGGGGCCGCCAGACGTACCGCTGGAGCGATCTCGATTTCGAGGCCAACGCCAAGGACGGCTTCGGCGTCGACTGGCCGATCCGCTACGCCGACATCGCGCCATGGTACGATCACGTCGAGCGGTTCGTCGGCATCAGCGGCCAGGCGGAGGGCCTGGGCCAGCTGCCCGACGGCCAGTTCCTGCCGCCGATGGGGATGACCTGCGCCGAGACGCACGTGCGCGACGCCGTCGCGAAGTACTGGGGACGCGACCGTGTGGTCACGATCGGCCGGTGCGCCGTCCTCACGCAGTCCCACAACGGCCGCGCGGCGTGCCATTACTGCGGCCCCTGCCACCGCGGCTGCGTCACCCGCTCGTACTTCTCGAGCATCAACGCCACCCTGCCGGCGGCCCAGGCGACCGGCAAGCTCACGCTGCGGCCCTACAGCGTGGTGCACAGCGTCATCTACGACCCCGCGAAGAAGCGCGCCGCCGGGGTGCGCGTGGTGGACGCGCACACCAAGCACCTGATCGAGTTCCGCGGGCGCGTGGTGTTTCTCTGCGCCTCGGCGCTCGAGTCCGCCAGGATCCTGCTGCACTCGACGAGCCCGGAGTTCCCGAACGGGCTCGCGAACAGCAGCGGCCAGCTCGGCAAGAACCTGATGGACCACTGCATGGGCGGCGGCGCGGACGGCACCATTCCGGGCTACGAAGACCGCACCACGTACGGGAATCGACCCAACGGCATCTACATGCCGCGCTTCCGCAACGTGAAGGACCGGTCTCCCAACTTCCTGCGCGGGTACGGCTACCAGGGCGGCGCCGGTCGCGAGGGCTGGGGGCGCGGCGTGGACCAGGCGGGGTTCGGCGCGGACTTCAAGCGCCAACTGAAAGAGCTCGGCCGGTGGAACTTCGGCTTCTACGGCTTCGGCGAGTGCCTGCCGCGGCCCGAGAACTACATCGAGCTGGACCCGGCGAAGACCGACGCCTGGGGCATTCCGGCCCTCAAGATCCATTGCGCGTGGAGCGACAACGAGCGCGCCCTGCTCAAGGACATGTCCGTGGCCGCCGCGGAGATGCTCTCGGCTGCCGGCGCGACCGACATCCGGCCGTACGTCCAGGACAATGCGCCGGGTCTCACGATCCACGAGATGGGCACCGCGCGCATGGGGCGCGATCCCAAGACATCGGTCTTGAACGGCAACAACCAGGCGTGGGACGCCCCCAACCTGTTCCTGACCGACGGCGCCTGCATGGCGTCGTCCTCGTGCGTGAATCCGTCCATCACCTACATGGCGTTGACGGCGCGGGCGTGTCACTTCGCCGTGGACGCCATGAAACGCCGGGAGCTCTGACCATGGATCGCCGCACCTTCGTCGAGACCCTGGCGGCCGCCACCCTCGCTCCGCTGCCGCGGGGGTCAATCCGCAATCCGCAATCCGCAATCCGAATTGAGAAGATCGGCCTGGAGCTCTACACCGTCCGCGACCTCATGAAGAACGATGTCGAAGGGACCCTCGCCAAGGTCGCCGCGATCGGGTATCGGGAAGTCGAGTTCGCCGGATACTTCAACCACCCGCCCACCGAGATCCGCGCCATGATCGACCGTCACGGGCTCACCGCGCCCGCGGGGCACGTGCCGTTCGAGGCGATCGCCCAGGGATGGGACCAGGTCATCGACGCGGCGCACACCGTCGGCAATCGCTACGTCGTGGTGGCGTGGATTCCGGAGCCCCTGCGGCGCGACCTCGACGGCTGGAAGCGGGTGGGAGAGACGTTCACCCGCGCCGGCGACGCGTGTCACAACGCGGGCCTGACCTTCGCCTTCCACAACCACAGCTACGAATTCGTGCCCCTGGAGGGCCAGCTGCCCTACGATGTGTTACTCGCCGCGACCGATCCGGCGCTCGTGAAGCTCGAGATGGACCTGTTCTGGATCACCTTCGGCGGCCAGGACCCGCTCGCCTACTTCGCCAAGCATCCGGGGCGCTTCCCCCTCGTGCACGTCAAGGACATGACGGCCAAGCCCCGGCCCGACATCCCCGCCGACTCGGTGATGCGCGACGTGGGGAAGGGGAGCATCGACTGGAAGCGGATCTTCGCGCGGTCCGAGCAGGCCGGCATCCGGCACTACTTCGTAGAGCACGACTCGCCGGGGGATGCGCTGGCGAGTAGTCGTGCGAGCTTCGAGTACCTCAAGGCGCTGGACTTCTGAGTCTCACTCTTCCGGCGCGCCACCGCTCGCCGTGATCTGGCCGGGCTTGATCTTCGCCGCGTCGAACTTCTGCGCCGCGGCGGTGAGCTTGGCGATCGTCTCGTCGAACTCCGCCTTGCCCTTCTTGAAGCGCAGGTAGTTGATCCGTCCCACCACGAAGGCCTTGAGATATGGGCTCTGGAAGCCGTGTGCCTTGAGCGCCGCCACCGCGGCGTTCACGGCCTCGTCCAGCGCCAGCAACTGCCGCGCGCGCTCACGCCGGATCTCCAACGCCTTGGACAGCTTCGCCGTCAGAAACTCGTCGATGCGCTTCAGGATCGGCTGATAGGCGCCGCCCGAAAACCGCCCGTTCTGCTGGTAACACAGGCCCAACGTGAGCAGCGCCGGCTCCTCGAACTCGAGGGCGAACTCCTTCTCCGGTCGGTCGTCCAGCTCGACCAGGCCCTGCTCGAGGCGCGTCACCTCCAGCGCGCGCTCCCGCACGTTGTGCGCCTTCTCCGTGTTCAGCGCCAGGATGCGGTGGGCCACCTTCTCTTCCGGCACGACGAGCGCGGTGATCGACTTGGCGCCGAGCAGCCGCAGCGCTCCCAGCCGGTGGTAGCCGTTGGGCGTCCAGTACTTGCCGTCGGCGGCGCGCACGGCGATGACGGGGTCGAGGAATCGGTCCAGCTTGTCGATCGCCTGGGCGAGGCGCTGCACGTGCGTTTCCGATAGGTCGCGCTGGTACGGCGTGGGTTCGACCTTCTCGAGCGGCAGCGCCGCGAGGATCTGCCAGTTCCCGCCCAGCGGGTCCCGGTACACCGCCAGCACCGTCCCGCCGTCGTCGGCGATCGTGTCGGCCACCTTCTTTACGGCGGGCGGCGCCTCGAGCGCGCCGACCTGTCTGGCGGCGAGGCCCCGGGACTCGGCGGCCGCTTTCTTCTTTTTCTTCCGTTTTGTCTCGGCCATGGGGTCGGAAGATACAGCCGTCGGTTCGTTGACGGGGCCACGGGACCGGTCTACTTTCCGGTGCGCTCGCTCCCCATCGAGGTCGCCCGACGCCGTGCCGCCATATCGACGACACCGCTGGTTGACGCTGCTGCCGCTGGTCCTGGCCGGGTGCGGCGGGCCGTTCCCGCAAAGCGCGCTGCACCCCGAGTCCGACTACGCCCGATCACTCGACGCGCTGTTCCACGGCATCTTCTGGTGGGCGGTGCTGGTCTTCGTCCTGGTGGAGAGCCTGTTGCTCTTCATCCTCCTCCGCTATCGGCAGCGCGCCGGGGCGGCCACCCCCAAGGCGACCCACGGCCACACCGCGCTGGAGATCGCCTGGACCCTGGCGCCGGCGCTGATCCTCGTCTTCATCGCCGTGCCCACGATGCGGACCATCTTCGCCACGCAGCAGCCCCCCGCGTTTGACGCGCTCAAGATCGAGGTGATCGGGCACCAATGGTGGTGGGAGTATCGCTACCCCTCGGCGGGAATCGTCACGGCGAACGAGCTGCACGTGCCGGTCGGCCGGCCGGTCGTCCTCGAGATCTCGACGGCCGACGTCATCCACAGCTTCTGGGCGCCCAGCCTCGGCGGCAAGCGCGATCTGATCCCCGGGCACGTGAACCGCATCACGTTCACGGCCGAATCAGTCGGCACGTTCACCGGCCAGTGCGCCGAGTTCTGCGGCGAGTCCCACGCCAACATGCGGCTCCGCGTCGCGGTGGAGTCGGATTCGGCCTTCCGGGGCTGGCTCGCGGGCCAGGGCGGGTTGGGGCGGCCCGCCGCCAAGGGGAGCGTCGAGGAAAAGGGCCGGGACGCGTTCCGCCGCTACGGCTGCATCGCCTGCCACACGGTGACGGGGGTCTCGGCGGGAATCATCGGGCCGAACTTGACGCACGTGGGCAGTCGCACGACGATCGCCGCCGGCGTGCTGCCGAACACGCCCGCGGACCTGGCGCGCTGGATCAGCGATCCGCCGGGCGTGAAGCCCGGCGCTAAGATGCCCAAGCTCCCCGTGGCCCCCGCGGACCTGAGCGCCCTCGTCGCCTACCTGCAGAGCCTCAAATGAGCGCGACCAAGGGCGGGGGGCTGACGAGCTGGCTCACCACGACCGATCACAAGCGGATCGGCCTGCTGTATTTCTGGACGGCGTTCGTCTTCTTTCTGATCGGGGGTCTCGAGGCGCTGATCATCCGGGCGCAGCTGGCGCGCCCCGGCAATACCGTCGTGTCGGCCGAGACGTTCAATCAGCTGTTCACGATGCACGGCACGACGATGATATTTCTCGCGCTGATGCCGCTGTCGGCGGCATTTTTCAATTACATCGTGCCGCTGCAGATCGGCGCGCGCGACGTCGCGTTCCCGCGCCTCAACGCCTTCAGCTACTGGGTGTTCGTCCTGGGCGGGCTGTTCCTCAACGCCAGCTGGCTGCTCCCCAACCACCCGGTGCCCGACGCCGGGTGGTTCGGCTACGCCAACCTCACCTCGCGCGAGTTCTCGCCCGGCCCCAACATCGATTTCTGGCTGCTGGGGCTGCAGATCCTCGGCGTCGCCTCGCTCGCGGCGGGGTTCAACTTCATCGTGACGATCCTGAACCTCCGGGCCCCGGGGATGAAGATGATGCGGCTCCCGGTGTTCAGCTGGATGACGCTGGTGACGTCGTTCCTCATCATCACCGCGTTCCCGGTCATCACCGTGGCCCTGGTGCTGCTGATGTTCGACCGCTTCTTCGGCACGCATTTCTACCTGACGTCGGCCGGCGGCGACCCGGTGCTGTGGCAACACCTCTTCTGGATCTTCGGCCACCCCGAGGTCTACATCCTGATCCTGCCGGCGATGGGCATCGTCTCCGAGGTGCTGCCCACCTTCGCGCGCAAGCCCTTGTTCGGCTACACGGTTGTCGTGTATTCCGGCGTGCTGATCGGGTTCATGGGCTGGGGCGTGTGGAGCCACCACATGTTCTCGGTGGGCCTGGGGCCCATCGCCGACTCCGTCTTCTCCGCCACCACGATGCTCATCGCGGTGCCCACCGGCGTGAAGATCTTCAACTGGCTGGCGACCTTGTGGGGCGGCCAGATCCGCGCCACGAGCGCGCTGCACTTCGCCGTCGGCTTCATCGCGCTGTTCACGATCGGGGGCCTGTCGGGCGTCATGCACGCCTCGCCTCCCGCCGATCTGCAGCAGACCGACACCTACTTCGTCGTGGCGCATATCCACTACGTGCTGTTCGGTGGCACCGTGTTCGGATTGTTCGCGGGGATGTACTACTGGTGGCCCAAGATGACCGGCCGCCTGCTGGGCGAGCGGCTCGGCAAGCTGCACTTCTGGCTGATGTTCGTGGGGATGAACCTCGCGTTCTTCCCCATGCACATCATCGGGCTGCTGGGGATGCCGCGCCGCATTTACACTTACGCGCCTGAGCTCGGCGTCGCCAAGCTGAACCTGGTGTCGACAGTCGGCGCGTTCCTGATCGGCGCTTCGATCCTGGTGTTCCTGATCAACGTCTGGCGGACGCGGAAGCGCGGCAAGGTCGCCGGGAACGATCCGTGGGGCGGCGCGACGCTGGAGTGGACGATTCCGTCGCCGCCGCCGCCGCACAATTTCGACGTCATCCCCACGGTCGCGAGCCGCCTGCCGCGCTGGTCGATGACGCAGCTCACGGCGATCCCCGAGGGCGCGGAGCTCGGGAAGCCCCACGCCCCGGCGGGATCGTGGTGGCCGCTCGTCGCCGCGTGCGGCCTGCCGGTCCTGGCGCTCGCGCCGCTGACGCACACGCTCTGGGTGGCGTTCCTCGGTGCGGCGATTCTCATCACTGGCATCTACCGCTGGGCCTTCGAGCCCTTTGAGGTCTAGGATGGCTCACGCCGCCGCCGCCGCGCACCACACCAGCCTGGGGCTCGACAGCCGCAAGCTGGCGTTCTGGGCCTTCATCGGCTCGGAGTGCCTGCTGTTCGCGTCGCTGATCTCGACGTACCTGATCTACAAGGGTCGCAGCCTCGTCGGGCCGTACCCGCACGACATCCTCAACATCCCGTTCACGTCGATCAGCACGTTCGACTTGCTGATGTCGAGCCTCATGATGGTGCTCGCCCTGGCGGCGGTGCAGCGCGGGGATCTCAAGTGGGCGAAAGTGTGGCTGTTCCTGACGGCGCTGCTGGGGATCTTCTTCCTGGCGGGGCAGGTCTATGAGTTCACCTCGTTCGTGCACGAGGGGCTGACGCTGCAGCGCAATCTCTTCGGCGCGACGTTCTTCGTGCTCACCGGCACGCACGGCGCGCACGTGACCGTCGGCGTGATCTGGCTGCTCACCCTGTGGTCGCGCGCGCTCGGCGGCAAGCTCGGGAAGGCGAACGCGCTGACGGTCGAGATCTGCGGCCTGTACTGGCATTTCGTGGACGTGGTGTGGATCGTGATCTTCACGGTCGTGTACCTGATTCAATGAGCGCGGAGCGCACGATGCGGGAATCGCCAGCGGGGGAGCACGCCCATCCTACGGCCGGGGTGTATCTGCGGGTCGCGGCCGTGCTCGTCATCCTCACCGTCATCGAGGTCGGGGTCTTCTACGTCCCGGCGTTCCACCCCGTCCTCGTCCCCACGCTGCTGATTCTCTCGGCGCTGAAATTCTCGCTGGTGGTGATGTTTTACATGCACCTCAAGATGGACAGCCGCTTCTTCACGTTCCTGTTCGGCGGGCCGCTGCTGCTGGCCATGGTGATGACGATGGGGCTCATGTTCCTGTTCGGGGCGTTCGTGCTGAAGCGATGACCTCCCCCCTCCCGGACGCCTGGCGGCGCTGGGATCTCCACCCGAGCGTTCTCATCGGGCTCGCCGTGCTGGGCGGGCTCTATGTGTTTTGGGGGGGGCTCACGGCCCCGCGCCGCCGGGTCGCGGCGTTCGCCGCGGCGCTCGCGGTGCTGTTCGTCTGCCTCAACGGCCCGCTGCACAACCTCTCCGACGGTTATCTGTTCAGCGCCCATATGGTGCAGCACCTGGTGCTGATGCTGGTCTTCCCGCCGCTGCTGCTGTACGGGACGCCGGCGTCGGTGGTCGAGCCGCTGCTCCGTCCGGCGGGGGTGCGCCACCTGGCGGCCTGGGCCACGCGGCCTCTCGCGGCGGGAGCGATCTTCACGGCGCCGATCGTGGCCTGGCACTTCCCGGGGGCCTACAACGCCGCGCTCGTCCACCACGACCTCCACATCATCCAACACCTGGTCTTCCTGGCCACGGCGGTCGTGATGTGGTGGCCTATCCTGGCCCCGCTGCCCGCGATGCGGGCGCCGCATCCCGTGCAGCTCATCTACTTGTTCCTATTGGGGATTCCCATGTCGGTGGTCGGGGCGCTGATCACCCTCGCCGACGGCGTGCTGTACCCGTTCTACGAGACCGCCCCGCGGGTGTGGGGCCTCTCCCCGCTCGCCGACCAGCAGATCGGCGGGCTCATCATGTGGGTGCCGGGCGGGTTGATCTTCTGGCTGGCGATGACGGTGGTGTGGTTCCGGTGGGCGGCCCGAGAAGAAGAAGGGGAGGCTACTCCCCCTCCTGCGTCTCCCCGAGCGGGTGCTTCTTGAGCTCCTCACCGATCTTGGGGTGCTCCCGCCACAGGTAGTAGCCCATGCCGAAGGCGGCGATGGCGTTGCCGATCGCCACGCTCCACCATGCCAGCGCCCCGAGCAACGGCTTGGCGAGCAGCGCGACCAGGATATAGAAGCCGAACTCGAAGAAGCAGAACGCCACGACCACGAGGAACAGCGTCGACGGGGCGACCTCGACTTCGGCGGCGAGCGCCGCCGCGATGCAGCCCACGACCACAAAGGCGCTCACGTGGATCATCGTGTAGCCGATGATCCGGGAGTACTCGATGACGACGTGCGTGGCCTGGTCCCCGAAGAAGACCGCGCCCCCCAGCATCGCCGGCGTGAAGAACGGGCGGCCGTTCACCGTGTCGACGACGAGGAACCAGATCGCGACGGCCGCGGCGCCGATACAGCCGGCGATGAAGCCTTCGCGCAGGATCCGGTTGAGTTGCATGGACATATATTAGCGCGATTCCCGCCACCCGGGAGACCATCATGCTCGTGTTCCGCCGCTCGCCCTTCTACGGTCTTTGCATGGTCGTCGGTGCGCTCCTCGTCGGTATCGCCGGGCTCTACCACCCCGTCCTGACGGGCGACGGCGCCGCGCAGCTCGGCACGATCGCGGGCACCGCGGCGTGGCGGACGATCCATTGGGCCCTGGCGTTCGGGTTGCCGTTCCTGTACGCGGGGCTCGTGGGGGTCGCGCTGCGGCACAGCGAGACACCGGCGGGCAACCAGGCGCGGGCCGGCGTGCTGATCGCCGGGTTCGGCTTCGCGCTGTGGGCGATCAACATCCTCTTCATGGTCGGCGCCGGGACCGCACTGGCCCGCGCCTATCAGATCGCCGATCCGGGACTCACGGCAACGCGCGCGGTGTTCCTCTACGACATGGTGCACCCCTTCGGCCTCGCCGCCGAGCGGCTGGCGACGTTCACGCTGGGGCTGGCCCTCTACCTGTACGGGTGGACGGTGAGCAACGGCCGCGCCTGGCCCCGGTGGCTCGGGTGGGCAGGGATCGGCGGGGGCGGGGTCTGCATGGTCGTGGCGGTCGTGGTCCCCGAAACCGCCGTCTACCTGTATTACGGACAGGGCCTCGTCGTCGCCTGGTGCGCCGTCGCCGGCGTGCTGATGATCGCGGAGACTCGTCGCGTTTAGCGGCGTCAGACCGAGAACGCCCCCCGGTGTTCAGGGGGGCGTTCGAGGTCAAGAGAGCTCAGTCGGCTCAACGAATCTCAAGGGGTCACGGCATCAGCAGCCGCACCACTCGCTGCTGCCCCGGCTGGGCCTGGTTCCCGGGCGAGAACACGATCAACGTGGCGATGTCGCCGGAGTGGACGGCCCGCAGCGCCGCGCGGAAATCCTCCCGCGTGCGCACCGGCTGGCCGTTCACCTTGAGGATGATGTCCGGCCCGGCCGGCGAACCCTGCGGGGCGAGCCGGCTATACGCCGGTCCGTCGGGCGAGACGTCGGTGACGAGCAGTCCGCCGCCGTTCTGGAGGACGGGACGCAGGCTGGGATCCCGCACGTCCTCCTGCGTCAGCTCCTCCACGGTGATCCCGAGCGTGGCGCTGCGTCGTGAGATCGTGCCGGCGGTACCGCGAGTGCGGCTCCCGGCCGACGAGATCTGCTCGGTGTCCGGGGTGGGAGGCGCGGCAGCCAGCCGCACGGTGAAGTTCTTGCGCACTCCGCCTTCTCGGAGCACGGTCACGGAGACGGTCTCGCCGGGCTTCTTGAAGCCGACGATCTGCTGCAGCTGCGCGCCGTATTCGATCGGCCGGCCGTCCACCTCCGTGATGACGTCGCCCTGCTGAATGCCGGCCTTCTTGGCCGGAGACTCGTCGCTGGAGAAGTCCTGCACCACGACGCCCTTGATGTCCCGCTCGCCGACCGCCTGCGCGTCCTCGGGGCGCGCTTCCTGGATCATGACGCCGATCACCGCCCGCTGCACCCGGCCGCTCGCCACGAGCTGCTGCATCACCGTGCGGGCCAGGTTGATGGGGATCGCGAACCCGTAGCCGGCGGAGTAGCCCGTTTCGCTGGCGATCGCGGCGTTGATGCCGACGACCTCGCCGCGCACGTTCACGAGCGGGCCGCCGGAGTTGCCCGGGTTGATGGCGGCGTCGGTCTGAATGAAGTCCTGGATCTGATACCCGCCCGCGTACAGCCCCTGGAGCAGGCGGCCCTTCGCGCTGATGATGCCCGCAGTCACGGTGAACGCGAACGCCTCACCGAGCGGGTTCCCGATCGCCAGCGCCCACTCCCCGATCTGCGTCGAGTCGGAGTTCCCGAAGGCGACGGTGGGGAGGTTCTGGGCGTCGATCTTGAGTACGGCGATATCGGTCTGGGGGTCGGTGCCCACCACTTTGGCCTGGAACACACGCTTGTCGAGCAGCCGCACCGTGACCTTGTCGGCCCCTTCGACCACGTGATTGTTGGTCAGCAGGTAGCCGTCCGAGGACACGATGAAGCCGGAGCCGGTGCCCTGCTCGACGCGCGGGCGGCCGCGGAACTGCGGGAAGAAATCATCGAAGCCCGGCGGCAGGCGCCGCGTGTCCACGCGCTCCTGGTGCTGGGATTGGATGAACACCACGGCGGGCTTGACGTGCTCCGCCACGGCGACGAACGCCTGGCCCAGGTCGGCCGCCGGCTTGGCCGCGGGAATGAACGGCCGCGTCGCCGGCTGTTGCAACAGCGACGCCTGCGCCGCGTTGCCGTGTCCCCGCAGGTCCAGCGCCGAGGCGAACGCCAGCCCCAGCACGAACGCGAATCCCACTAGTGCAATGAACTTGAGCCAATCCCTCGTACGCACCGACACTGCCGTATCTCCGCGAAAAGGGTGGTTACTTTTTGTTCTTGTCGTCGTCCACGATCTCGTAGTCGGCTTCGACCACGTTCTCCTGCTTGGGCTGTCCCCCGGCGGCCGGCTCGCCGCCCGGCGTCTCGGGCCCGCTCCCGGTGGCGCCGCGCGCCGCCGCGTACATCGACGCCCCCGCGGCCGAATACGCCTGCTGCAGCTCCTCGAGCCCCTTGGCGATGTCTTCGGGGTTGCCGCTGCGCAGCGCCTGCTTGGCGCCCTCGAGCGCCCCGTCCAGCCGCGTCTTCGCGGACGCCTCGAGCTTGTCGGCCCACTCCTTGACGTTCTTCTCGACCTCATACACCAGCGCGTCGAGCCGGTTGCGGCGCTCGATCTGCTCCCGGCGCCCGCGGTCCTCAGCCGCCTTCGCTTCGGCTTCCTTGACCATGCGGTCGATCTGCTTGTCGTCGAGGCCGGACGAGGCTTCGATGCGGATCTTCTGTTCCTTCCCGGTCGCCTTGTCCTTCGCCGACACGTGGAGAATGCCGTTCGCGTCGATGTCGAACGTCACCTCGATCTGGGGTACCCCGCGCGGGGCCGGCGGAATGCCGGTGAGCTGGAACTTCCCGATGGTGCGGTTGTCCGCCGCCATCTGGCGCTCACCCTGCAACACGTGAATCTCGACGGTCGTCTGCGAGTCTTCAGCCGTCGAGAACACTTCCGACTTCTTCGTCGGAATCGTCGTGTTGCGCGCGATCAATACCGTGGTCACGCCCCCGAGCGTCTCGATGCCGAGGGACAGCGGCGTCACGTCGAGCAACAGGATGTCCTTCACCTCGCCGCCCAGCACGCCGCCCTGGATCGCCGCGCCGATCGCCACGACTTCATCCGGGTTGACGCCCTTGTGGGGCTCTTTCCCGAAGAAGGTCTTCACGATCTCCTGCACCTTGGGCATGCGGGTCTGGCCGCCGACGAGGATCACCTCGTCGATGTCCTTGGGGTTGAGCCCGGCGTCTTTGAGCGCCTGCTGCATCGGGGGGATCGTACGCTGCACCAGGTCGTCGACGAGCTGCTCCAACTTCGCCCGCGTGAGTGTGACGTTCAGGTGCTTGGGCCCCGACTGGTCCGCCGTGATGAACGGGAGGTTGATCTCCGTCTGCATCACCGTGGACAGCTCCATCTTCGCCTTCTCAGCGCCTTCCTTCAGCCGCTGCAATGCCATCGGGTCCTTCGACAGGTCGATGCCCTGATCCCGCTTGAACTCCGCCACCAGCCATTCGATGATGCGCTGGTCGAAGTCGTCGCCGCCCAGATGGGTGTCGCCGTTGGTCGCCTTCACCTCGAACACGCCTTCGGCGAGCTCGAGCACCGAGATGTCGTAGGTGCCGCCGCCCAGGTCGTAGACCGCCACCTTCTCTTCCTTCTTCTTGTCCAACCCGTACGCCAGCGCCGAGGCGGTCGGCTCGTTGATGATGCGCACGACGTCGAGGCCGGCGATCTTGCCGGCGTCCTTCGTCGCCTGCCGCTGGGAGTCGTTGAAGTAGGCGGGCACCGTGATGACCGCCTTCTCGACCTTGTAGCCGAGGTAATCCTCAGCCGTCTGTTTCATCTTCTGGAGGATCATCGCCGAGAGCTCAGGCGGCGTGTAGCGCTTCCCCTGAATCTCGACGGAGGCCAGGCCGTTCGGTCCCTCGAGCACCCTGTAGGGGACCCGCTTGATCTCCTCCTGGACCTCCCCCATCCGCCGTCCCATGAACCGCTTGATGGAGAAGACGGTGTTCTGCGGGTTGGTCACGGCCTGCCGCTTCGCCACCTGCCCGACCAGACGCTCGCCATCCTTGGTGAACGCCACCACCGACGGGGTCGTCCGCCCGCCCTCGGCATTGGGGATCACGACCGGGTCGCCGCCCTCCATGACCGCCACGACCGAGTTCGTGGTGCCGAGGTCGATGCCGATGATCTTCTGAGCCATAACAACTGCTCCTATCCAAGGTGAGATGCCTACACTACGCTGCTGGTCGCAGAGGCAAGCCGCGTGCCCGGGGAAAGTGTCAATATGGCAGAGCGGACGACCGCGGGCGAGGTCTGGAGCGGCGGTTAGATTCCGGCCCCATGTTTCCCTTCAAGGACGACAACCCCACCTACCTCACCCCCGTCGTCACGATCGGCATCATCGCGGCGAACGTGTTGGCGTGGGTAGTGGTGCAGGGACTGGGGGCCGAGCAGTCCCTGGCGAAGTCAGTGTGCGAGCTGGGGCTCACTCCCGGCGAGCTGCTGCGCACGGCGCCGCCGGGGACGGTGACGCCGCTGGGAGACCACCTCGAGTGCGTGATCACCAACCAGCCGCACTACTGGACGATCATCACTTCCATGTTCATGCACGGCGGCTGGTTCCACCTGCTCGGCAACATGTGGTTCTTGTGGGTGTTCGGAAACAACATTGAGGATTCGATGGGCCACGGGCGGTTCGTGGTGTTCTACCTGCTGTGCGGGATCTGCGCTGCCGGTTTGCAGATGCTGGTGCAGCCGAGCTCGACGGTGCCGATGGTCGGCGCATCGGGCGCGATCAGCGGCGTGATGGGCGCCTACATCCTTCTGTATCCACGCGTCCGCGTGCATACACTCGTCTTCCTGGGACTCTTCGCGACGACCGTCACAGTCCCGGCGTACCTGATGCTCGGCTATTGGATTCTGCTGCAGGTGCTGGGCGGACTCCCGCAGATCGCGGGCCTCCAATCCGGTGGAGTCGCGTTCTTCGCGCACATCGGAGGGTTCGCCGCCGGGCTGCTGCTGATCCGGGCGTTCGCGCGTCAGGAGTACCTGCTGCGCCGGCCCACGCTTCCCGTCTACTATCCTTACCGCTGAGGGGCGTCGGTCCAGAGCTGCGGGAGCAGGGTCTTCAGGCGGTCGCGCGTGTCGCGGAACGCGGCGAGGCCGTGCGGATCGGGCAGCGGCCAGTGCAGGCGTCGCACCTGGCCCGGAACGACCGGGCACACCTCTTCAGCGCACAGCGTGACAATCACATCCACTTCGTCCAAGTGAATGGCGTCGAGCCCCTTGGCGCGGTGGTGGGAGATGTCGATGCCCTTCTCGTGCAGCGCCTCGACGGCGAGCGGGTTCAGCCGCCCCGGCTCCGAACCGGCGCTCAAGAACCGATACCCATCCGGTGCCATGGCGCGCGCGAGGCCCTCGGCCATCTGGCTGCGCGCGGAGTTCGCGACGCACAGGAACAGGATCGTCGGCACGCCGCTACCGCCTCTAGTCGCCCTCCGCCGCCCGGTCTTCCGCGTGGTGCTTGATCGACTTGCCTTCGACCAGAAAGACGACGTCTTCGTGGTCAGAAGGTGAACTGGGCTTGGAGCAGCGCCTGGGAGCTGGCCGACTTCTGGCCCGCGGTCGGCGTGCCCTGGAGGGACACGTGGTCCCAGTCGGCGACCAGTCGCAGGTTGGCGCTGTGCTGGTACGAGACGCCGCCGATCACGCGGCTCTGGCGGTCGTTGGCGAGGCTGGTGTTCGGGTCGGTCGCATCGAACCGGCCGATGATCGCGAGCTTCGAGCCCGTGAAGTGGTACACGCCGAACGCGCTGATCACGCGGCCCTTGACCAACGCCCCGCCTGTGAGACTGTCGCGCACCGCGGCGAACTCGCCGGCCAGCGTGATCTGACGGGAGCGGTACGACGCCATCCCCAGGAACCGCTGGCGCTGGCCGCCCGTCGTCGGCTGGCCGATCTGCGCATAGCCCGTGATCCGCAACCCGCCGACGCGGCTCGAGTCGTTGGTGTCCATTACGCGCGCGGAGACCCGGATCATGCCGTCCTTCCCCTGATCGCCCGTGCCCTTGTTGTAGTTCTCACCGTTGACGAGGACGAGCTGCGCATTGACCTTGTCCGGGCCCCACTTGCCGTCCGCGCCGATACCGAAGTCCGACGAGCTGACATAGCCGCTCGTGACGCCCGTGCCGGTGACAAAACCCCGCTCGAGCGCCATCTGTCCTTGCACGCGGTAATCCCACAGCGCCTCCTCCCAATCGATCCATGGCGTGTGGATCTCGCCGCCCTTGAGCGTAATGGCGCTCCCAGTCGGCGTGTACGCGACGTACGCGTACTTGATGCGATAGGCGCGCGAGCTGTCGGTGTTGGTGAAGATGTCGGCGGTAACCCGCGTCGCGATCCCGCCGGCGAAGCGGCCGAGCACGTTCACATACGCGCGCGTGACGTCGAAGCGGTTCACGCCCGAGGGGTTCTTCATGAGGTACTGGCCCTGGAGGTACGCCAGACCGGTGACGGTGACCTGCGGGGGCGACGGCGCTTGGGCGGCGAGCGGCGCGGCGGCGAGGGCGGCAACGATCATGGCGCTTCCGATCCAGCGCAGTGACTGCGTGTGCACGGTTGAGCTCCTTGACGGCAGAGGTTCGACTCAAGGCTCATCATAGGACGAGGTCGCCGCCGGGGTCTTTGGGCTTGAGCCGCTCGACGGCGCGGCGACCCGCGGCCTTGGCCCGCTCGGTCGCGGCGGCGTCGCGGG
>Ga0209806_1000308_pt1 | contig 32573 bp, 28 predicted proteins | sample GraSoiAngelo_152_FD_186166 | JGI IMG/M metagenome (GOLD analysis project Ga0209806, IMG submission 186166) | Grasslands soil microbial communities from the Angelo Coastal Reserve, California, USA - 14_1009_12_30cm (SPAdes) (version 2) | ecosystem: Environmental > Terrestrial > Soil > Grasslands ... | reverse complement strand
GTGAGGATGCGCACGATGTCCTGCTGGTCGAGGTGGTGCAGGGTGACGATGATCGGCAGGCGGCCGATGAACTCGGGGATGAAGCCGTACTTCAAGAGGTCTTGCGGCTGGAGGTGCTTCAGGGTTTCCGAGACCGCCTTTCGCTCGACCTTGATGTGCGGCGCTCCGAAACCAATCGCGCGGCGGCCTATACGCTGCTCGACGACCTTCTCCAGGCCGTCGAACGCGCCGCCGCAGATGAAGAGGATGTTCGTCGTGTTGATCTGGATGAAGTCCTGGTGCGGATGCTTGCGCCCACCCTGCGGTGGGACGTTGGCGACTGTGCCCTCGAGGATCTTCAGCAGCGCCTGCTGGACACCCTCACCGCTCACGTCGCGGGTGATCGATGGGTTGTCCGACTTGCGCGCGATCTTGTCGATCTCGTCGATGTAGATGATTCCGCGCTCGGCGCGGCTGATGTCGAAGTCGGCGGCCTGGATGAGTCGGAGGAGGATGTTCTCCACGTCCTCGCCGACGTAACCGGCCTCGGTGAGGCTCGTCGCGTCGGCGATGGCGAATGGGACGTCGAGAATCTTCGCCAGCGTCTGCGCGAGATAGGTCTTGCCACACCCGGTCGGGCCGACGAGCAGCACGTTCGACTTGGTGAGCTCGACGTCGCCGACCGACTTGGACGCGCTGATTCGCTTGTAGTGGTTGTAGACCTGGACCGAGAGAACCTTCTTGGCACGCTCCTGGCCGATCACATACTGGTCGAGCGCGGCGCAGATGGTCTTGGGGTTGGGGATGAAGCCTGTCTTCTGCTTCTTCGTGCCGGCCGATCGGTTGTCGTCTTCGAGGACCTCCTGGCACAGGTCGATGCACTGGTCGCAGATGAAAACTCCGGGGCCGGCGACCAGCTTGCGAACCTGGTCCTGGCCCTTGCCGCAGAAGCTGCAGCGGGTATAGCGGCGGCGGTCTTCTCGTTCGTTCATAGGTTCCTACTGATGGACATTACGGGGATGCGGGCGCCGGGGGATTATGGCCCCAGAGAATCTCGTTGGCAAGGCTTATACATTCACTGCAGATGAAGACTCCCGGGCCCGCGATCAACCGGATCCCCCTTTCCCCCTGAGCCTTCCCGCAGAACGAGCACTTCGCACGGTGCCTTTTGACCTCGTCGCGCTTCGTTCTGCGTCGAAAGATCATCCGGCGATGACCTTTTCCTTTTCTTTCTCGGCTGTCTTGTCCTTGTCCGCGACCTTCTCCTTCTCGCCGGGCTTGGTCGGGGTCAAGATGATGTCGTCGATCAGCCCGTACTCCTTGGCTGCCTCGGCCGTGAGGAAATAGTCGCGCTCGGTGTCCTGCGTGACCTTCTCGATCTTCTGGCCGGTGTGCCGCGCTAGGATCTGGTTCAGCTGCTCGCGTGTGCGCAGGATCTCCTTGGCGTGGATCTGGATGTCGGTGGCCTGCCCCTGCATGCCGCCCCATGGCTGGTGGATGAGGATGTTGGCGTGCGGAAGGGCAAAGCGCTGGCCGTGCGCTCCGCCGGCAAGCAGCACCGCCGCCATCGAGTACGCCATCCCGATGCATATGGTCGACACCGGGGGGCGGATGTACTGCATGGTGTCGTAGATCGCCAGCCCCGCGGTCACCTGTCCGCCCGGGCTGTTGATGTAGAGAGCGATCTCTTTCTCGGGATCCTCGGACTGGAGAAACAGCAGCTGCGCGACGACGAGGTTGGCCACCTGGTCGTCGATCGGCGTGCCGATGAAAACGATCCGTTCCTTGAGCAGCCTGGAGTAGATGTCGAACGCGCGCTCCCCGCGGCCGGTGTTCTCGACGACCATCGGGACGAGGTAGCTGGAAGGACGTGGGTCTTGGGTCATATCGCGCACAACGTCATTCTAGACACGCCCTCCCCGGATGCCGTCAACTACGCGTTCCCAGTGACTTCCACGAGGCGGTCCAGAACTCGGCGCCGCCTCAGCCGTGAAGCGAAGTAGCGGCGGGCAGCCGAGCTCTTCTTGAGGTCGGCGAGCTGGCCCTTGAGCTCCTCATCCTGGCCGGCCTGCTCCTCGAGGTAAGCGATCACGTCCTCGTCCGACGGGTCGAGACCCTCGCGCTTGGCGTACTCGCCAAGCACCAGGTCGATCTTGAGCCTTGAGGTAGCCTCCGGGCGCTCGTCGGCCATCCACTGATCGATCGTCTTGCCGAGATACCCCAGGTAGCTGTCGAGCTTGAGCCCCTGGCGGTTTACGCTGCGCTCGAGCGATTCGAGCTCACTGGTCAGCTCGCGGTCGACCAGCGCCTCGGGCACTTCGACTGAGGACGCCTCGACGAGCGCTTTCACGACAGCCTGCTCGCGCTCCATCTTCGCCACGGCGTGGCCGGATTCCTCCAGCTCATCGCGCACCGCCTGGCGATACGCGTCGACCGTCTCCTGCTTGCCGTTGCTCAGGCTCTTCGCCAGCGCGTCGTCCAGCTGCGGCAGCACCTTCTCCTTGACCCCTCGCACGGTGACCCGGATGAGCGCGTGCCTTCCCGCCAGCTCAGGGTTGCTGTAGCTGTCCGGGAAGTCGACGTGCGCTTCGCGTGTCTCGTCGACGAACGCGCCGGGCAAGGCGGCGAGGAGCTCGGGCAGCAGCACGCCCTCCTTCAGCTCTGCCTCGGTCGACTTGCGCGTCTCAGATTCGACGATGTGCCCGTCCACCTCGACCTCGATGTCGATGACGGCGATGTCGCCCGTGCGGACCTCGCGCTCGACGGGCGTGATCTCCGCCATCGGCTCGCGCACGTCCTCGAGGCGTCGCTCGAGCATCTCCTCGGTGACCTCGTGCGAGTGGTCCGGCGGCTCGACCGTAAGCGTGGCGATGTCGGCAAGCGCCACCTCCGGCATGACGCTGACGGTCGCCTTCAACCTGGCGGGCCTTCCGCGCTCCAGCTCGACGACCTCCACGTCGGGGTTGTCGATGGGGTCGATCGACTCGTCGTTGAGTGCTTGACGCACGACCTCGGGCACCATCGTCTCGACGACCTCTTCGCGCAACGCTGCAGGCCCGATGCGAGCCTCGACCAGGGCGCGCGGCGCCTTGCCCGGTCGAAAACCTTCGATCTTGGCCCGCGAGGCGAGACGGTTGAGCACTCGATCGTAGTTCGCGTTGACGACGTCGGCCGGCACCTCGATCGTCATCCCGACCTGGCTCTTGGGCAGGCGCTCGGTCACGACTGAGAGAGACTCCGGCACGAGCCGGAATTCTACGGAGTGCGGTCTAGCAGCCCGGCGGCTTGGGATTCGGCAGCGGCGACGGACATGGGCTCGGGCTCGCGAGCACGGGGCCGGTGCCTGGGTCGGGGGGCACGACGTATACCGGCGTGTTCGGCGTCGGGCTGGGCGGGTTGTCGCCCGGCAGCTTGTCGACGCGGGTCGTGTCGGCCAGGTACCAGCTGTTGGCAGGCCCGGCGACGACACCCGGAGGGGGCGTGTACCAGCGGCTCCCGTCCACGCCGGCGAGCGCCTGCGAGACGAACGAGTGGACGCCAGGCGACGCGACGAACACGCCGTCTGAGCCGCCGACCATCGTGTAGCTGTTGCCGAGGATGTCGCCGACCCACAGACCGACCGCGAGGTCGGGCGTGAAGGCAACCGTGACCGCGTCCTTGAAGTTGTCGGTCGTCCCCGTCTTCGCAGCGACGGTGCGGTCCTTCCAGTGCAGCGCGCTGTTGCAGCCGAAGATCATGCATCGGTTCTGGTCGTCGGCCATGATCTGGGCCATGATGAACGCGACCCCGGGATCGATCGCCTGCCGCGCCCGCTGGTCGGGATGGGTCTGGTACAGGACCTGGCCGTGCGAGTCGGTCACCTTGAGCACGGCCTCCGGTGAGTGGTACACGCCCATGTCTGCGTACGTCGCGATTCCATCGACGTGCTCGAGCAGGGTGATCGGGTAGCCGCCGAGAGTAAGCGACGGTCCGTATTCGTCGGCTGGCGCGTTGGCGTCGTAGCCGGCGAACGAACCATCCGGGTTGGCGATCACGTAGCGCGGCCGGACGTTGAGGTTGCGCATCCAGGAGAGGACCGCCGGGACTCCGATCGACAGCTCGACCTTGACGGCCGCGATGTTGAGCGAGTTGCCCATCGCCTTCTTGAGCGGCAGCACGCCGTGCGACTTGCCGTCGTAGTTGTAGATCTTTGTCGTGTTGCAGCAGTCCTTGTAGACGAGCGGGGTCGGTCCGTCATAGACAGGAGTGTCGACCGTCGCGGCGCGCGCGTTGATGACGGCGCCGTACGTGTAGGGCTTCATCGATGAACCCATGTTGCGGGGGATCGTCGTGAAGTTGATCTGGCCGCCAGTCGAGTTGTAGCTCGGCGACCCGACCATGGCCAGGATGTCGCCAGTCGTTGGCTGGACGGCCACCAGGCCTGACGAGAGGACTCCGCGCTTGTCCCGCCAGGTGTTTGCCGCAAGGTTGCTGCTCACGATCGACTCGCCGATCGTCTGCATGTTGTAGTCGAGCGTGGTCTGCACGTTCAGCTGCTGGATGCCGGGCTGGAAGCCAAGCTGGCGAAGCTCCGCGAGAACGTAGTCCACGAAGTGCGGCGCCTTGTAATGGTTGGTCGGCGAGTAGTAGGTCAGCTTCTCAGCGACCGCCTTATCCATGTCTTCCTGGGAGATGAAGTTCGAACGCACCATCGCCTGCAGCACCTCGGTCTGGCGCGTCTTGGCCGCATCGGGATGGAGCACAGGGTTCCATTCCGTAGGCGCCTGCGGCAAACCGGCGAGCATCGCCGCCTGCGCCAGGTCGAGCTTCGAGGCCGGCAGCTGGAAGTAGCTCTCCGCGGCAGCCTCGATGCCGTACGACTGCGAGCCGTAGAAGCTCTTGTTGAGGTAGAGCTCCATGATCTGGTCCTTGCTGTAGGTCTGGCTCAGCTCGTAGGCCAGCGCCAGCTCCTTGATCTTGCGGCTGACCGTCTGGTCGGGCGTGAGGAACTGCTGCTTGGCAAGCTGCTGGGTGATCGTGCTGCCACCACCTACGATGTGGCCGGCGCGGATGTTGTCGAAGGCCGCGCGGATGATTCCGGCCGCGTCAAAGCCGGGGTTGGTGTAGAAACCCCTGTCCTCGATGGCGACGGTCGCCTGGATGGCGATGGGAGCGACACTCGCGAGCTTCACCGCGACGCGGTGGTCGCCTTGGTTGCCCACGTCGGCGAGGACAGTCTTGCCAGTGCTGTCGGTGATCACGGTGTCGCCCGCGAACGTGGCGCTGTCGAGGCCCTGGATCGGGGGCAGGCTGTCGAAGAACGACTGGGCGTAAGCGTCGGCCGCCAGGCCGATCACGAGCAGCACGGCGAGCACGGCGCCAAGGCCGCGCACCACTGTGGTGCGGCGCATCTTCTGGCCGATCGGGGACCACGCGGCATGAATCCGCGCTCGAGGACTGTGTCCCCCCTTCGTCTTTATCCGCTCAGGACCGTTTCGAGCCATGTTTGGGGGCGCGCAGGATTCTACGCTTTCCCACCCCTCAAAACGGGCGGTTCGGGGGGAGGGTTACGCGGCCGTTCCAGGTCGAATTCTGGAGAGCAACCCGGCCTTCGCCAGCCGCCACTCTTCAGGCTCGATCGCCCTGAGGAAGAAGATCCCGAGCGCGTAGACGATGAAGCCTGCGGGGGCGGCAAGGAAGATCGAGTATCGGCGGAGGGGATATAGAGCGATCCCCATCGCAGCGCCCGCCAGAAGGATTCGCCAGCTGAGCTTGATCACCGGCAGCCGGAGCTCGGGCCTTTTCAATTGCACGAACCACCAGCCGAAGGCACAGAGCGCCGCCTCGGTCAGGACCGTCATGGTGCTTGCGGCCAGGTATCCGTACAAGGGGATGAGGGCGAAGTTCAAAGCGATGTTGATCGCGGCGGCCAGCGCCGTCGCCCACGCGTTGAGGCCTTGCCTGTTGATGGCATTCAACATCGCGTAGAAAGCAGAGTTGGCAAAGAGAAACACGATCCCGAAGGCCAGGATGCGCAGCGCCGGCTCGGACTGTCCGAACGCGCCGGACCGGTTGAAGATCTGGTTGATCGGATGCACGAGCACGAAGGTGCCGACCGTGAGGGGCCAGCCCAACAAAACAAGGACTTTGAAGAATCGCTCATACGCCAGCTTGAGCCTGGTGGCACTGCTCACGAAGTAGACGCCGAGCAGCGGGTAGACCACCGTCTGGATGGCGAGGGGCACAAACTGAAGGGCTTCGAACGGCTTATACGCGAAGGTGTACCAGCCGACCTCGGCAAACGGCCGGAAATGCTGGAGGATGAGCACCCCCGCGCGGAAGTAGGCGTTGGTCAGGAAGAACGTGATCGCGAACGGCAGCGCGAGCGGCAACCATCGCACGATCAGGTTCAGGTCTAGTCCGAGCCGGATCCGCCCCAGGCGGAAAGCCTGGATCACCACCGCCGAATAGACGATCGTGAACGTGTACGACGCGGTGTAAGCCCAGACGTAGTAGGCCACGCCCGAGTGCCGCCGGGCACCGAAGACGATGAGCCCGGCCTGGATGAGTGTCTCGGCGACGATGGCGATCGCGTCGAATTCCGCTCGGCCGACCGAATAGAAGGTATTGCGAAGCAGGCTTGCGTAGGCAGTCGCAACCAGCAGCGCGCACCCGGGCAGGATCAGAGAGGCTAGTCCCGCGCCGAGGCCCAGGGCGAGGGCGAAGAACACTGACGCCGCGGCGGCCAGAAAGACTCGAAAGACGATCAGCGTGCCGAGATAGTCGCCAAGCTGGGTCCGATTGCGGGCGGCCTCACGCGTATACAGCGACTGGAATCCGAGGTCGCCGACGACCGCCACGAGACCCGAGTACGCAATCAGGGTTGTGTACTGCCCGTAACGGGTGTCGCCGAGTGCGTTCGCCAGAACGATGACGACGACAAGCGAGATGACTCGCGAGACCGTCCGCGCGAGGAGGATGAGCAGCGAGTTGCTGACCGCACGGTTGCCGAGCTGCGCTGCCGCGCCTTCAGCCGTGTCGGTCACGCCGGAAGTCTAGATTTTCCGAGGCGCTTAGAAGGAGCCCGCTCTCACCTTCGGCGCCGCTTCCGGCGCGACCAGCAGGAGCACCTGTCCCTCGCTCAAAGCGGGGTGGTGCTGGTCGAGGTCGTCGATGGCATGCGTCAGCTGCGCGTACGAGATGTGATATCCACGCCCCCACGAGATCCCAGGGTCATTGAGCCAGACACCCGAGCCGTCATAACCGATGATCAGGACGAAATGCGGCACCGACCAGCCCGTCTGCTCGTAGTGCGACGAGTAGCCGGGATAGTGTGTGTTGCCCAGCCCGTGCGTGCGCACCTCGGCGAGCAGGGGACGACCGGCCGACAGCTGCTGCGCGATCACCTTGGGATCGTTAGGCAGGAGGCGATAGCTGTAGCCCCAGTGCTTCTGGGCGAGCTGGCCCATCATCGTGTCGTTGAGGTCGGGCTGAGACTTCCAGCTGTCGATCATCCGGATGTAGTTGTCAGCCCCGTGGGGATCGAGCACGACCGATTGGTCGTGCTGCCAGTAGAGATACAGCATGGTCAGGTTCGCCGCCTCACAGCTCTCCTGATGCTGCGCCCAGTTGTTCAGGGGCGCCTGGGTGGTGAACGGCACCTGGAGCAGCATGTGGTCGGGGAGGGCGGCCGGCGAAACATCGGAGCCCGGGCCGACCGTCGGGATCGGCTGCGCGTGCACCTTTGTGACCCCAGGAAGCGGGCGCGCCGCACTCGGGTGCAGGTAATGGCGCCCGATCGCGGCCGAGGCGCCACCGAGAACCACGGCGGCGACGACCGCGACCGCGATGGCGCCCCAATGCCGGTCTGCAGCGCGGAAACCCCGACCGCGCCTCAGTTGGACTTCCACAGACAGATCCCTCCTCCGCCCAGGTCCCGAATCGCAAATAAAACGCGGGCGTCCAGAGACCTACTCGTCAAGGTTTAGGTTTGTAAATCCCGCCCTATACTCATCCCGCGTCGCGACGGCGCAACTTTTTGAGGCGGTTTCAGTTCTAGAAAGCGATGCTCGGCGCTCTTAAGTGGCTGGTCGGACTCGGCCTTGTCGCGGCGATCGGTATCGGCGCGGGGGTCTATTTCGCGTTTTTCGGCGCGGGGCCCCAGGTCAGCTACTCGACACCGGACCTGGTGCCGATCGACCTGAACACCGCGGCGCCCAGTGACCAGCCGCCGGTCAACCTGCCCACGGCGGTCATCCTGCCCGTGCCGTTCACGCCGCAGGCGCCCCTGGGCAACTGGGCGGCCAGGCAGCACACGTGCGAGGAAGCAAGCTTGACCATGGTCGACCGCTATCTCCACGGCGACCACTCGGGAGGCCTCATCGATCCCAAGACGGCCGACGCCACGATCAACCAGATCACGGCCTGGAAGCCGGCTCAGGACCTGACTCCCCTACAGGTTGGCCAGGTCGCCCAGAAGTACATGGGCTGGGCATACAAGATCCTGCCCTCCGACCGCATCAACATGAAGCAGCAGCTCGCGCTCGGACGGCCACTGATCGTCGGCGTGCGCACCCATGGCCTTGGCAACTCCAACTACCCCGGCTACACCAGCCATTACGAGCAGGCGGGTTGGTCGGTGTCGCACTACCTGGTCGTCACCGGTTACGACCAGTCGGACACCTACATCCTCAACGACCCCGGCCTCACCCGCGGCCATGGCTACCACATCAGCTACGACCAGCTGATGCACGCGATCGACGACCTGGACCAGGCCTACCCTGACCTGAACATGGGCCGGGTCTTCCTGGTGCTGGCTCCCTTCTCTAATTCTTCGACTTAGCGAAAAGAGACCCCGGGTCTAGGCAAACACGATGGCTTCGTTGAAGTCGGAGTAGCCCGCTTCGAAGGCGCCCTTGCTGATCCAGTACTGACCGCGGATCGGGTCGTTGACCAGCACCTGGCTCGGGCTGACGCCGACGACCGTGTAGACGTGCGAGGCGTAGACGGGGCCGATCCACGGGATCCACTGCCCGTCGAAGCTGAGGTAGTCGCGACGCGGGTGCCACCGCCAGTCCCAGGTCGCGAACGCAACCACCGGATGGCCGGCGATGACGCGTGCGTAGATCGTGGCCGCTGACATCGACCCGTAGGCGAGAACTGTCGCTCCATGCGCCCTCGCAACGCGAACCAGCGGAGGGTAATACGTGCCGAAGCCGGTGTAGTTGCTCTCGCTGCCGTTCACATTGCCTACGAAAGTCTCATAGGGGTTCCCCCAACGGACGCGCCCGGAGGAGTCCACATACATCGACCGCTGATCGGCGCCAATCTCGCCGAGGATCTGGTCCTGGCTAACGTGGACGCCTTGGTGCGCGAGCGCCATCGATGTGGCAGCTTCTTCGCAGCTCAGCGGATGGTTCTGGTAGATGAGCGGAACGCCCGAGACGATGTGCGTCTGGCTCATGACCACGTAGATCTGGTGGTCCGCGGCCGCCGACACCTGCTGCAGGTCGACGGTGATCGCGTTGAACTCAGCCGCCGTGAGCGCGCCGGCGTACAGGATCCGGTCATTGGCAATCTTGGCGTCGAAGCCGGACGTATCGATCCCATAGACCGAGGCGATCGAGCTCTCGTCTGACGTGTGCTGGAAGCTCTGTTGAGTCACCGTGGCGGCCTCGAGCCGGCCCTGGAGGTCCTTCTGCAGCGACTGCACGTTGCGGGTGAGTAGCTCGGCGTGGGCCATGCGGTTCAAAGGCCCGAGCTGGGCGTACGTCCCGGCACGTGCGAGCAGGTCGGCGGCGGGGTCGCTGCGGATGCCCATCTTCTTGGCCTGGTCGACCTGGCCGGAGACTCCTGCTGCCGCCAGGGCAATCCGGCGGTCGATCGGGACGAGCCGCGCCTCCAGGTTCCAGTCATCGCGCAGAGTGGCGAAGTCGAGCGGTGTAGACGCTGAAGCGATCGCGTCCAACCGCGACTTGCGCTGCACATATGTCTCCTGGCCGAGCGCTTCGTGCAGGCCCTGTGCCGCGAGCAGCGCGCCAGACCGAAACTGGGTCAGGTCCCGGCTCCAGATCGCGTCGGACTCCACCTGCCACCTGCCGATGGTCTCGGCTCCGCCGGGAACCCAGAAGACGCCGCCCGCGCCGACGACCGACGACGACTGGCTCGCCGCCCATTCGCTCTCCAGGACTGCCAGGTCCTCGTCGGGGATTCCGTTGGCGCGCATGAAGACCCAGCGGTCGTGCATGGCCTGCGCCCGCGCCTGCAGCGTGTACGCGCTTGCAAAGTCGAGGAGGCCGCCTCCGCCCAACGAGCTCAGCATCGCCACGACCAGCAGGGCGGCCGAGACCCGGGAGGTCCAGACGGTCTCGCGCCGCGCGGGCGCGACTGGCTTGGGCCTAGGCTGGCGTGTTTCTGAACGCGCTGCCGGCAGCTCTCGCTTGACAGCAATCACGGCCGCTGAGGATCGTTTCGCATCGGTATCTGCTCAACGACCTCACCCGCCTTCCCGCTCGCCGGGGCGAGCATACACCTCGTCGGCCGGGACGAGGCGCTCCTGCCGCGTACCTGGAAAATGAACTCGGACGCCCGGCCGGCCGGGGCTGCCCAGCTCCCATCCGGCGGCGTACAGCTCCGCCGCGCGGCCGAGGTCCGCGGCATTGACGAGCTGGACCCCATCGGTGAACGTGAGACTCTGCGAACGCGACCCTGGAAAGCCCAGCCGCACCTCGCCGCCGGTCTTGAGGTTGTAGACGAGCTCATCCAGCGACCCGCCCTCGCTGCCGGCGACGAGCTCGGCGATCGTCGGAAACTTGCCCTCTTTCATCGAAGCCTTCAAGTCGGCGCGGGTCGTCCGTTCCGAGAGGCGGCGGCGCCGCCGGAGCTCAGTCAACAGCAGGTCGCGCTCCCCGCGGATGGCGGCAAGCTGCTCGTCAAGCGGCCGCATGCGCTCGCGCACGGCCGCCACCCGTCTTTCGATCTCGGCTGCGTCGAGCTGGGTCAGGTCATCCGCCATCTGCCCCAAACCCTACGTCTCGTGCTCGGCGCGACGGTTGCGGAAGGAGGCGAAAAGGGCCAGGTCATAGACGATCTTCAGCCCTCCGCCGGCGAAGAATGGGATGCCGAATGCGGCCGCGCCGATGGCGACACCCGCCAGCGGCGGGCCGAACGCCTGGGCGACGCCCCGCACCGCGCCTGTGACTGCGACCGCCGTGGCGCGGTCCGGGGGCGGCACGATCGAAACGACGTAGGCCTGGCGCGCGGGCACGTCCATCTGGGAGAGAAGAAACCGCGCCAGGAGCAAACCGACCGCCCACCCGAGGCTGGGGCTGAACGCGACCGACAGCAGGAGAAGGTTGCTCGGCAGGTGCGTGAAGACCATCGTGTTGATCAAACCGATGCGTCCCGAGAGGCGGCCCGAGATCTCGTACGAAACCGCCTGGAGGAAGGCGACGGCCGCAAACACGGGCCCAAGCAGCTGCGGCCCGGCGCCGAATCGAACATGAAGCCAGTAGCTGATGACCGCGTTCGCGACGAAGCCACCGGCGAATGAGTCAAGCGCGAAAAGAGCCGCGAGGCCACCGAGCGCGCGCACCGTCTGTGGCCGCCGCAGAGCGTCGAATGCCGGCCCCCTCAGGTCCGACTCGACCCGCCGGCTCATGAACAGAGGCACTGCCGCGGTGACCAGGCCGATGGCCGCATAAAGAAGGAAATAGGCGCGCCCACTCTGCGCTCCGGCGAAGGCAGCGGCCAGGCCTCCGGCCGCGTTGAACAGGCCGCCGCTCAGTGAGTAGCGGGCGAAAGCCAGGTTTCGCTGCTCCCGTGTCGCGACCTCGGCGAGCGCCGCCTGCTCGAGCGGAGCAAAGGGCCCCAGGTCGACACTCGCTGCTCCCAGCATTCCCGTCAAGCCGGCCAGCACCAGCAGCGCCGGCTGCGTGGCCAGTGCGAGGTCGAGGCCGGTGACCGCCATCAGCAAACCGACGATGGCCAGCGTCACGCGCCGTCCTGCGCGCGCCGCGACCGCGACGGCGGCGAGCCCGGTCAGGGAGGCCGCCGCCAACCCGACGCCGAGGGTCACGCCGATCAGGGTCGGCGACAAGCCCGCGCGCTCGAGATGGAGACCGACCAGCACCGCCGAAAAACCAAAGCCGAAGGCCCGCAGGCCGCGCCCTAAGAGGAGAAGGGCTCTGTCTTGCGTCAGGTCCGGCGCCGGCTCGCGGCGAAAAGCGCGGCCGCGAGCGCCGCGAGAAGTGCCGCGCCGATCGCGACAAAAGCCCCGATCGGCGCGTTCGACTGCTTGGTGGCCGCGATCACACCTGCGCTGGACGTCGGCGTCGGTGCCGGACTCGCCGCTTGATTCAGAGTGAAAACGAGGTGACCTTCACCGTGCGCCGTGGTCGGAGTTGCGACCGCGTTCATGACCTGGCACGTGGCACTGCACCGCACATCGATCATCGAGGCCCCGCCTTCGGTTGCGCCAAGCATGTCGCCGTCCCGCACCCCTGCCGCAACCAGGTCTGCGCTCGAGAGGCGGAGAACGTGGTCGGTGCCAGGATGCGGGCTGCCCGCGGTGGCGCGGTCCGAGTAATAGACGTAGCCGCCCTTCGTAAATCCTTTCGGCACGAAGGCCACCGACTCTATGCCGATATCGCCGCCTTTGGGCAGCCCAGAGTTGACGACCTGTTTGCTCGAGCCGTCGGGAGCGATCGCCCAGACGACCCCGCTCAGCTCGTCCGGAGCGATCAACGCGCCGCCGAACGACCCGAACGTCGACGGCGCGACCGCCAGGCCGCCCTCCAATACTGGCGCGGAGCTGGTGACGACCTGGACTGCGCCGGTGCAGTCAATGGCAAAAACCTCGGTCTTACCGTTCAGCGGACCGGTGGCCATCAGGCGGTGGTCGAAAGAACCGGTCGTGTCAAAGGCGATCCCGTTCAGACCGGGCGCGCTGACGTTCGTGAACGACCCGGTTTGGGTGCCTGTCCTGTCCACCCGTGTGATGCCGATCGGCGCGTGGAGCCGGAGGATGAAGGCGTCGTCACGCGCGAAATCGCAGCCGGCGGCTGCGACGTGCTGCCCCGACGACACGGCCAGGTACGCCTCGGCCGTGGGGTCGTCTCGGTAGCCTCCGCCGCCGCGGGCGAAGGGCTGGAGGTCCCCCGCCGGGTTCAGGGTGTAGAGGGCCGCCGAGCCGGCCACCAACAGCGAACCGTCAGTCCGCGGCCCGCCCAGGTCGAACACGCCGGACACCGACTGCCACGGCTCCCACGCCGGCCCTGCCGCAGCGCCCGAGATGGGCAGCATCGCCACCAGCGCAAGAAGCAGAATTGCCCATCGGCGCATCGCGCCGAGCGTACTCGGCGTCCGAACTATATTTCAACGCCCGTGTTGAAAAACTCTTAGACTGGACTCGTGGATTCCAGGCGCGAAGCCATCCTTGCCCTCCTGAAGACGCACGGTCCAGCCACGCTGGCCGAAGTCGCCGCGCACCTGGAAGTGTCCAAGCAGGGGGCGCTACGTCACCTGGAAGCCCTTGAAGCCTCCGGCCTGGCCACCATGGCACCGGCCGAACCTCACGGTCGCGGCCGGCCTGAGCACGTCTACAGGCTGACCCAGGCGGCTGGGGAGCATTTCCCCGATGGCCACCGCGAGCTGACCGGCGAGCTGATCGACTTCATGTCGAACGAGCAGCTCAAGGAGTTCTTCGATCGGCGCGCGGCGCGCCTCGAGGCCGAATATGCGCCCAGGTTGGCGGGCCTAGACTTTTCAGCGAAGGTCCGCGAGCTGGCTCGCCTGGCCACCGAGCACGGCCACATGGCCGAGGTGGTCGAGCTTGGCGAGGGCGGGCTTGCGATCCGCCACTGCAACTGCCCCATTCAGGATGTCGCCGCCCGGACGGGGCTTCCGTGTGTCAGCGAGCAGCAGATGTACGAGCGGCTGCTCGGGACCGACGTGTCGCGCACGACGTGGATGGCGGAGGCTGCGCAGGACTGCACATACGTGACGAAGGAGAACGAGTAGTTGGCTGATTTTGAGATTCGAGACTTGCGCGCCAGCGTCGAAGGGCGCCAGATCCTGAAGGGCGTCTCGCTCAGCATCTCCAAGGGCGAGGTGCACGCGGTGATGGGCCCGAACGGTTCAGGCAAGTCGACGCTTTCGCACACGCTGATGGGACACCCGGGCTACACCGTCGACGGCGGCGTGGTCACCTTCAAGGGGCAGAACGTGCTCGAGCTGGAACCCGACGAGCGCGCGCGCCTGGGCATGTTCCTCGCGTTCCAGTACCCGGTGGTCGTGCCTGGAATCTCGATGACAAACTTCCTCCGCACTGCTCTAAACGCCAAGCGCGGTTATGACGGCAAGGACAAGTCCAAGCAGATCGCGCCAAAGGAGTTCCGCTCGATGCTCAAAGACGAGCTCGACGTGCTGCACATGGACGACTCGTTCCTGCCGCGGTACATCAACGATGGGTTTTCTGGCGGCGAGAAGAAGCGCGCCGAGATCCTGCAGATGGCAATGCTCAGGCCTGAGATCGCGATCCTCGACGAAACGGACTCCGGCCTTGACATCGACTCGATCAAGTTCGTCGCCGAGGCGGTCAACCGCATGCGCGGTCCGGACCTAGGCGTGTTGATCATCACGCACTACACCCGAATCCTCGAGTTCATCAAGCCCGACTTCGTCCACGTGCTCGTGGACGGGAAGTTCGTGCTGTCAGGTGGAGCCGAGATCGCCGACCGGCTGGAGAAAACGGGCTACTCGGAATGGGTCACCGAGGAAGAGCCGAAGGAGGTCGCCTGATGGCCACAGTTCCGAAAGTTGAGGTTGGCACCGACTACAAGGAGAAGTACGGCTTCTTCGTCCCCGAGGAGTATGTCTTCAAGGCCAAGCGGGGCCTGAACCCCGAGATCGTGAAAGAGATCTCGTGGATGAAGCAGGAGCCCGAGTGGATGACGAACATGCGCCTCCGCTCGCTCGAGATCTTCCGCAAGAAGCCGATGCCCAAGTGGGGCGCGGACCTCTCGGTGATCGACTTCGAGAACATCTTCTATTACCTGAAGGCTTCCGACAAGCAGTCGAAGACGTGGGAGGACCTGCCGCCTGACATCAAGGCGACCTACGACCGGCTCGGCGTGCCCGAGGCGGAGCGTAAGTTCCTTGCCGGTGTCTCGGCGCAGTACGAGTCCGAGGTCGTCTATCACTCGCTGCAGAAGGAGCTGACCGCGAAGGGAGTCATCTTCACGGACACCGACTCCGCGCTGCGCGACCACCCCGACCTCTTCAAGGAATACTTCGGGACCGTCATCCCGCCCGCCGACAACAAGTTCTCGGCTCTGAACACCGCCGTGTGGTCAGGCGGCTCGTTCATCTACGTGCCGAAGGGCGTGCGCGTCGACATCCCGCTCCAGGCCTACTTCCGCATCAACGCCGAGAACATGGGGCAGTTCGAGCGGACGCTGATCATCTGTGACGAGGGGTCTTTCGTGCACTACATCGAGGGATGCACGGCGCCGATCTACACGACCGACTCGCTGCACTCCGCGGTGGTCGAGATCATCGTCAAGAAGAACGCACGGTGCCGCTACACGACGATCCAGAACTGGTCGACCAACGTGTTCAACCTCGTCACCAAGCGCGCGATGGCTTACGCCGACGCGACGATGGAGTGGGTCGACGGCAACCTCGGGTCGCAGATCACGATGAAGTACCCGAGCGTCTACCTGATGGAGCCGGGCGCGAAAGGCGACGTGCTCTCCGTGGCGTTCGCCGGCAAGGGCCAGCACCAGGACGCCGGCGGCAAGATGATCCACGTCGCACCGAACACAACCTCGACCATCACGTCGAAGTCGATCTCCAAGGGCGGCGGCCGGACCTCGTACCGCGGCCACATCAAGATCTATCCCGGCGCGAACAACTGCAAGTCGTTCGTCAAGTGCGACGCGCTGCTCCTCGACGACGAGTCGCGGTCCGACACATACCCGTACAACGACGTCGACGCGGAGAACGTGACCCTCGGCCACGAGGCGACGGTGAGCAAGGTGTCGGACGAGCAGCTCTTCTATCTGATGAGCCGCGGCATCCCGCGCGCCGAGGCCGAGACGATGATCGTGAACGGCTTCATCGAGCCGTTCACCAAAGAGCTTCCACTCGAGTACGCGGTAGAGCTGAACCGGCTCATCCAGCTCGAGATGGAGGGCTCGGTAGGCTGACGATGGGACTTACTTCGGAATCCCTGGAGAAGTCGCTCCTCCAGGGAGAGCCGGGTTGGCTGCGCGAGCGGCGGCAGACAGCACTTGCCGCCTACGAGCGGCTGCCGCTGCCGGCCAAGACCGACGAGGAATGGCGGCGCACTGACGTCAGCCGATTCAACCCGGCTGACTTTTCACAGCTGGAGCACCTCGACGGCCTCAAGCTCGAGCGCCCGGCAGGCCTGCCCGCCGGCGTGATCCTCCAACCGCTTCGCATGGCGGCGATGGAGCACCCGGAGCTGATCGAGCCCCGGCTGTTCACCCTTGTGCACGGCGACCGCGATCGCTTCGCCGCCCTCCACGCGGCGTTCTTCACGGGCGGAACCTTCCTTTATGTACCGGACGGAGTCGAGATCGACGAGCCCATCCTGGGCCAGCACTTCTCGCACCACGACGGCACAAGCGTTCTGCCGCACACTCTGATCGTCGCCGGCCGCGGCGCGCGGTTCAACTACCTGGACGAGTACATCGCCGACAACGAGAGCGAGACCGGCCATCGCAGCGGGTCGACGGAGATCTTCCTCGGCGAGGGCTCACAGGTCGGCTACGTCGCCGTCCAGAAGTGGGGCCGCAACGTGTGGCACTTCGCCGACCAGCGCGCCGAGCTGCAGAAGGACTCGACGCTGCGCCTCTTCAACGTCACCCTTGGAGGCAAGTTTTCCAAGACGCGCGTCGAGGCGTCGCTCGCCGGCGAGGGTTCGAACGCCGAGCTGAAGGCGATCTACTTCGCGTCAGCCGATCAGTTCTTCGACTTTCATACGCTGCAGGACCACCGCGTGGGCAACACGCGCTCCGACCTGCTGTTCAAAGGCGCTCTGCAGGACGTCTCGCGCACGGTGTATGCGGGCCTGATCCGGATCGCGAAGCACGCGGCGCGGTCGGACGCCTACCAGGCCAACCGCAACCTTGTGCTTTCCGACAAGGCGAAGGCGACCTCGATCCCGATGCTCGAGATCGACAACAACGACGTTCGCTGCACGCACGGAGCGACCGTCGGGCCCGTCGATCCAGAGCATCTCTTCTACCTCCGCTCGCGCGGCATCCCCGAATCCACCGCCAAGCGGATGCTCATCCAGGGATTCTTCGGCGACGTGCTGGATCGAATCCCGTTCGAGCATGCGCGCAAGCTCGTGGAGGCGGAGCTGGAGTCTCGGATTGGCTAACCACCGCATCGCATCGGTTGATGAGGTGCCCACCGACTCGATGAAGCATGTTGAGGCCGGCGGCACTCCGATCTGCCTCGCCCACGCGGAGGACGGCAACTTTTACGCCCTGAACGACGTGTGCACGCACGAGGAGTTCTCGCTTTCCGATGGTGAGCTGTGGGGCATGGATGTCGAGTGCCCGCAGCACGGGTCGCGCTTCAACCTGCAGACGGGCAAAGTCACCGGCCTGCCCGCGGTCATCCCCGCGAAGACGTACCCGGTGAAAATCGAGGGCTCGGACATCTATATCGAGGTACCCGACTGATGGCCATCCAGACCTTCGACGTGGCCACGATCCGGAAGGATTTCCCGATCTTCGAAACGGGCATCGCCTACCTCGACTCGGCCAACACTTCGCAGCGTCCCCGCCAGGTGACAGGCGCGATGCTGGAGTACTTCGAGAAGTTCAACTCGAACATCCATCGCGCCGCCTATCGCATCGCAGAGGAAGCGACGGTCCGCTACGAGGCGACGCGGGAGAAGGTGCGGGCGTTCATCAACGCCGCATCGACCAAGGAGATCGTCTACGTGCGCGGCACGACCGAGGCGATCAACCTCGTCGCCTACTCGTGGGGCCGCAAGAACATCAAGCAGGGCGATCTCATCGTCCTCACGATCCTCGACCACCATTCGAACATCGTTCCGTGGCAGATCCTCGCCGCCGAAAAGGGCGCTCAAATCGAATACGTCGACATCGACGAGAAGGGCGAGCTGCGGCAGGACCAGCTCGCCGAGCTGCTCAAGCGCGGGCCGAAGCTGGTCGCGTTCAACCTGGTCAGCAACGCGATGGGCACGATCAACCCCGCGCGCGAGATGGTGGCCGCGGCAAAGAAGGCCGGCGCCACGGTGCTCGTCGACGGAGCGCAGAGCACGCCGCACCAGCCGGTCGACGTGCGGGCGCTCGGCTGCGACTTCTACGCGTTCAGCGGGCACAAGATGCTGGGCCCCACCGGGGCGGGCATTCTCTACGGCCGCCGCGAGCTGCTGGAGGCGATGGACCCGTTCATGGCGGGCGGGGACATGATCAAGACCGTCCGCATCGAGGGAACCACGTATCACGACCTGCCGTGGAAGTTCGAGGCCGGCACCCAGGCGATCGCCGAGGTGATCGGACTTGGCGCGGCGGTCGATTACTTGAGCGGCCTCGGCATGGACGCCGTGCGCGCGCACGAGCTGGAGATCACCGAGTACGCCTACGAATCGCTGAGCGACATCGATGGCCTGACGGTCTACGGCCCACCCCCGTCGCGCCGAGCTGGTGTCATCTCCTTCGCGCTCGAGGGAATCCATCCGCACGACCTGGCGACGATCGCCGACCGCGACCAGGTCTGTCTTCGCGCCGGCCATCACTGCGCGATGCCGCTGATGACCCGCCTGGGCATACCGGCCACGGCGCGAGCGTCTTTCTACGTCTACACCCAGAAGGATGAGATCGACCGGCTCGTAACCTCCATCAAGGAAGCGCAGAGGATCTTTGCTTGATGGCAACAGCTGACGACCAGTTCTATCGCGAGTACATCCTCGACCACTACAAGAACCCGCGAAACTACGGGCGCCTCGAGCACCCCGACATCAGCCACGAGGAGGACAACCCGCTGTGCGGCGACGTGGTCGGGATGGACTTCCGTGTCAGCGACGGCGTGATCGAGGACATCCGATTCCACGGCCGTGGCTGCGCGATCTCGCAGGCATCGGCGTCGCTGCTGACCGAGCGGTTGAAAGGACTGCCTCTCGAGGAGGCGAAGAAGATCAACAAGGACGATGTGCTCGGCGAGCTCGGGATCGAGATCTCGCCGGCCCGCATCAAATGCGCTCTGCTTTCGCTGAAGGTCTTGAAAGTCGGAGCTTATGGATTGGCTGACGAGGACGAGGAGTAATAGAGGTATGGCGCAACAGGAAACGTCGTTTCGCGATCTCCAGCTGGATGAGGTCAAAAAGCTCATCGACGACGGCTACGACGTGGTCGACGTCAGAGAGGACTGGGAGTGGAACAAGGGCCACGTGCCAGGCGCGAGGCACGTCGTGCTGAGCTCGATCCTGGCCAACCCGACAGGTCAGAAGTTCGAGGACAAGACGATCTTCGTGTGCCAGGCCGGCGAGCGCTCGGCAGTCGCCTCCGAGATGGCGGTTGCGCTGGGCGTCAAAGACGTCGTCAACTTCCGCGGCGGCACGAAAGCATGGAAGGACGCGGGCCTTCCACTGGACAAGCCATGAGCGAGCAGCCGGCGGTGACGACCGAGACCGCCCCCGACGCCACGGTGAAGCCGGAAGACGTGATCGAGGTCCTGCGCCAGTGCTTCGACCCCGAGATCCCGGTCAACATCATCGACCTCGGCCTGGTCTACGACATCGCGATCAAACCGGAACGAGTCGACGTGAAGATGACACTGACCGCGCTGGGATGCCCGATGGCCGCGGACGTGATGACAGACGTCCGGGACCACCTGCTTACGCTGCCCGGCATCTCGGACGCAAGCGTCGACATCGTCTATGAACCGGTCTGGACCCCAGAGCGCATGTCTGAAGAAGCGCGCTGGGAGCTGGGGATGGTCTAGCGCCGGCTCGGGACCACGACGTTCCGGGCCCACTCCCCGGAAGCTTGTACGTGCCGCGATTCGAGCTCCGGCGGCGCCTTGCCCAGGAGTGGATAGGCCTGGACCACGAACCAGTAGGAGACGACCCCGACGGGAAACCCGATGGCCAGCAGGACTGCGACCTGCCCCCAGCCGACGAGGCTGGCGAGAGCTGGAAGCGCCGTGTACCTCTCATCGCGGGCCGCGCGAACCAAAGCGGGTAAGGCAAGCGCGCCGCTGTATGCACCGGCGGTGGTAGCCAGCAAAACACTCAAGGCCAACGAGAGGGCTGCCGCGTCCTCCACGGGCCGGCGACGAAGCACCCAGACGCCTGCTCCGGCTACCGCAAGCTGTGCGGCCGCGTACGCGATCGGCCCACCGCTGTTGAGAAGGTGCGGTCCCAGGCCCGCCCACCCGCGGTACACCGGAAGTACCTGTAGGTAGACGCTCAACCAATCAGGCTGGACCACAAAGGCCAGAGCGGTCAGAGGAACGATGAACAGTGCCGCGGCGACAACAACGTGGACTAGATCCCGCCACCGCCATCCCGACAGCAAGAGCACAACCAGGGCGGGCAGACAGTTGGTCGGCCGCCAAAGGCTCAGAGCGACGCCAAGTCCGACCAGCGGATGGTGGCCCGCGCGCTTCGCCCAAGTGGCAAGGCCCAGCCCGAAGAGCGAAACGGCGCTGTTGAAGTTCGAGTTCACCAGCACCCCGACTCCCACGGGGGAGAGAAGCGCAGCCCCTATGACCCAGCTTCGTCGAGCACCCCAAAGCCAAAGCCCCGAGGCCAGAAACGCGAAGCACACGATGGGCGCCACGAGCTGTGGCAAGCTGCCTGGCAGCAGGCCTAACGGGGCAAATGGTAGGTAGATTGGCAGTGGGTACGCGAATATGAAGCTGGTGCCATATGGCACGTGTCGTTCGATGGCGACGGCGGGCCAATAGTCAAAGCCAGAGCTGAGGCGAGAGGCGCAAAGCACAAGCAAAGGCAAGCTCGCCGCGATCGCCAGCCAGGCCAGCGTCGGACGCGAGACGCGGAGCCCCCAAGAGCTGACTGGTCCTCTCATATTGATGGTGGCTGACGATACTGTCTGCACGCAGCAGCCGGTGACGGTTAAGCGCACCTGTTGGTTGCCGGCGGGCCGCTATCTCCCCCGGGAGCCGAGCCGCCCTGCGAACTGTAAACCGGTGAAAAACCTGCTCTATCTACACTTAATCTCGAAGTGGCGGAATTCAGCCCCGGGCTGGAAGGCGTGGTTGCTGCTGAGACCGCCGTCAGCGAGGTCGACGGCGCCAACGGCCGTCTCATCTATCGCGGCGGATACCTGATCGAAGATCTCGTGCCGGTCGTGAGCTACGAGGAGGTCGCGTACCTCCTCTGGCACGGCGAATTGCCCAACGAATCCGAGCTTGATGCTCTCCGTCAACACATGGCGGCCGTCCGCAACCTGAACAAATCCGCCCGCGGAACCTTGATGGCCATCGATCCCGCGACCGACCCGATGGACGTCTTGCGCACGGTGGTCTCGGCGCAGGGCGCGAGCAAAACGCTGGCCAAGCCCACGCTCGAGGAGGCCATCGCGCTGACCGCCGTCTTTCCGACCATCGTCGGAGCCGCCTACCGCCGGCGCCAGGGTAAGGAGCCCATCGAGCCGCGCGACGACCTCGGCCACGCGGCCAACCTGCTGTGGATGATGGAAGGCACGGAGCCTTCCGCCGAGAAGGCCCATTGGGTTGACACTTACCTCGTCCTGCTTGCCGACCACGGCCTCAACGCGTCCACGTTCGCGGCCCGCGTCGTGGCGTCCACCGGGAGCGACCTCACCTCATGCGTCGTGGGCGCGATTGCCGCGTTGAAGGGCCCGGCCCATGGCGGGGCGACTCTTGCCGCTCGCAACATGCTGGACAAGATTGGCTCTGCCGGGAACGCGGAGAAGTGGCTCACCGAGGCCCACGACAGGCATGAGCGCTTCTCGGGCTTCGGGCACCGCGTGTACCGCACGTACGACCCGCGAGCGAAGATCCTCCGGGAGATGGCGAAGACCGCAGCGCCACAGCTCTACGAGACCGCAGCCAGGACCGAGGAGCTCGCGCTCAAGATCCTCCATGAGGCGCATCCCGAACGGCCGAACGCGACGAACGTCGATTTTTGGGCCTCTGTGGTGCTCACCGGCGCGGGCGTGCCGAAGGAGCTCTTTACCACGCTCTTCGCGACCTCGCGTGTCTCGGGCTGGACGGCGCATGTGCTGGAGTCACTGTCCGACCTCCGCATCATCCGGCCCGCCTCGCGCTGGATTGGTCCGCAACCAGGAAAGAAACCTCTGCAGCTCGCCAAGCGTTGAGCAGCAGCTACGTGCCGGGTCTCGAAGGTATCGTCGCCTCCCAGACCGCGATCTCGATGGTCGACGGCGAGAACGGCCGCCTCATCTATCAGGGCTACGTCATCGCCGACCTCGCCGAGGAGATGTCCTTGGAAGAGGTCGCCTTCCTGCTCTGGGAGGGCCGGCTCCCCAACCGTTCCGAGCTTGACGCGCTGTCCCTGGAGCTGGCGAGCCACCGCATGCTCACGCAGTCGGCAAACATCGCGCTGGACGCTCTCCCCAAAGACACCGACCCGATGGACGTGCTGAGGAGCGTGGTCTCAGTCCAGGGCGTCGAGCACACGCTCGGCAAGCCGACGGTGCCTCTCGCCATTCACGCGACGGCGTCGTTTCCAACGATCCTTGCGATGTTCCACCGGCGCCGGCTCGGCCTGCCGCCGATCAAGCCACGCGCAGAGCTGGGGCACGCCGCCAACTACCTTTACATGCTCAACGGCAAAGAGGCCGACCCGGAGATCGTCCGCGCGCTGAACACGTACCTCGTCCTTCTCGCCGACCACGGCATGAACGCGTCGACCTTCACGGCCCGTGTCATCGCATCGACGGAATCAGACCTCACCTCGGCGCTCGTCGGCGCCATCGGCGCACTGAAGGGCCCCGCGCATGGCGGCGCGCCGGCGGCCGTGATCGAGCAGCTCGAGCTGATCGGCACCGCGGACAACGCCGAGCGCTGGCTGCGCGACGCGCGCAAGCGCAAGGTGAAGTTCATGGGCTTTGGCCACCGCATCTACCGCGTCTACGACCCGCGGGCAAAGATCCTGAAAGAGATGTGCCGCCGGATGAACCCCAAGTTCTTTGACCTCGCCTCGAAGGTCGAAGAGGTGGCGCTGCAGATCCTCCACGAGGAGCATCCGGAACGCCCCCAGTCGACCAACGTCGAGTTCTATTCGGCCGGCGTGCTGCAGGCGATCGGCCTGCCCAAGGAGTACTTCACGCCGACCTTTGCCGTCGCCCGCGTGACCGGTTGGAGCGCTCATGTGCTCGAGCAGGCGGCCCACAACCGCATAATCCGGCCGCAATCGGAATACATCGGACCGGAACCCCGCAGACCCGTACCCCTCGCCGACCGAGCCTGAGACTCGTGCGGCTCGACAGCCGCGCCTGGCGCAACCTCGGCGCGGCCGGCGCCGCATGGTTCCTGCTCATCGCCCTTGCGCTCACCGGGTGGTTTGTGGTTGTCGTGCCACTGCGGGCCGACATCCTCGACAACGACCTGATGCATATCTACATTTCGGCCACCATCGGGCGGCAGCATGGCTGGAACCACATCTATTCGCTGGCCCTCGAGCAGGATCTTTTCAGCAAGCTGCGTCCGCACGCCCTTTTCAACGACGGCGCATGGAACGATGCCGCACCGCCCTACGCCTGGATCATCGCCCCGCTGACTCTGTTCAGCCCCGCCACCGCCGTCGCAATCTGGCTGGCCATCTCGCTGCTGGCTCTCGCTGCCTGCTGGTGGATCGCGGCCCCGGGCGACGGGACCAGCCGTGCACTGTGGCTCCTGGGGGCGTTGGCCTGGTATCCGGTGCTGTACGGGCTCAGCCTGGTTCAGCCAGATCTGGTGATGGCTCTGGTCATTGCCGCGGCCTGGCGGCTGTCCGACTCGGGCAGGCCGTACCTCGCCGGTGTTGTCCTCGGACTTTCGGTGATCAAGCCGCAGCTCGTGCTGGTTCTTCCGCTGGTGCTTCTATCCGCGGGGAGGTGGCGGATCGTGCTTCCGTGGGCGGCGATCGGCGCCACCCTCGTCGTCCTCTCGGTCGCCGTGCTCGGAACCGATGGGCTGAACGACTACCGGATCACGCTGGCTCATCAGAGTCAGATGGCGAACAACCGCTACTTCACGCTTGCCTATCTCCTAGGCTCCGGCGCGCTCAGCTACCTTGGCCCAGCCATCGTGGTCATCGTCGCCGGCGTGGGCGCCTACCTGAACCGGCACGCCGGCTACACACGACTGTTCACGCTAGGTGTCGTCGCGAGCATGCTGGCCGCTGCCTACTGGCACCTGCAGGACTTCACAGTCCTGGTCGTGGCCGCCTGGCTTTTCTGGCGTGACCACCCGCCCGCCTGGCAGCGAGCGTGGTTACTGGTGGTAGTGGTGGGTGGCGAGTTCGCCTGGGGGATCACGCCGCTGCCGGTCCTCATCGGCGTCGCCGGGTGGCTTGCATTCCTGGTAGCGCCGCGCACCACGGTGCCCAAACCCGCTCCGGCGCCCGTCTGACGTTGACCGCGGCGGACGCGCGCATGCCTCGCGCGCTGCCGATCGTGGTCGCTGCAGCGCTCATCGTCTGCGCGGTGATCCTGTGGCTGACGCGGACCTACACCTTCTACTTCGACGAGTGGACGTTCATCTCGACTGCGCCCGACTGGACCCTGGCGACCTACTTCCGGCCCCACAACGAGCACCCGGCGATCTTGTTTCGCCTCGTGTATTCAGCGCTGCTCGACACGGTCGGGCTGCGCTCCTACCTGCCGTATATGGCGGCGCTCGTGGTGGCTCATGCCGCCAACGTCGTACTGCTCTTCGAGCTGGTCAGACGCCGCTCCGGAGATCTCGTCGCACTGGCGGCGGCCCTGCTGCTGCTGGTCCTTGGTGCCGGGTGGGAGGACTTGCTGTGGGCGTTTCAGATGGCCTGGCTCGCCTCGGTCGCCCTGGGCCTCGGCGCCGTGCTTGCGATGCAGAATCCACGCCGGATGGCGCCCGCGACCGGACTTCTCGCGGCCTCGCTTGCCTTCTCCGGCATCGGCCTCGCGTTCGCAGTGGCGGGGACGGTGCAGCTCCTCCTGACGCCGGCACGGCGACGAGACGTCCTGTGGCTCGTGCCCGTCGGTATCGGGCTGGCTGCCTGGTACGTCGCATTCGGGCGGTTCGGCAACCACCCCAACCCCCAGCCGACGGCCGGCAACCTGCTGCTCGATCCCCTCTACACGCTCTGGGGCATGAGCCAGAGCGTGGCGGGGCTGATCGGCGAGGGTGGGTGGGTCGGGGCAGCGGTGCTCGCGGCCGCGGTCGCAGCGTTGGCGTGGCACTGGTGGCGCCACGGCGCAGACTCATTCGAGATCGGCGCGGCGGCGGGGCTCGTCGCGTTCTACCTCGTCACCGGGTTGACCCGGGCCCAGCTCGGCGTCCAGCAGTCCGGCGCCTCCCGATACACGTACATCGGCGCTGTGCTGTGGCTGATCCTGCTGGCCGGCCCAGCCCGGAACCTGCCCTGGCGAGGCACCTGGCGACCCGCGCTGACCGCGTGCCTCTTCCTGGCCTGCTTCAACAGCGCCGTCCTGCTCTTCGAGTTCTCGGTCGCCAAGACGGCCCAGATGGAGCGTGCGGTGGCTGACCTGCAGGCACTGGCGGCGGAGCGCGGCGACCCCTGCCTCGACCCCGACGGACATTCCGACCTGCTGGTGATGCCTCAGGTCACGGCCCGCCTGTACTACCGGGCCGTGGACCGCTACGGTGACCCCGTCGCCGGCATCCCGGTGCGCGACCAGAGCGATTTCGAGGCGGCGCGCGCCAATCTTCGCAAGGCTGGTTGTTAAAGGTTCCTAAGATTGAACCAGTGCCCAATTTCGATTTTGACGTGGCCATCCTCGGCGGAGGGATGGGCGGTTACCCGGCCGGTATCCGGGCCGCGCAGCTGGGTCTCAAGGTCGCGCTCGTCGAAGCGGACAAGCTCGGCGGGACCTGCCTCCACATCGGCTGCATCCCCACCAAGGCGCTGCTCGAGTCATCCGAGCTATATCACCGAGTCACTACCCGCGGCGCTGAGTTCGGCCTGAAGGCCGAGATAGTCGGCTACGACTACCCGCGGATCGCCCAGCGCCGGGACGCCGTCGTCGGCCAGCTGTACAAGGGCGTCCAGTACTTGATGAAGAAGAACAAGATCGAGGTCGTGCCAGGCAAAGGCCGGCTGCGCGACCGGAACACGATCGACATCGGCGGCAAGCAGGTCAAGGCCAAGGACCTGATCATTGCCACGGGTTCGACCGTCAAGACGCTGCCGGGCCTGGAGCTCGACGGCCAGTACATCGTCTCGTCCGACAACGCCGTCCTTTCGAAGAGCGCGCCCGAGTCGATCTGCATCATCGGCGCCGGCGCCGTCGGGGTCGAGTTCGCCACGTTTTACAGCGAGCTGGGGGTGAAGGTCACGCTGCTCGAAGCGCTCGACCGGCTGGTCCCGCTCGAGGACGAAGAGGTGTCGAAGGAGCTGCTCTCGTCATTCAAGAAGTCGGGCATCGACGTCCGGCTCGGGGTCAAGGTCAGCGGCGCGAAGAAGGCCCGCGACGGAGTGAGTGTGGACACCGACCAGGGCGAGGTGTGGGCGAAGCAGCTGCTGGTCGCGGTCGGTCGCGCCGCGGTGTCGAAGGAGGTCGGCCTCGAGCAGGTCGGCGTCCAGACGCACCCGAACGGCTTCATCAAAGTCGACGAATGGATGCGCACGTCGGTGGAGGGCATCCACGCCATTGGCGACGTGGTAGGTGGCTATCTGCTCGCACACGCGGCGTCACACGAAGGGATCGTCGCCGCGGAAGACATCGCGGGCCAGCGAATGGCGCCGATGGACCAGGCGCTTGTTACACGCTGCACTTACTCCCACCCGCAGATCGCTTCGGTTGGTTTGACCGAAAAGCAGGCGCGGGACAAAGGACATGAGGTGAAAATCGGCCGGTTTCCGTTTTCAGCCATCGGCCGCGCCCAGATCCACGGCGAGACCGGAGGATTCGTGAAGATCGTCGCCGACGCCAAGACTGGCCAGATGCTCGGCACGCACATCGTCGGCGCCGAGGCGACGGAGCTCATCGCCGAGCCCGCGCTGACGCAGCTCTTTCAAGGCGACGCGTGGGAGCTCGGCCGCAACATCCACCCGCACCCAACGCTGAGCGAGGCGGTGATGGAGGCGGCGATGGCTGTGGACGGCCACGCCATCCACTTCTAGGCAGACCGTGGCCCAGATCACCAAGACGAAAGGTCCGTCGTTCAGCCCTGACTGGCGATTCCAGGAGCCGGTCGCCTGGCGGGACACCGAGCTCGACGAGAAGACGCTCAAAGAGTGGTTCCGCTACATGCTGCTCGGCCGCCAGATCGACTACCGCTTCCAGGTTCTGAACCGCCAGGGCCGGGCGCCCTTCATCATTTCCTGCGCCGGGCACGAGGCGGCGCAGATCGGCATCGGCTGGCCCCTCAAGCCGAAGTACGACTGGCTCGCACCGTACTACCGCGACGTCGTGCTGTGCATGCGCATGGGGATGACCCCGCTCGACCTCATGCTCTCGGTCCTGGCCAAGGCGTCGGACCCCGCGTCCGGCGGCAAGCAGACTCCGGGTCACTTCTCCGACTCGCGACTCAACATCACGTCCGGCGGATCGCCCGTCGCGACCCAGATGGTGCGAGGCGCGGGCGTCGCCTATGCGCTGAAGATGGATGGGACCGACAAGGTCCTGCTCACGTGCTACGGCGAAGGCGCGGGCGCCGAAGGCGACGCGCACGAAGCCTTCAACTTCGCTGCGATCTACAAGCTGCCTGAGGTGTTCGTCTGCGAGAACAACGGCTTTGCCATCTCGACTCCGTTCCGCAGGGAGTACGCGATCGAGCACGTAGCGCAGCGCGCCGCCGGATATGGATTTCCCGGCGTCACGGTCGACGGACGCGACCCGGTGACGTGCTACGTGGTCTCGAAAGAGGCGGTCGCGCGGGCGCGGGCCGGCGAGGGCCCGACCCTCATCGAGTGCATCGTTGACCGGCTCGGCGCCCACTCGTCGGAGGATGACCAGCGGCGCTACCGCTCGCAGGAAGAGATCGAGCTGCTGGCCCAAAACGACTGCCTCGAGCGCTTCAAGAGAAGGCTGATCGAGGAGGGTGTGCTCACCGCGAAGGAAGTGGCCGAGGCAGAGGAAGCCGTCAAGGAGGAGGTCACGAAGGCGACCAAGACGGGAATGGACGCGGACGACCCGCGACCCGAGGACGCGCTGACCAACGTCTACGCGCTCGAGGCCCCGCAGGCGATCGAACCGACGGCCGGAGTGGAGACCGAGGAGATGAACATGGTCGCCGCGCTTCGCTCGGCGCTGACCGAGGAGATGGAGCGCGACGAGCGCGTGATGGTGCTTGGCGAGGACGTGGGCCAGAAGGGCGGCGTGTTCCTCGTCACGGACGGGCTGCGCAACCGTTTCGGCGAGGCGCGTGTCATCGACAGCCCGCTCGCCGAATCGTCGATCGCCGGCGTCGCGCTGGGCCTGGCCATCGCGGGCAAACGTCCGGTAGCCGAGATGCAGTTCACCGACTTCGCGCACATGGCGTTCAACTCGATCACCAATGAGATCGCGAAGTATCGCTACCGCAGCGACGGCGATTGGTCGGTGCCGCTCGTCGTGCGCGCCCCCATGGGTGGCCACGCGCACGGCGCGCTGTACCACTCGCAGTCGATCGAGGCGCGATTCGCCACGCCCGGTTTGAAGATCGTCATCCCCTCTAGCCCATTTGAGGCGAAAGGGTTGTTACTCGCCGCCATTCGCGACCCCGACCCTGTCCTCTTCTTCGAACACAAGCGGCTTTACCGGATGTTCAAAGAGGCTGTGCCGAAAGGCGAGTACCTGATTCCGCTCATGAAGGCGCGCACATTCCGCGAGGGCACCGATATCTCCGTCTTCTGTTACGGGCTGATGGTCCACTACGCGGCAGAAGCGGCGAAGAACCTCGAGGGCGACGGCGTAAGCGTCGAGATCGTCGACCTGCGCACCGTCTACCCGCTGGACAAGGAGGCGATCATCGCGTCAGCGCGCAGGACCGGCAAATGCCTCGTCCTCTACGAGGACAACTTCAGCGTCTCGGTCGGCTCCGAGGTCGCGGCCCTCATCGCCGATGAGGCGTGGCGCTGGCTCGACGCTCCGGTCAAGCGGTTCGGCGGGCTTGATGTGCCCTCGATGCCGTACGCCGTGCCGATGGAGGAATACTTCATGCCGACGCCCGACAAGATCACGAAGGTCCTGAAGGAGCTCGCCGCGTACTGATGGCCACCACGACACGCGTCGTCATGCCGCAGCTGGGCGAGTCGGTGCACGAAGGCACCATCTCGAAGTGGCTCGTCAAGCCAGGTGACAAGGTGGTCGAGTTCGAGCCGATGCTCGAGGTCGACACCGACAAGGTCAACGCAGAGGTGCCTGCCCCGGTCACCGGCATCCTGCGCGAGATCCTGGCCAAGGAAGGCGAAACGGTGCAGGCCGGGGCCGAGATCGCGGTGGTCGAAACAGGCGACGGCGCAGTGACGGCTACACCGGAAGCCCCGGCGCCTGTCCTCCCCATTCATGGGGAGGTGGCGGCGGAGCCGCCGGAGGGGCTGGTGAAGCCAGAAGGGGCATCGGCAGCGCCCCCACCCGGCCGCCCCGCGGCCGACCTCCCCGGCGAGCGGGGAGGTGAAGGGCACCGCTTTTCCCCTGGCGTGCAGATGGCCGCCTCGGAGCTGAAGGTCGACCTCACGAAGGTGACGGGCTCAGGCCTGGGCGGGCGAGTCACGAAGAAGGACGTGCAGGATTACGCCAGCAAGGCCAGGTCCGCGCCGAGCGCGCCGCCGGCTCCCGCGCCCACTCCAGTCACCAGGTCGGAAGGCGATGCGGTGGTGCAGCTCACCCGTGTGCGCCGCCTGATCGCGGAGAACATGGCCCGCTCCAAGCAGACCATCCCCCATGCCTGGCAGACGCAGGAGGTCGACATGTCGGGCGTGGTTGCCAGCCGAAGTGCCAACAAGGCCGCCTTCCAGAAACAGGAGGGTTTCTCGCTGACCTATCTGCCGTACGTGATGATGGCCGCCCTATCGGCCCTGCGCGAGCACCCCGAGGTCAACTCGACCTTCAACGAGACCGAGCTCATCGTCCACCGAGACATCAACCTCGGCATCTCGGTTGGCCTCGAGGACACGCTTCTCGTGCCGGTGATCCGGCGCGCCGACGGCCTTTCCCTGGCGGGTCTGGCCCGCGCGGTCAACGACCTCGCCACGCGAGCCCGCAACAAGCAGCTGAAGGCTGACGAGCTGGCCGGCGGGACCTTCACGGTCAACAACTCCGGCACGTTCGGCACCCTCTTCAGCTACTCGGTGATCACTCCCGGGCAGGCCGGGATCCTGACCATGGAAGCGATCGTCGAACGCCCGGTGGCGGTGCAGGGAATGATCGGGATCAAGCCGATGATGTACCTCTGCTTCTCTTTCGACCACCGGGTCCTGGACGGGCTGCAGGCCGCTCGCTTTCTGACCTCGTGCCGGAAGTGGCTCGAGGCGGTAACGGTGGAAACCCCGATCTACTAGACGGCCCACTGGCCGAGAATGTGGCGGCCAATGAAGAGACCGCCCCTCTGGCTCGCAGTCTCCGCGGTGACCGCCGGCATCACAGTTGCGTTCGGCGTGGCCCGGTGGATCGATCATTTCGTCTCGGATCCGGCGGCCGAGGATCTGCACCTCCACCTGATCGCGGCCCGCGTCGGGCTCACGCACGGCTGGTCCCACATCTACGACATCGACCTGCAGCGCGCAACGGCCGCTGGCCTGGGGCCGTCGGGAGGGCTGATCGACTCGATGCACCTGTTCATCAGCCCGCCGCCGACGGCATGGATGCTGGCGCCGCTCGCCTGGCAGCCGCAGGCGGTGAGCTACCTGGTATGGACTATCGTCAGCCTGGCCGCTTTCGTCGGAGCCGCGTGGCTGATCGTTCCCGGCGGCCGATTCTCCAAGGTCACCGTAATCCTCGTCTCGCTCGCCATCTACCCCGTCCATTACCAGTTCTGGGCCGGGCAGACCGTGGTGGCGACCCTCGCCCTCGCCGCGGTTGCCTACTGGCTGCTCGAGCGCGATCGCTGGGTGCTCTGCGGGATCGCTCTGGCGGCGGCGTTCTGCTTCAAGCCGCAGGACGTGTTGCTCGTGCCCGTGGCACTCGCGGCAAGCGGCCGCTGGCGACCGGTGGCGGTGTTCGCGGCAGCAGGCGCTGTGCTGGTCGCGGTATGGGCGGCATCGCTCGGCCAGGCTGGCATCCAGAGCTGGCTGAACGACCTCTCCATCATCAGGTCAGATCCGCACAATGCTCCACTGACGTACTCGTTTCTCGTCGGCCGCGGGGCGTCGGCGACCGCCATCGAGCTCGCGTCCGGTGCCGGCGCGCTCGCGCTGGCGTGGTACCGGCGCGACCGGCTCGACCTCGTCTTCTGCCTTGGATTGGTCGGCACGACCATGTCGGCCAGCTATCTCCATGAGTTCGACGTGGCGATCCTCGTCCTCGGCGCCTGGATAGTGCTGCGCCAAAATCCGAGCTGGGCACAGCGCCTGTGGCTTCTGGCGGGGATCGCCGCCATGCAGTTCATCGCCCTGGGCCAGCCGATCCCGACGCTGCTATGGGAACCGGTCTGGCTGGTCCTGCTGGTCCTGGAGCCCTGGCTGCGTCCTCACGACCTCGTTCTGCCCGTCCGCCGCCGGCCGGCCGAGGCACTCGTCCCAGGGCCGACGCGGCCATGAAGAGGCCGCCGCTGTGGCTGGCGTCCGCGGCCGTTGCTTCGGCGTGGGCGGCGATCTACTCGGCAGGGCGTTGGCTGCTGCTCTACGCGGAACGCCCGATCCACGAGGACATGCGCTTCACGTACGTCGCCGCCGAGGCGGGCATGCGCTACGGCTGGTCGAAGATCTACGACCCGGGCATCCTGCACAGCTTGTCGACCTCGTTTCCAGCCGACGAGCAGTTCATCCACGGCTCGTACACGTACATCAACCCGCCGCTTCTCGCCTGGCTGTTCACACCGTTCACGCTCTTCAGCGAACCGGTCGCATATGCGCTCTGGACCGTGGTCTCGCTGGCGGCGCTATATCTGTCGTGGCGGCTTGCTTCCCCTTACACGGGGCTGGCTGGTGCCACACTGCTGATGCTGGCCATCGGTCTGTGGCCGCTCCTCCTGATTCTGTACCTCGGCCAGCCCGATCTATTGGTGATGGCGCTGGTCGCGGCGGCGTGGTGGTTCTGCTCACGCGACCGTTCGGTCGAGACAGGAGTCGCGCTGGCGCTCGCGACGTTTCTGAAACCGCAGGTGGTGGCCCTGCTTCCGCTCGCGCTACTGGCCGGCGGCCGCTATCGAGCGACGTTGTCGTGGCTCGTCGCCTGCGGTGTCCTAGGTGCAGCGACCGTGCTGAGCCTTGGTCCGTCGGGACTGCAGAGCTGGTGGCAGGCGCTTAAGGTCGTGCA
>Ga0209806_1000302_pt1 | contig 33074 bp, 32 predicted proteins | sample GraSoiAngelo_152_FD_186166 | JGI IMG/M metagenome (GOLD analysis project Ga0209806, IMG submission 186166) | Grasslands soil microbial communities from the Angelo Coastal Reserve, California, USA - 14_1009_12_30cm (SPAdes) (version 2) | ecosystem: Environmental > Terrestrial > Soil > Grasslands ... | reverse complement strand
AGGAGGAATGCGACGAGCTGCCCTTGCGTGAGCTCGCCGGCGGCGACCTGATGACCGCCGTACCAGAGGACGACGATCGACGACGCGAAACCGAGGAAGCCGATGGCCGGGAACATGATCGCGCCGATGCGCGAACGCTCGATGCTCTTCTGGAACATCACGAGAAGCTTCTCGTGGAACCGTTTCGCCTCGTAATCCTCACGCGTGAACGCCTGGACCACGCGCACCTCGGCGAGCGCCTCCTGCAACACGCCAACCGCCTCGCCCTGCGCGTCCTGCGCCGCGCGCGAGATGTCACGGATCTTTCGGCCGAGGTACTGACCAATGATCCCGATCGGGGGTGCGACGACGAGCGTGAGGAGCGCGAGCCGCCAGTTCATCAAGAAGATGATGGTTACGCCGCCGACCAGCGTGAGGACCTGGCCGAGCACCTGGATGATGGTCTGCGTGACGACGCCATGCACCAGAGTCGCATCGCTCGTCACATGTGACATGAGGTCGCCCGTCTTGCGGACGTTGAAGAAGGACAGCGACATGCCCTGGAGATGGTTCACGATCGCCATCCGAAGATCGAAGATGACCTTTTCCCCCGTCCACGCCATGACGAATTGACGGACCCCGTCGATGACGGCTCGTACGAGCAGGACCACGATCAGGACGACGACGAGCTCGTCGAGAAGCCCGGGCTCCTTGAAACCGAGGTCGAGGACCCGCTGCACGATCTGCGGCCACACCAGACCGAGCGCGGTGGCGATGACGAGAAGCGCGGCCGCGAGCGCGAGGTTCCAGCGGTACGGGCGGACGAATCGGAGCAGCCGTCGGTACATCGCCACCGTCGGTCGCTTCTTCGCCATGTCACCGCGCTGGCCCCACATGAACATGTGGACGCCGCCTCCGCCCATCGGGATCATCACTTCCTTAAACGCTAGCCGATGGGATCAGGGACGCAGCCACACTGTGCCGAAATACTCGATTCCGGTGTACCCGACGAGGCGCGCGGTGGCGGCGTTGGGCCGGTCGGCGAACAACAGGGGTACGCGCAGCGCCTCGGTCCGAGCGATCTTCGAGACCTGCTTGTAGAGCTCGGCGCGCTTGTTTGGATCCGCATCGCCGCGCGCCTTCCGGACCAGCCCCACGATCAGCGATCCGGCGGACGGGTCGTCCCTTCCGTACAGCGGCCAGAAGACGTCGTCGGGATCGAGGCCCAGCACGGTGGTGTCGAGCGTGAGCGTGGTCTTCGCATCGCGGAGCGCCGTCGGATCGACCGCGCGCAGACGAGCGACGATGCCGATCTTGCCGAGGTCCGCCGCGATCGACTGGGCGACCCGTTGTGGATCGGGATACGCGGCGGTCGGCGTGCTTGGATACGCCAGGTCGGTGGAGATCGGCGTCACCACCCGCGCGTCGGCGAGGGCCTTGCGCGCGGCGTCGGTGTCGAGCGCGGCAAATTCGACGACGCTGTCGTCGTAGCCGAGCGAGCCCGGCGGCACGACCTGCGTCGCCGGGCGTGAGGTGCCGGCATAGACGGTCGAGAGAGCGTTCCGGTTCACCGCCATCGCCACCGCGCGTCGGGCCTCGGGTCGATCGAACGGCGCTACGGTGGCGTCGAAGCCGAGCGAGGCCAGAGCCGCGTCCTTTCTTGGACTCACCACGAGGCTCGGGTCGCTCCGGGCGCCGGACGCCTGCGCAATCGGTAGATCGAGCGCCACCTCCGCGCGCCCCGCGCGCAGCTCCGCGAGTCGCGACGTCGCATCTCGAACCGGCCGCAGGACGAGACCGTCGAGGTACGGGAGCTGCTTCCCCGAGGCGTCACGACGCCAGTAGAGGTCGTTTCGCCGAAGCGTGAGCGTCCCGTCCGGCGCGAGGGCGGCGGCGGATGCCGCGAAGGGCCCGGTCCCCGAGTTGTTGGGGAGCGCGATCGCGGCCTGCGGCGCGGCGAGATGCGCAAGGAACGGACCGAAAGGCGCGCGCAGGTCGAAGCGCACTGTCCGCGCGTCGACAGCCTGAATCCCCACGAGCGCGGGCGGATCGTCGAAGAGCGCCCGGTATGCCGGCGCGCTGGCTGTCCGTCCTCGCTCGAAGCTCGCGACGACGGAGGACGCGTCGAGCGGACTGCCGTCGTGAAATCGGACGCCGTCGCGGAGTGTGAAGATCCACGTCGCGCCGTCGTTGGCCATCTGCCAGGACGAGGCCAGGGCCGGCACGATCCGCGAAGTCGCCGGATCGACCTCGACGAGCGTCTCGAAAATCTGGCGTGTGGCGATGAGCGAAGCGGGGTCGGCGTTCCAAGGGTCGAAGGACGTCACCTCGGCCGGTAAGGCGACGCGAAGCGTGCCCCCCGTTTGCGCCCCGGTCGGCGCGGGCGTCGCGGTCGCGGGCGGCACCTGACAGGCGACGCCGAAGAAGAGCGCGAGCGCGAGGGTGGGAACGCGCGGCACGAGACCTAGTGTGTCTTGAGACGGGGGTCGAGCGCGTCGCGCAGGCCGTCGCCGATGAGATACAGACAGAGCACGGTGAGGAAGATCAACACACCCGGGGAGACCACGAGCCACCACGCACGAACGAAATACGAGACTGCGTTGGTGAGGAGGTTGCCCCAGGTCGGCGTGGGCGGAAGGATGCCCAGACCCAGGAAGCTGAGTGCTGACTCGAGAAGGATGATCGCGCCAATGTCGATCGCGGCGAGTACGAAGATGAGAGGCAGCACGTTGGGCAGGATGTGACGAAACATGATCCGCCTGTCCTTCGCACCGATGGTCCGCGCGGCGGTCACGAACTCCCGTTCTCGGAGTGCGAACGTTTGGCCCCGCACGAATAGCGAGATGCCGGTCCAGTTGAGCAGACCGATGATCACGATGAGGGTCAGCGGCCCGGGCTGCCACAAGGCGGCGATGATGAGCAGCAGGTAGAGCTGTGGGATCCCATTCAGCGTGGTGATCACCCAGGTGATGGCGTCATCGAGCGGGCCGCGGAAGTAACCGGCGCTGAGTCCAAGGCTCACGCCAACGGTCAGGTTGACGAGCGCGGCGACGAATCCGACCGTGAGCGAGATCCGTCCGCCATACAGGAGGCGCACCACCTGGCTACGGCCGATCTCGTCCGAGCCGAGCAGATACGCCGGATTCTCGAAGGTCGGTTTCTCGTACGTGTGAAGGAGATCCTGCTGCTCGAACCGGTAATGGAAGACGTAGTCGGAGAACAGCGGCGCCGCCAGAGATAGGGCACCGAGGACCAGGAGGATGATGAAAGCCCCGATCGTCAGCTTGTCCCGCCGCAGCTTCCACCAGGCATTGCTCCAAAGGCTCCGCGACGGCCGCGCCAACGACGGCGGCGCGAGGACCCCCACCGTCGCCGTGGTGGTCGCCACTACCCGACCTTGATCCGCGGGTCGACGATGGCGTAGGTCAGGTCGCGCAGGAGGTAGCTCAGCACGAGCAATGTGCTGGTGAACATCACGCCCGCCTGCACGATCGGATAGTCCTTCGCGATGGCCGCCTGGAACGTGAACTGCCCCACGCCCGGCCAGCTGAAGACCTGCTCGATCACCAAGGCGCCGCCGACCAGCGCGGCGAGGATCCCTCCGAGCGCGGTCACGACCGGGATCAGGGCATTCCTGAGCGCGTGCACGTACACGACCGTTCGTTCACGCAGGCCCTTGGAGTGGGCCGTGCGAACGAAGTCCTGCGCGAGGACATCGAGGGTCTCCGTCCGGAGGATCCGTGAGTAGTTCGCGATCCCGGTGAGCGCGAGGACGAACGCCGGCAGGATCATGTGTTTGATCCGGTCGGCGATGTCCCACTGATCGTGGCCGACGGTGAGCATTCCGATGCTCGGAAGCCACCTCAGGTTCACCGCGAACAGGATGATGAGGATCAGGCCGAGCCAGAAAGCGGGCACCGCGTGCCCGGCGACTCCGAAAATGCGGATCGCGCCATCGACCCAGCTGCCGCGCTTGAGCGCTGCGAGCACGCCCAGGGGCACCCCGATGATGAGCTGAATAAGGAGCGCCACCAGGGCGAGCTGCAGCGTGTTGGGAAGGCGCTCCATCAACATGACGAATGCGTCGCGGTGGTAGATCAGCGACTCGCCGAAGCTGCCGCGAAAGATGTTCGTGACCCAGTCGACGTATTGGAGCGGCATGGGTTTGTCGAGCCCGTACGCATGGAGAAGGCGGAGATAGTCCTCCTGTGTGAAGTCTTTGATCCCGAACGTGAAGAGGCGGATCGGGTCCCCCGGCGAGAGCCTCGCGATGGCGAACGTGATGATCGAGATTCCAATGAGGGTGGGGACGGCATATACGAGGCGCCGGATGATGAAGTCGCGCAACGCTCCTCCCCCTGATTAGGAGGGGCACCCTTGCGGGCGCCCCTCCCCTCTCAGTCCGCTATTGCTTGATCCACCACGTGTGCACGTTCCAGATCGCGCTGAACGAACCCGGATCGAAGGCTTGCAGCGTCTTCTGCGCGCCGACGAGCACGTTGTTCGCGTAGCCGAAGTTGTACGGCTGATTCTCATTCAGGATCTTGTTGAAGGTCTCGTACTGCGCCTTGCGGGCCGCGGTCGAGCAGTCTCCGTTCGTCGGATTACGACCCTGCTCGATGGCCTTGTCCATCGCCGCGTCCTTGAAGCCCGTGAAGCCGAAACCAGTCGTGCCCTTGGCGCGGTCGGGGATCTGGCTCGAGTGCCAGATCTGGTACGGGTCGACGTCGCCGCCAAGCGACCACCCGATGATGTTCGCTTCGATGACGGGATCGCCCGTCGTGAGCTTGGTCACGAGCCCCTGGAAGGCCTCTGGGGCGGACTTCGCGTCGATGCCGAGCTGCTTGTATTGCTCGGCCGCCACCTGAGCCAGAGTCTCACGCTCCTGATTACCCGAGTTCGTGGTGATGGTCATCGCGAACTTCTTGCCGTCCTTCGCGAGGATGCCGTCGGATCCCTTGACCCAGCCCGCATCGGTCAGGAGCTGCTGCGCCTTCGCTTTGTCGTACTTGTATGGCTCGAGTGGCGAGCTCGGGTAGGCCCACTGGACGGGCACGTGGTGCGCGACCTGCTTCGTCGCCTCTCCGAAGACCACTGCCTTGATGACCTGGTCCATATCGATGCCGTACGCAAGGGCCTGGCGGACACGCTTGTCCGCGAATGCGGGCACCGTCGGGCTCAGGGTGTTCCAGCTGATGAACGTGTAGCCGAGGTTCTGGTACTTCGTGATCTTGATCGTGTCGACGGTCTGCATGTCGGCGAGGTCCTTGGGCTGGATGTTGCCCCAGGTGATCTCGCCGGTCTTGAGACCGTTGGCGATCGCCGTCTGGTTGGCGACGACCTTGTAGATGTACTGGTCCACATTGGGTGCGCCCTGCCAGTAGTCGGGGTTCTTGTTGAGGATGACCTGGTCGCCCTTCCGCCACTCGGAGAACTTGAACGCGCCGCTGAAGACCGTCGGCGCCGTGTTCTCGGGCGCCGTGTCGATCTCGTCCTTCGAGCTGTCGGTGACGTACTTACCGAAGACCTGGGTCGGCAACGTGTACCCGTTGAGGTCGATGATCGCCGGGCAGCTGATCTTGGTCAGCTTGACCGAAAACTTCTTCGGATTGGCGCTATCGATCTTTACTCCGGAGATCTCTTTTGCCGTGCCCGTGCAACCCGACGAGGAGGAGCCGACGCAGTAGTCGAGGAATCCCTCGACGTCCTGGAAGTTCGACTTGCGCACCGTCTTCTGCGACTTGCCGACGGCCTTGATTCCGGTCAGCCAGTCCTGCGCGATCACCGGCTTGCCATCGGACCAGTTCGCTTTGGCGTTGATCTCGAACGAGTACGTCAGTCCGTCCTGCGAGATGCTGAAGGTCGCCATCTTTGGCTTCGGCTCACCGTTCTTGTAATCCTGCTGGATGATGCCGTCGTAGATGAGGTTGATGATCCGGCTCGATGCCGTGTCCGCCGAAAGGATCGGCTGGATCGTGGCGATGTCCGAGATGGTCGCCTCGACGATCCGACCACCCTGCTGCGGCTTCTCCGACGTGGCTGCTGTCGGGGTTGGGCTCGCGTTCCCTTGCCCGCCCGGCGTGCACGCCGTGACGAGCAGAAGGGTCCCGGCGAAGCCCGCGATGAGCGTCCTTAAGCGCTTTTGCGTCATGCCCCTCTCTGGCTCCTTTCCAATGCGAGAACTTCGCGAGTCTAGGCAAAGTCCGTCCGCCAGGCTGGCGAACGTCCCCGCCTTGCTATACCGGCGTACGGCCGAAGCCGTTCGGCCGATCAGGAGGAGGACCTTTCGGCGCGCATACTCGCCGATCGAATGCGCGTCTTGACCATGACACTGGCGGCGCTCCTGGTGACCGGTGGCTGCGCGCCGCGGGCAACCCCCGACCCGGTTACGGCGCTTCACGAGCACGGTCCCGATACCTCGGTTCGCTGCGAAAATCCGACAGCTCCGCTCGCTGCGCTTCCCCCGGCGGTGCCCGCTTGGTGCGTGACTCTCACGGCCGGCGTGAATAGCGCGATTCGAGGTGTGAATAGCTGGACTGACGACTTTGCGAGCGGAGTGGTGAACGGGCACATCTCATCGGACTACCGCGTCTTCGAGCTCGCCCGGGAGCGAACGTCGTCCGTGTTCAAAACGCAGCATTTCGCGCACAACGGGCACTGGATGGTGGACGTCGCCGGGCACGGCGCACCCCCAGGCGTCTACGAGGGATCCGCCGCGGACTTCGCGACAGGCCCGAACAACGGCGGCGCGCTGATGCGGCCGGAAGCGGGATTTCAGTTCGTCGACGGACGCCTGGTGATCGAGGTCGACGTGGCGTCAGGCATGACCGCGTACGGCGACCGGATGTGGCCTGAGATCGTCGTCACCACGGCGGAAGCGCCGACGGCACAGGAGACCAACGGGTGGTACGCGGCCGGGATCTTCGGAGGCTATCCCGTCGTCGCGTGCGGACTTCCCGCCGATCGTCTTGCCGAGTGCCGGATCTATGACGACGAGACGATCACGGCCCGTTTGGATGCCACTTCACGCGGGGGCGCGACGTTCGCCGAGGGCGGCGCCCCGACGACCCCGGCGCGCGACTCGGCCTGGCGACGCTGCGCGCCGACACAGGCGGATGAGCTCTGCCGAGACCGGTTCCGGCTGGTTCTGGAGAAGGACGCGGTCACGCTGTTCGTGAACGGCGTCCGTTATATGGAGCATCGCGGCCTGCCTGAAGGGTCGCGCTTGCCCAGGACGCTGACTACGTCGACGGTGTACGTCTACTTCGCGAGCTGGGTCTACATGGTCGAACCGACGGTCGCGCGCTTCCACTGGGGCCGTATCGCGATCAATCCCTGATCACGCACCCGGGAAGTGGCAGGCGGCCCAGTGCCGCGGCTCGTGCTCGATGAACTCCGGGTCGACTTCGGAGCAGATCTGCTGCGCCTTCCAGCAGCGTGTGTGGAAGCGGCAGCCCGACGGTGGGTTCACCGGCGAGGGCACGTCGCCCGTCAGGATGATCCGCTTGCGTTTCGACTCGACCGCCGGATCGGGGATCGGCACCGCGGAGAGCAGCGCCTGGCTGTACGGGTGGAGGGGACGTTCGTAGAGGTCGACCCGGTCCGCGAGCTCGACAATCTTCCCGAGGTACATCACTGCGACGCGGTCGCTGATGTGGCGCACCACGGAGAGGTCGTGCGCGATGAACAGATAGGTGAGCTTGAAGCGGTCCTGCAGCTCCTCGAGAAGGTTGATGACCTGAGCCTGAATCGAGACGTCAAGCGCTGAGATCGGCTCGTCGCACACGATGAACTCAGGCTCGACCGCGAGTGCGCGCGCGATCCCGATACGCTGGCGCTGGCCACCCGAGAACTCATGCGGGTAGCGGTTGGTGAAGTACGGGTTGAGACCGACGACACGCAGGAGCTCCTGGACGCGCTCGGTCTTCTCTTTCCCGCGGGCCAGGTCGTGGACCTCGAGCGGCTCGCCGATGATGTTGCCGACCGTCATGCGGGGATTCAGGGACGCGTACGGGTCCTGAAAGATCATCTGCATACGGCGGCGCATCTTGCGCATCGCTTCGCCGCCGAGCTTGGTGAGCTCGACGCCATCGAACAGCACGGCGCCAGCCGTGGGCTTGTAGAGCTGGAGGATCGCGCGGCCGGTCGTCGACTTCCCGCATCCGGACTCGCCGACAAGGCCGAGCGTCTCGCCCTTCTCGACGAAGAAGTCGATCCCGTCGACGGCGCGCACAGCGCCGACCTGACGCTGGAAGATGATCCCCTGCGTCAGCGGGAAGTGCATCTTCAACGCCTTTACATCGAGGAGGTTCTTGCCGCTGTCAACGGTCGCTGTGCTTCGGAGGCGGACGTAGTCCGGATCCGCTGGCTTCGTCGGTGTGGTTACGGCCATCTCTGCACCTCTTACAACGCCGTCGGCGGGGGCGGCACGTCGCCCGCCTTTGGCTCGGGCGGCAACTGCGCGACTTCCTGTTTGATCTCTTCGATGATGCGCGTGTCGCCGACCTCTTTGCGCCAGTCGATGTCGACGAGCCAGCCGCCCTGCTGGGTGCCCCAGCAGCGGGCCTCGTGGTCCGGCTTGGCGTTCGGGATGTGTTCGAGCGCGGGCTCCTTCTCGCGACAGATGTCGCGCCGGTACTGGCAGCGCGGCTCGAATCGGCAACCTGGCGGCGGTGCGATGAGGTCAGGCGGAAGGCCCTCGATCGGAAGGAGCTTGGACTTGCGCCGCTCGTCGAGGCGCGGGATGGATCGAAGGAGTCCCCACGTGTAGGGCATTTTCGGGTTGGCGAAGAGCTCTCCGGTGTCCGCCTTCTCGACGATCTTGCCTGCGTACATCACGTGGATCCGCTGGGTCATGCCGGCGACGACGCCGAGGTCGTGGGTGATGAGGATGAACGCGGTGCGGAATTCCTTCGCGAGGCCCTTCAGGAGCTCCAGGATCTGGGCCTGGATGGTCACATCGAGCGCCGTCGTCGGCTCGTCAGCGAGGATGAGCTTGGGGTTGCACGAGAGCGCCATCGCGATCATCACGCGCTGACGCATGCCACCTGAGAACTGGTGCGGGTAGTCGTCCATGCGCTTCTTCGCGCTGGGGATGCCGACGAGGTCGAGCAGCTCAACCGTTCGCTTCCGCGCCTCAGCCTTGTCCATCTTGAGATGGAGCTCGAGCGCCTCCGTGATCTGTCGGCTGATCGTGAGCACGGGATTCAGGCTCGTCATCGGGTCCTGGAAGATCATCGCGATGTTGTTGCCGCGGATCCCGCGCACCTCGTCGTCGTCCATCTTCAGGACATCCGCGCCGTCGAAGATGATCGATCCCTGCACGATCTTGCCCGGCGGCTGCGGAATGAGTCGCATGAGCGACAGCGCGGTCACGGACTTGCCGCAGCCGGACTCGCCCACGATCCCGAGTGTTTCGCCTGCCGCGAGCTCGAACGAAACACCGTCGACCGCGTGGACGACACCGTCGCGCGTGAAGAACTGCGTGTGGAGGTCGTGGACCTCTAGAAGCTGCCCTGCCACCCGGTATCTCCCCCTAGCCTCGCGTGGGTTCCGCGGAGTCTACCAACGCCGTGCACCTACCCCTCGTCATACCTTCGACCGCGGGTCAAGCGCGTCACGGAGCCCGTCCCCGACGAACGTGAATGCCAGCAAAACGATCGATATGCAGATCGAGGGAAGCAGTACGGCCCAGGGGGTCGTTGAGAAAACGACGAACCCCTCGTTGATCATTACGCCCCAGGTCGGCGTGGGCGGCCGGATTCCGATGCCGAGGAAGGAAAGCACCGATTCGGTCAGCATTGCGCCCGGTATCGCGAAGGCCACCGTCACGATGATCGGCGCCAGGATGTTCGGAAAGATATGCCGCCGCATGATCCGGCCAGGGCCCGCTCCGATCGCACGAGCCGCCTCGACGAAGTCGCGGTTCTTCACGGACAGGACCTGCCCGCGGACGAGCCGCGCCACCCCGACCCAGTTCACCACCGCGATCCCGACGAAAATCACGAGCAGCCCGTCGTAGGCATCGCCGAGTACGGTGCCGCGCAGGGTTGCCACGATGAGGATCACGAAGAGCAGATCCGGGAACGCGTAGACGACATCGGTGGCGCGCATGAGGAGGTCATCGACGACGCCACCGACGTACCCTGCGAGCATACCGACGGAGAGTCCAATCGCGAGAACGATTGTCACTGGGACGAGGCCGATCACGAGGCTCACCCGAGACGAGTACATGAGCCGGCTCAAGATGTCGCGTCCGAGCCAATCCGTGCCGAAAACGTACGCCGGATCGGTGTACTCGCTGCCGAAGAATCGTGCCCAGATCGGCTCCAGCTGCTGCTTTGGACCGTTCTGCGCCAGCGGGTCGTATGGAGCGATCAGCGGAGCGAAGATCGCGATGAGCGCCGCGAACGCGATCACGGCGAGTCCCACCACCGCGGCGCGGTTCCGGACAAGCCGGTACAGCGCATCGCGCCACAACGAGCGCTGCTTGCGGGCGATCACGGTCACATCCGCGACCCGGCGCTGCTGCGTCGTGACAGCGGTCACCACTAACGCACCTTGATCCGTGGATCGAGGGCGCCGTACAGGATGTCGACGGTCAGGTTCGCGATCACGATGAGGAGCGCGTAGAGCAGCGTCGTTCCCATGATGGTCGGGTAATCCCGCTGGAGGATGCTGATCACGTAGAGGCGGCCCATTCCCGGCACGTTGAAGAGCGACTCGATGATGAACGAGCCCGTGATGAGGGCCGCCGTCGCCGGCCCGATGATCGTCGCGACCGGGATCAGCGCATTCTTCAGCGCGTGGCGAACGATCACCGCTCGTTCGTGCAGCCCCTTGCTGCGCGCCGTTCGGATGTAGTCCTGACCGATGGCCTCGAGCATGCTCGCGCGGGTGATCCGGGTTAAGAATGCGCCCGCGCCGAGCCCAAGCACGAAGGTTGGCATGACCATGTTCTGCCAGGTTCCCCAGCCCACTATCGGCAACAGGTGCAGCGACACCCCGAAGATGGATATGAGGAAGATGGCCATGACGAACGCGGGGATCGTCGTGCCGATGGTCGCGACGAGCATGCTCAGGTAGTCGACGATCGTGTTCTGCTTCAACGCGCTGACAATCCCGAGCGGGATCGAGAAGGCGAGCGCGAAGGCGAGCGCGGCGAGGCCGAGCTGAAAGGTCGTTCCGATGCCCTGGCCGATGACCTCCACGACCGGTCTCTGCCGGGTGAAGCTCAGCCCCAGGTCACCCCGGAGCAGATTGCCCATGTAGATGACGAACTGCTCCGGGATCGGCTTGTCGACGCCGTAGTAGCGATTGATCCGGTCCAGGGTCTCCTGCGACAAGGGCCGGTTCGGGTTGCGATCGAAGGGGCTGCCCGGCGCCGCGTGAGCGAGTGTGAACGTGATGAGCGCGACGAAGAACATCGTGGGAATGATTAATAGGAGTCGGCGGATTACGTACCTGAGCAACTGCGCACTGGCCTCGAACCGAGTGTATAGCCCGACACTTTTTGAATATGTCGCCGTAAACAGAAGGAGCCGGCTCTCGCCGGCCCCCTCATTTCACGATCCGTTGTTCGCGCGATCGTTAGCTCCGCTTCGTCACGTACGCATCTACGAAGCGACCTTGCTCGAAGCCAAGTGAGGTGAGGTAGAAGTTCTTGACCCAGGGCTTCTCGAGAACCGGGTTCGCGTCGTAGTAGATCCACGCGGCCGGCGCGTCCTGTGAGAGGAGACGAGAAGCCTGCTGGTAGAGATCGTCGCGCTTCTTCGGGTCAGATTCCTTGTCTGCGTCGGTCACGAGCCTGTCGTACTGAGGATTGTTGTATCCGATCTGTGTCACCGTCGACTTCGAGTGGAACACCGTCGTCAGCCAGTCCTGCTGATCGTAGTAGTCGGCGCACCAGCCCAGGAGGAACAGGGCGGGCGTCGTGTCCAGCCTCTTCACGAGCTGCGAGTACGTGGTGGAGTCGACCGGGTCCAGGCCAACGCCCAGGCCGAGATTGGTCTTCCACTGGTTCTGGAACCACTCGAGGCGCGTCTTGGCTCGGGCGCTTGACGCGTAGGTGATCTTGACGTTCGCGAGGGCGGCCTGCGCGGCCGGCGTGGCCTGGGCGAGGGCGGCCTTCGCCGCCGTCGGATCGTACTTCTGGAAAATGTCGCCGGGATCGTATCCGGGAATGCCCGGCGTTATGAAGGCCGTCGCGGGCTTGCCGATCTTCTGGACGTCATTGATGTAGGCCTCGCGATCGAAAGACTTGGCGAAGGCGACCCGGACGTTCTTGTCGTCGAACGGCGCCTTCTTCGTGTTGAAGCCGACGTAGAAGGTGCATTGGCCCGGGCCGTCGACCTTCTGGGCCTTGAGCGCGGCATCACCGTCGATTGGCCGAAGGTCCTCGGCCGTGATGCCGTAGACGTCGAGCTCGTCGTTGCGGTACGCGGAGAAGGCGACCTGGCCCTCGTTGATCATCTCCTGAGTCCACTTCGCGAGCTTGGGTGTCGCACCCGATGCCGTCTTGAAGTTCGGGTTGCGCGTGAAGACCATCTTCTCGTTGTGCTTCCATTCGCTGAGGACGAAGGGCCCGTTCCCGATGAACGTGGCGGGGTCGGTCCACTTCTCGCCGCCTTTGGTGACCTGATCCTCACGCGTCGGCACGCCCACCCAGAGCGCGGCGATCGAGTTGAAGTACGGAGCCGGGTCCGTAAGGGTGAACGAGATGTCGTTGCCGCTGACCTTGATGTTGTTGAGGAACGTCGTCTTCGCCGCCGCGAGCTGCGCGGGATCGTCCTTCTTTGGGTCCATGTTGTTCCAGACGTCGCAGCCGACGACGATGTAGCCGGTGAACGCGTAGTTGCCGGCCGTGGCCGGGTCGCAAAGCCGCTGCCATCCGTACTTGAAGTCGTTGGCCGTTACGGCCTTTCCGTCGGAGTACTTGAGACCGTCACGAATCGTGTATGTGTAGGTCTTGCCGTCGGCGCTGATCTTGGGCTGATCCTTCGCCGCCGCCGGAATCGCCTTACCACTCTTGACGTCGAAGGTCATCAAAGCCTCGAAGACCTTCATGTTCACAGCGATCTCCTCGACGAACGAGGATTGCTGGGGGTCGATGTTGTCGGGCTCGCTACCCATGTTGGTCACGAGCTCCCCGTTGGGGTCGGCCTGATCGGATCCGCCGCCGGTGGTTGGACCGCCACTTTGCTGCGTGCAGGCGCCGACGATCACGGCCAGCAGCGTCATGAGAGACAGGAGCGGCCAGATGCGACTGCCAGTTGGGATCAAGATTGCGCCTCCAATTTACCGGATATACGTGGGGGTATCACCGCGATTCTGGCCCATTGTTTGTACCGTGAACATTACAGACCCGGTTCAGCGGACCGAGAAGCTCCATTCGTACGCGTTCCAAGCGAGGGCTGAACCGGACGGAGTGGGCTGGATCCCAGCGAGGCTTTGCGGAGCGACATCGACCCGTAGCTCTTGATAGAGCGGGACGGCGGGAAGCGCCGATGTCCAGATCCGTTCCATCTCGGTGTAGATCGCGCGTTTCTCGGAGCGGTCGGGGGCCTGCACCGCGAGCTGCGCAAGGGCATCAAACCAGGGATCGACCAGACCGATCCACCGCTCGGAAGCAAGTTGAGGATCGTTCGCTTCCTCGGATGTGAGCGCCAGATCAAAGCGGCCGGCCCTTACCTCGGTCAACAGATCGGGCAGCGAACGCTCGCGCACCTCTAGGGCGATCCCTATGGTGGCCAGATCACCGGCGACTCGTCGGGCGACATCGAGGCGCGCGGGCGACCCAGCGGCGACTCCGATCGTCGCGGTCATGCGCTCGCCCCGCCGCTCGATGATTCCGAATTGCCCCCGAGTGAAGCCTGCTTCCTCGAGCAGCGCCCGCGCGCGATCGCGCTCCGGCCCCGCCGGCGGGACGTCCTCGGCTGCGGCCCACTGCGGCGGAAGGAGATACGTGCGAGGTACGCGCGCGCGACCGACGAACACGTCGTCGACGATGGATTGACGATCGATGGTGAGCTCGATCGCCTTCCGAACGGCGGGATCTCCGAAACGCTGGGGGTCTGGTCCGAACCGGAGCAGGGTTCCCGTCTCGGTGGGAACGTAGTGAGCGAGGAGACGTGTCCCGTCGGCGAAACGATCGAGCGTCTTCGCTAGATCGGCCTCGAGCACGGGCGAGGGCGCCACGTCGATGTCGCCATGCAGGAGCGCCTGGAGCGCAGCCGCGCGGGTCGGGAAGAAATGCACCTCGAGCCGGCCGAGCTTCGGTGTCCCGAGCACGTAGTCGCGATAGGCGGAGAGCGTGACGCTCCCGGGGAGCCACGCCGCGATCGCGAAAGGACCGGCGTGGACCGGCTCCCTGGCGTACCTGGCGCGCTGCTCCGACGTGGCCTGCGCCAGGCGGTGGCTCGGCATGACGTGCGGACCCAATGCGTAGTCGTCCCATCGCTCTCCGTTCCGGTACAGAACGCGGACGTCGCGCGTGGTGACCACCTGAACGTCCGAGATGCGGTCGGCGGCCCAGCGCGCCACCGTTCCGGGTTCGGCGGTCGCGTCCTGCTGCCACGCGAAGCGAACGTCCGTCGCGGTGATGGGGTCGCCATCCTGCCACTTCGCGTCACGAAGGCGGAACGTCGCGACGAGGCGACCGTCCGGCGCACCGGCGTCGTCGGTCACGATCCGAAGACCGCCGTTCTCGAGAGTCGGAACCGACTCTGCGAGCCGGGGGGTGAGCTCGTCGTGCGCATCGCGACGGACGAGCGTTTCGGTGACAGCCGCGGCGATGAATCGCGCTGACGGATCGTCGTCAAACACCGTACGGGGCTCTCCAACAAGTCCGACGACAACGTCACGTCGCGTAGGTGGTGCCGTCGTGCACGAGCTGACGAGGCTGATCACGAGTACGAGTACGACCGCGATGGGGCCGCGCGGGTTCAGAAGCGGGGTGACGGTGTCTTCTGGATTTCGACCGGGTCGCTGTCGAAGGCGCCCATCAGGAGACGCGTTGCTGTCGAAACCGTCGGGGTGTCATTGGACTTCACGAGTCTGACCCAACGCAGGTAATCGATCTCATCGAGCGGAGCCTGCCCGCGGCTACGCTCCTGCGCCATCGTCTGAGTCACGGGGAGCGAGGAAGATGGTGCTGACGGCGGCTCGAACGAGGTGCCGACCGCGAGCAACGTCACGCCGACCATGACCGAAACTTCTGCGAGGCGACCGAACACGCGGGGCGCGCGTTCCCACGGGTTCGGCCTGGCGACAACCGATCCGACCGCGAGACGGACCCGACCGGGTGCGACGATCGTTCGACGCTCGCGAAGCGACGCGAAGGCGCCGCGAAGGGCGGTGTCTACCGGTCTGCCATTCCGAAGCGCATCCGCACACTCGGTGCACGAACCGGCGTGCACCTCCAGAGCGAGCCGCTCGCGCGCGCCCAGCCGGTCCGCGCCGGCGAGGTAAGCGGCCTGACGAGATTCGCAACCGCGAGAGAAGAGTCTCATTTGTCCTCGAGGGGCAGAGGTGCCGTGATCGGCTTGGGTGCCCGAAAACCAGTAGCCAGAAGCGAGCGGGGTGGTTCGATGCCGAGCTCCGGGTGTGCCGCAAGATGCGTTCGGAGACGGCGCAGCGCGTAGTGCAGCCGGGATTTCACCGTCCCGACCGGACAGTCCACCACCTCGGCTATCTCCGTCAGGTTCAGGCCGTTCAGGTAGTGGAGGACCACGACGAGCCGGTGCTTGGGTCCGAGCTCCTCGACCGCGCCGAGCACGAGCCGACGGAGCTCCGCCTTCTCAGCAACGTGTGAGGGCGAACCGTCCTCGTTGGCCATTGCCACATCGGCGGCCTCGTCAAGCGATGACAGGACCACGTTCTTGCGTGGGCGGCGGTTATAGGACAGGTTGACCGCGACCCGATACAGCCACGGACGGAGCGAATCGTCCGGCTCGAGACGGGCGAGTGCTCGGTGTGCGCGCGCGAACGTGTCCAAGACGATCTCCTCCGCTGAGGAGGGGTCTTTGGTGATCGCGAGGCCCAGGCGGAAGATGCCATCGCGGTACCGGTAGAAGAGCGCGTCGAATGCGACGGTGTCGCCGTCGCGCGCGGCGTACACGAGATCGTGATCGGAGCGGGCGTCGCCGGTTGCGGGATCGCGTTCCGTCTTCATGTGGTGGAACCGTTCGGAAGATAGCGACGGATTCCGCGCAGTATGCGATCGCCGCCGAGACGGCCGCGCTGGACAACGGCACCCTTCATCGGCGCGTGAATGAAATCGTCGGCACCCGTAGCGAGCGCGACGTGATCCACCGATTCGGCTCCGAAGAACAGAAGGTCACCTGCTCGCGCCTCTTCCACCCTTCGGCCGAGCATGGCCTGTTGATCCGCGTCCCGCGGCAGGGCCACCCCGTTCAAACGGTACACCTGCTGGACGAATCCCGAACAGTCCAGACCTAGTGCCGTGGTACCGCCCCATAAGTAAGGAACGCCGATGAACGATTCCGCGGTTTTCAGGTAGTCGGCGGCCGTCGGGTAGCGGCTCGCGACCTCGCCGTCCCGCGTGGTGTCGGCAACCGCGAGAAATCCCGACCGCGGATCCCGCGTCCGCCCGCCGCGCAGCGGGACCTCACCCCATTCGGGGCGCGCGTTGGCCCCGTCGAGCCCTACCGCCTTGAACATCTGCGGCGGTCGTGTGCCCGCCGGAAGCCTCTCGATGACCACGGACGCGCGTGACGCGCGCTCGTACACGTCGGCCAGAAGCACGGCAACGATGCCCGCGTTGTTCGACCCCGGGATCTCGAAGATCTGTTCGGCGCGAATCCAGCCAAAGTATTGGTCAGGCGCCTGAACGTAGCGCCAATCGTTCCGCTCCCCAAGGACGGTGACCATCTCGGTGAGGTGGGCCTGATCGACGAGCTCGGAGGTGTCCGAAGGCTCCGCCCTCAGGTCCGCGATCCCCACGGTGACCAGCGCCTTGGGTGGCGCGACCATCGCCACGCGGGTCGACGCTCGGACTAGGTCGGTCGCTGCCACTTGAGCTTGGGATTCCGCGCCGCGGTGACTTCATCGAGCCGCGCCAGCGGGGCGTTCTTCGGAGCCGCTTTCACCGACGCGGGATCGGCCTTCGTCCGCTCGGCGATGCGGACCATCGCGGCGGCAAATGCATCCAATGTCTCGCGCGGCTCGGTCTCCGTCGGCTCGATCATGAGCGCCTCGGGAACCACGAGCGGGAAGTACACCGTGGGCGGGTGGAACCCCTCGTCGATGAGCGCCTTGGCGACGTCGAGCGCGGATACTCCCAACTTCTTCTGGCGCGCCGCTGAGAGCACGAACTCGTGCATGCATGGGCGATCGAACGCGAGATCGTACGAGTCGCGGAGCTGCGCCAGCAGGTAGTTCGCGGCGAGGATCGCGTCGTTCGAGGCTTCGGCGAGCCCTTCTTCGCCGAGCGTCCGCATGTATGTATAGGCACGGACGAGCACGCCGAAGTTCCCGAGGAACGTCCGCACGCGTCCGATCGAGTCGCCGAGACCCGCGGGCGGCTGGTCGTCCCGCGCCGTGTCGAGGTGATAACGGCCCTGCTCGTCACGCACGATCCACGGCTTCGGGAGGAAGCCGCGCAGCGGCTCCTTCACGCAAAGCGGACCCGCCCCGGGCCCGCCCGCGCCGTGTGGCGTCGAGAACGTCTTGTGGACATTGATATGGATGCAGTCGAAGCCGAGATCCCCCGGACGAGCGACCCCAAGGAGCGCGTTCATGTTCGCGCCGTCGCCGTAGACGAGTCCGCCGACGGCATGGACCGCCTCGCACACCTCGCGGAGGCGCTCCTCGAAAAGGCCGAGTGTGTTCGGGTTCGTCAGCATGAGGCCAACCACGTCATCGCCGAGCGCGGTCTTGAGTGACGCGAGGTCGATGTTGCCGCGCGCATCGCTCTTCACGGTCGTGACCTCGAACCCGCACATCGCGGCCGACGCCGGGTTGGTGCCGTGCGCGGTGTCGGGGACGATCACGCGCCGGCGCTTCGCACCCTCGCCCCGTTTTTGGTGGTAGGCCTTGAACATGAGGATCGCCGTGAACTCCGCCTGGGCGCCGGCAGCGGGTTGGAGTGTGACGGCATCCATGCCGGTGAGCTTCGCGAGCATCGTCTCGAGCTCGGCGAGCAGCGTCAGCGCACCTTGGACGGTGCTCTGCGGCTGCCTCGGATGCAGGTCGGCGAAAAGCGAGGCGACCCGGTCGTTGATCTTCGGGTTGTACTTCATGGTGCACGAGCCAAGCGGGTACATGCCCGTGTCGACGGCGTAGTTGAGCTGGGCGAGGTGCGTGAAGTGGCGCACGACCTGCGGTTCGGTGAGCTCCGGCAGACTGAGGGCGGCGCGCCGCTGGAACGCCGCGGGGATCTGCGCGTCCGCGTCTTCGCCCCCGCGAACGTGGCGGCCAGCTCGGCCTTCTTCGTGGATCTCGAGAAGGAGGGGCTCGAGCGCGGGCACGGCGGTCTTCACGCCGGACTCGGGAATGACCTGCGTGCGGACGGTCATCGTGCGGTCACCGTCTCGCGGATGCTCGCTGCGATGCTCTCGATCGCGGCGACGAGCGCATCCATCTCGGCATCGGTGGTCATTTCGGTGCACTGGATGACGAGATCGTCCCGATCGCCGTAATGCGCCGCGGTCGCCTCGACCAGGACGTTGTCGACGAGGAGCGCATTGCGGAGCGCGTATCCGCTGCCTTCCGGGCCCGCGGCGAGGCGCGGGACACGAAGGGCGAACCGGTCGAAGAAATCGCCGTCGGTCGAAACGGAGCAACCGGGCAGCGCAGACAGTCGATGCGCGAGCGCGTGGGCCTTGGCGACGCCAAGTCGCGCCGCCGCGCGGAGTCCCTCAGGTCCCATGAGCGCGAGGTAGACCGCCGCGGTGATCGCGGCGATCGCTTCGTTCGTGCAGATGTTGCTCGTCGCCTTCTCGCGCCGGATGTGCTGCTCGCGGGTCTGCAGCGTGTTCACGAACCCGCGCATACCGTGCGCGTCGCGCGTCTCGCCGACGAGGCGGCCGGGCATCTGCCGGACCAGACCAAACCGGCAGGCGAGGATCCCGAGATACGGCCCGCCGAAGCTCATGGGGATGCCGAGCGGCTGACCCTCCCCCACCGCGATGTCGATGCCCAGCGCGCCGGGCGGCTCCAGCAACGCGTTGGCGTGCGGCTCGGTCACCTGGATGCAGAGCGCGCCCGCGGCGTGCGCGGCATCGGCGATACGACGGACCTCAACGAGGCCGCCGAACGCGTCGGGATGCTGGACGATCAGGCACGCGGCCCCCTCGGCCGCCGACGCGAGGTCGCGGGTCGGAACTTCCACGATCTCCAGGTCCGGTCCCCTGGCATAGGTGCGGACCGTTCGGCGGAACTCGAAGTAGACCTCGCTCGCGATCACGACCTTCTTACGGCCGGTCGTGCGAACCGCCATGAACGCCGCTTCGGCAACGGCCGAGCCCCCCTCGTACATCGAGGAGTTCGCGACATCCATCGCGAGCAGCTCGCAGATGAGCGACTGGTATTCGAAGATCGACTGCAGCGTTCCCTGGCTGACCTCGGGCTGGTACGGCGTGTACGCGGTGAGGAACTCGCCGCGGAGCGCGAGCACCGGCACCGCCGCCGGGATGTAGCGACGCTGCACCGGTCCACCGAGAAAGAACGGCCCCGCGCCCGCGTTTCGGTTCTTCGCCGCGAGCGATTCGAGATGCGCCTGGATCTCGAGCTCAGACATCCCCGTCGGCAGGCCGAGCTTCGGACGAAGCGCGTCCTTGGGGATCGCGGTCAGGAGGTCGTCGACGCTCTTGATGCCGACGCGCTGCAGCATCGCCGCGCGGTCGGCGTCGGTGTGCGAGGAGTAGGGGTTCTTGTTCAAGCTCTCGGCGACTAGTCCCCGCCGGCGCCGGCGGTCTCGCCGATGTGCGACCGGTAGTCGTCCGGCGAGAGGAGCTGCGCGAGCTCCCCCTTGTCGGCAAGGCGCACCCGGATCATCCACCCATCGCCGTACGGCGCGCTGTTGACGAGCTCGGGCTTCTCGATGACCTTCACGTTGCGTTCCACGACCTCACCCGAGATCGGCGCGTAAATGTCGGACGCCGCCTTCACCGACTCGACGACGCCCAGGCTCGAGAACTGACGAACCGTCGCACCCTTCTCCGGAAGCTCGACGAAGACGACGTCTCCGAGCTGCTCCTGAGCGAACTGCGTGATGCCGATCGTGACTACGTCGCCGTCGGCGCGCACCCACTCGTGCTCTTTTGAGTACTTGAGGTCGTCGGGAACGTTGCTCACTCGGGCCTCCGGTAAAACGGTGTTTTGACTACCGTAGCGGGAACGTCCTTTCCGCGGATGCGGACGGCGAGAACCGTCCCGAGCTTCGAGAGTGGGGTCGGGACATAGGCCAGCGCGATGTTCTTTTCCACGGTTGGTCCGTAGGTACCGCTCGTGACGTGGCCGACGACGTCGCCGTTTTGGGTGACCTCGTGGCCGTGGCGCGCAACGCCGCCTTGGACTACGAGACCGGCGAGCTTCCGCTTCGGTCCTTCGGCCTTCTTCGCGGCGATCACGTCGCGACCGGTGAAATCCTTGTCGAGCTTGCACGTCCAGGCCAGACCTGCCTCGATCGGATCGGTGGTCTCATCGATGTCGTTGCCGTAAAGGGAGAAGCGTGCCTCAAGGCGGAGCGTGTCGCGCGCCCCGAGCCCGATCGGTTTGACGCCGGCAGCACGCCCAGCGGCGAGCAGCGCGTCCCACACCTTGGCCGCGTCGGCACTGGTCACGAAGATCTCGAAGCCATCTTCGCCGGTATATCCGGTGCGCGCCACGGTGGCCCGAGCGCCGGCGACGCGGGCCTGCGTGACGCCGAATGACGCGAGCGCTTGCACGTCTGCGTCGCTCTGCGACGCGAGGATCTCCACTGCGCGCGGCCCCTGGATCGCGACGAGGGCAGTGCCGTACGAACGATCATCGAACGCGACGTCCTCGGCCAGACGCGCGAGGACGTGCGCGCGGTCCTTCGCGATGTTTGCGGCGTTCACGACGACCATGTATTCGACCTCGCTGATCCGATAGACGATGACGTCGTCGACGATCGTGCCGCGCTCGTTCGTGAGGAGTCCGTACCGCGCCTGGCCGACGGCGAGGCCGGCGATGTCGCTCGACACGAGGCGATCGAGCGTGGCACCGGCGCCGCGACCCTTGAGAAAGAACTCGCCCATGTGCGATAGATCGAAGAGGCCTGCCTGTCCTCGGACCGCCCGATGCTCCGCGACGATCCCCTCGTACTGGATCGGCATCTCGTAGCCGGCGAACGGCACCATCTTCGCCCCGAGCTCGGCATGCTTCTCATAGAGGGGGGTGCGCCGCATCGTCGGCGCCTCGGCCGCCATCACGCGGCCTCGCCGGCCGCCGCAAGCGCGCGATCGAGGATCTCGCGATACGTATCGAACGAGAGGAGCTGGCGCGCTTCGTCCGCGGCCACCCAGCGGACCTCGTCGTACTCGTGATCGTGCGCGGAGGTGTCGCCTCCTGTCGGCTCCATCAGGAAAAAGTGCACGAACTTGTGCACGCGCTCCCCTGGCGCAGCAAACCAGTAGTCGGTCGTTCCGAGGTCGCGGAGGATGCGAACTTTCAGACCCGTCTCCTCTTCGACCTCTCGGAGCGCGGTGTCCTCAATCTCCTCGCCCCTGTCAGGGGTGCCCTTTGGAAAGACCCAGGTGCCATCGGCATGTCGACCCGTGAGAACGACCTCGCGCGCGCCGTCTCGGCGGCGAAGGACGACGCCACCTGCGGCGATCGCATTGCGGACGCGAGAAGGCCGGCGGGCACGGATCGTCGGCATGTGCGGATCCTCCCGGAACGTGAGGAGACGAAGTCTAGCTAAAGAAGAGAGCGACGAGGGATTCACTCCCGAGGAGCGACTTCCACCAGCTTGAGCCCGTGGCGAGTCATGGAGGCGAAGCCGACAGGACGAGCTGCTTACAAGAGGCGTGTGTTGTTGATGACGAGCGCGAAGTTGCAGTGGAGGAACTCGGCCGCCCGCCGCGACAGCATCATGCGGGGAAGGAAGATCTCGAAGTACTCCATGATCGGCGACACCTCGGTGTCGACGGCGAGCTCCAGCGTGATGAGCTTTTCCTTGCGACTGACCTTGATCTCCGAGGCCGTGACCGCGTAGTTCACCCGGTCGTGGATGTCGAACGACGTCGACTTGGGGTTTCGCACGCGGCTGCGGTGCACGTCGCTCTTGTCGGCGATGATGACCGCGGCCGACACCGCGCTCACCGGAAGGCCACCCTCGTCCTCCTCGTGATTGGCGACGGCGCCCATCATCGTCGCGACCTCCTCGAGGGGGAAACCGAGGTCCATCAGGATGTCCTTCGCGAGCAGCGCGCCGGTTTGCGCGTGCTTCTCCCTCGTCACCACGTTGCCCATGTCGTGCAGGTACGCCGCAACCGCCGCGATCTCGCAGCGGCGCGCGTCGTGACCGAGCGACTTAAGAATGAACCGCGCGCCGTCGGCCGACGTGTTGGCGTGACGTTCGCCGTGCTCGGTGTAGCCGATGGCGCCGGTCTGTTGGTTTGCCGAGCGGATGAAGACCTTGACGCGCTCGTCGCCCTTGACGACATCGAGCGTCGGGCCTTCGCGCTTCGCCTCGACCGGCGTCCGGGTCTTGGTCTCGGAGCGGTGGACCTTTTTCTGCTCATCCGGAGCATTGGTGTCGTCGGGCCGCGGGGCCTGCACGGCGTCCCTCATCGACGAGAACTCTAATCCGGTGTCATTCCGCGTACGCCTTTTGCAGTCGCTCGGCGACTTGCTGCATCCAGCGCAGCTCAGTGAGGCCCGCGCGGCATATGACCATCCCGCGCGTGAACGCGAGCCACGGCTTAAGGGTTCCGCCGAAGAGGCCGAGCCAGGTCAGGCTCGTCGCGTCGACCTTCGGACCGGGTCCTTTGAGGTCGGCCGTCTCGGCGTGCAGCGCACCCGCACCCGCCTTGAACTCGATCGCGCGTCCGATGTCGGTGAACCGCAGCAGCGCTCGGCCGGCTTTCACATCGTTGAGCGCATCGCGCACGGCGTCGGTTCCACTGGCGGCGGTGAGAATGCGCAACACCAGCTCCGGCACGTCGTTCCCAGATCCGTCCATCTTCGCCCGCGTCCTCGCCTCCTCGAGCGCGGCGGAGAGCTCTTCCTTGGTCACGTCAGGCGAGCTTGAGATCGCTGCGCGCCGCGACAGGGATTTCGGTCCCGCGATGCCGTAGGGCGAAGAAGGCGGCCGCGCCGATCATGGCGCCGTTGTCGGTGCACAGGCCTGGACGGGGGACGCGGAGCGGATGCCCGATGCGCCGCGCGATCGCTTCGCGGAGCACGAGGTTCGCGGCGACGCCACCTCCGAGCAGGACCGTCTCGACGGCATGCTCGGCCGCGGCGCGCGCTGTCTTTTCAGCGAGCATCTCGGTGATCGCCTTTTGGAACGAGGCGGCGACGTCGGCGACCGGGACGTCCCCTTTCTTCTCGAGCTCGCGCACGAGGCGGAGCACCGCGGTCTTGAGGCCGCTGAACGAGAAGTCGAAACGGTCCGCGGGCAGGGCGCGCGGTAGCGGGAACGCGTTCGCGTTGCCCTCTTTCGCCACCCGCTCGATCACGGGACCGCCGGGGAAGCCGAGATGGAGAAGGCGAGCCACCTTGTCGAACGCCTCACCCGCTGCGTCATCGATCGTCCGCCCGAGCGGCCGGAACCGGCGATGCGCCTCCATGAGCACGAGGTCACTGTGCGCCCCGCTGACGACGAGGACGATCGCGGGGAGCTCTGGCTCCGGCGGAATGTCCTCGGTCTCGTAGAGCCAATTCGCATAGACGTGCCCTTCGAGATGGTTCACGCCGACGAATGGCAGGCCGGCCGCGAGCGCGAGGCCGCGCGCGTAGTTCGCGCCGACCAGCAGACAGCCGATGAGCCCGGGCCCGACGGTCGCCGCAACCGCGTCGATCTCGGAGAGCTGCCGGCCCGCGTCGCGCAGGGCCTTCTCGGTGAGGACGTCGAGCGAGCGCAGGTGCTCGCGCGCCGCGACCTCAGGGACGATCCCGCCGGTGTCCTGGTGGACGAGCTGGGACGCGACGATGTTCGAACGGATCCGTCGGCCGTCTTCCACGATCGCGACGCCGGTCTCGTCGCAGGACGTCTCGATCGCGAGGATCCTCAATCGGTCTCCACCAGCTCTGCCTTGAGCTTCGCGAGACGCTCGCGCACGGGACGCTCGCGCAGTCTCTCGGTCCACATGATCAGAGCATCTTCGTTGTTGTCGGAGTAGTAGCGGCGGCGCACGCCCGCGCGGCGGAAGCCGTACTTCTCGTACAGCCTCTGCGCCGCCAGGTTGGAGGCGCGAACTTCCAAGGTGAGCCATTCGGCGTTCAGCGCCGCGGCGAGCTCGAAGACGCGCACGAGCATCCGTTCGCCGATCCGTCGACGGCGATGATCGGGGTGTACCGCAAAGGTGGTGATGTGCGCTTCGTCGACCATCAGCCAGAGTCCCGCGTACCCCACAATGTGCCCACCCTCGCGGGCGACGAGGTACCGCGCGTTCTTGTTCTGCGTGAGCTCGTGGCGAAACGCGTTCGCCGGCCACGGGACCGGGAACGACGCGCGCTCCACTTCCTGTACGCCGTCGACGTCGTCGAGGGTCATCTCCTCGATGACGATCGGAAATGTGGCGACCATCCTCTTGAAACTATCAGGAGCGCTTGGGGAGACCGAGCGCGCGCTCGTCCGACGGTGGCGACGCGAACGGCTGCTCGAACGATCCGCGGATCGAAGGCTGTCGCACGTAGAGTGGCTCGATCTCGCTGATCTTCACCTGGGTGCGCGTTTCGAGCTCGCGCCAGCCGAGTTCCGCGAGGTAGCCGGCGCGACGCACCCGCGAGGCGGGCGACGCGAAGAGCGCTTTCGGCCCGAGCAAGTCACGGACCGCCGCCTCGATCTCGGCGTCAATCTCGCCGACGAAGAGTGTGTGCGTGCCAATCTGCCGGCAGATCTCGTCGAGGGTCGCCACGAGGAAAGGCGAGCGGCGCATCCATTTGCGGTTCCGCTCCTGGTAGAACGCGGCGTAGAACTGGTCGCGCCCGGCGCGCAAAAGCGGGCACGTCCGCTGCTTCGAGGGCGCGTGCGGATACGCGAGCACGTCGAGCGTCGATATGCCGACCAGCGCCGCGCCGTTGCCGCGCGCGATCCCCTGGCCCGCAGCGATCGCCACGCGAAGTCCGGTGAAGGATCCCGGCCCGACCGCGACGGCGACGCGGTCGACCGACGAGAGCGCGGTCCTCGTCGAGAGGAGCGCGCGCTCGATCGCGGGAAAGAGCTCGTCGCCTTGGCGCCGCTGCGCGTGCCAGGTCTCCTCGGCGAGGACATCACGACCGTCGAAGAGCGCGACCGACGCCCAGTCGGTCGATGTGTCAAGCGCTAATAACACTGGCGCGCAGCTCTTCGACGAATTGGGCGGAGCGCGGCCCCGTGGCCGCGACGACGATGCGGCGCTTGGTATCCGCGATGTGCTCGAGCTTGACCTCGAGACGGTCATCCGGGAGCAACGGACCCGCGCGGTCCGGCCACTCGATCACCGTCACGCCGCCGGCATCGAGGCATTCTTCCCAGCCGGTGTTGGCCAGATCGACGCCCTCGAGCCGGTAGAGGTCGATGTGAAAGAAGGGCAGCCGGCCGCCGCCGTGCTCGCGCATGATGATGAAGGTCGGGCTCGAGATGTCGGCAGGGTCGATGCCGAGGCCAATCGCGACACCGCGCGCGACGACCGTCTTTCCCGTCCCGAGCTCGCCGGAGAGCGCGAACACGTCGTTCGGTTGTGCCGCTCGCCCGAGGCGCTCCCCGAGGCGCTCCGTGTGCAGAGACGAATGGCTTACGAGGTCCAGCGAAGCGACCGTGCGCTGTTGGTCAGCCACTCGCCACTCCGCGGCGGAACTTTCGGCGCTCGAGGAAGAGTCGGATCGTAATGCCGAGGAACGAGCCGAAGAGCGCGGCCCAAATCGCGAGCCACCATTCCTGCGGGACCTGACAGAGAAACTGCACCCCTTCGAGACAACCGAGCGCGCCGCCCAGCGGGATGAATCCGAGGGCGCCGATGAGGGTGCGGCGCTTGCGAAGCGAGAGCTGACCCGCGTCGAATGTCTCCCGTCGCTTGTCCTCGGAACGCTTCTCGCGCTTTTCAGGCTGCGGCCCACGGTGCTCGGACGCATCGCGCCTTTCGCGGCGCCGTCGACGTCGTGCCACGAGCGGAGGCTAGCGCTCGCGCAGGCTGGGGACGTCGGCGCTCGGTATGAGCTCTTCGCCGGTCTGCACGGCCTCGAGGTCGCTATCGGCAGCGCCCACCTCATCGCGTTCTGCCAGCGAAGGACTTGGCTGCCGATCGCCCTCCCGCGCGTCCTCTGGCGACGCCGCGTCGCGTTTTCCGACATCCGCCGTAGCGAACACGAACAATCGCGCCGACGCCGTGTGTATCGCGGCGCGCGCGCCGGCCATCTCGGCGAGCGGCCCGTAGATCGACAGGGGGAGCGGCACGGCGGCGAAGCCAATGAGGCAGAGCACGGTGGGCATCGAACGCTCCTCGCGCGTCGGCAATCCGAACGCCGTCACCGTATCGCCGTAGACGACTCGCAGACCCGCGGGGGGCGCGCCGCCCGCGACCAGGCCGGCGATGCCACAGGCGTGCGCGCGTGTAATGACCTCGGCCGACACCCGCGCGCCGCCGACGATGATGCGGCCACCCAAGCGCACGTCGATCCGCGCCGGGGCGACCTCAGCCAGAGGCCCATCGACAACCAACGTGAGCTCGCCGATCGCGTCAGGCCCGTACGCCGCGGCCCCCTGAATGCCCCAGGCCTCGCCTTCGATCGTCACGATGGCATCGTCCGAGCGCGCTACGACGCCGTCGAGCGTCGCGCGCACCGCCCAGCGGTCGACGATCGGGGCGATGTAAAGGTCGCCATCGACGGTTGCATGGAGCAGCCGACCGTCGATAGGGGCGGTCACGCTCCGCGCGAAGCGCCGCCCGGTCCGGGCCAGGACGGTGCCCGCGACCACGTCGGTGCCGACGCGGACGCGCAACTCGCGACCCAGATCCTCAGGGGAGAGACCGAGACGCCGTGCGCCCGACACGCGGAGCGCGCTCGTCACCGTCGCGCCGGCGGCAATGATGTCGCCGGCACGGACCGGCTCGCCGACCTGCGCTCGTTTGGTCACGCCGATCGGCAGCGGATGATCCGCGGTCCAGCTCTCGCGTCGCCACGTCACGACGTACCCCTTGCGGCCGCGGTGGCCCCAACGGCCTCATGCCACCCGGAAACGGCGGGGATGCGCTCGCTGTCACGCGCCGGAAGCGAGAGCGGTCTGCCTCGCGCATCGATGAGGACGCCGAGGGCGCCCGAGCGGCCGTGACCGCGCACGCCGGGCCCGTTCACGGCAACGTCCACGTCGCCAGCGATGGCCACGAAACCGAACGACCCGGGGACGACCCTCGCCTCGCTCCGGCCCGCGGCCCGCATGAAACGGACCTTCGCGGCGCGTTTCAGGGTGACGGAAACGATCATCGCGATCCGCTCCGCTCGTCCCTCGTCCGGCTCGCGGAAAACCGTCGAGACCCCCGTCGGCTCGAGGCCGTCAGCGACGACGAGGAGACTCTGCGACCCGCGCGGGAACGATGCGGCGCGGCCGGTGATGAGGATCGCCGGCGCGGAACGCATCGCGCCGACATCGAGCCCCGCCTCGGCCGCGTCACGGAGTGCGTGCGCGATCGCCTCACGGGCGAGGGCCATCTCGAAGAGGATCGCGGCCTCGGTGAGCGAGGGTGCTGCCGGCCAGCGCACGCGACTCCAGACCCGCTCGAGCAGAGCGGGAGCGTCGATCGGCCACGGCAGCCAGCGCCGCACATTGTCGAGACCCGCGCGCGCAACGATGTGGTCCGCTCCGTCGCCGACGCCGAGCGGGACGAGGTGCGCGGCTTCGATCTGACCGTCGGGATGAGCGAGCACGAGCGAGGTCGATCGGTCCGAGACGTCGACGGCGAGGGCGGTCGTGGCCGTCGTCGCGGCGAGAGACCTCGCGCCGTCCTCGATGAGGGCGTCACGCAGCACGACATCGTCCGAGCCCGCGCGGCGGAGCGCGCGAAGCGTGCCCACCAACGCGGGAGCGTCCGCGAACCGCTCGAACTCGAACGGATAGGCACGCCGCCGAAGCGCCTCGCCCAGCCGCGTTTCGACCAGCGCGAGGATGCGCGGCGCAGGCTGCTGAGCGGCACATCCGAGACGGAGTGCTTCAAGGAGCTCGGCGAGAGGCGCCTCGTCCTTGGCGTCGGCGTGCACGACGACGACTTCGGGTCGGGCTTCGCGGAGGGCCTGCGCGGCAGCGACGAAGTGCCGGGAATCCGACGCGCGGACGCTCGCCACGATCTCGGCGGCCGAAGCCAGGGCGAGATGCGCGACCGTGCGCCGCGATCCGTCACCGCGACCGTGGAGCAGGGCGATGCGGAGGGGTTGCCCGAGCGCGACGCGCGTCTGGTCGACCGGGGCCCCCGTCCCGGTCGAGACGGTCACCGTGAGGCCGTCGTGGTGCGCGCGGCCTCCTGCACAAAGGCGTCGAACACGCCCTCAACCTCGGGAGACATGCCCTGATCTTTTCCGATCCGCTCAGGGTGCCACTGCACGCCCACGACCCACCGATGCCCGTCCGACTCGAACGCCTCGACGAGATCACCGACCGACGCGGTCGCGCGCAACGACGGAGCGAGCTCCTTCGAGGTCACGGCTTGATGGTGCCGGGAATTGACGGACAGCGTTCTACCTCGAGAGGCCGCCGCGAGCTTTGAACGTGGGTCGATATTGACATCGGGATGGAGCCGCACCGAATCGGGATCCTCGGGCTCGTGATGGTCGACGTGAAGCACGAGCGTGCCGCCCAGGGCCACGTTGACGAGCTGGAAGCCGCGGCAAATGCCGAGCACCGGTATGTCCCGGCGCAGCGCGGCCGCGATCGCTCCGAACTCCAGTTCGTCCCGTTCGAGGTCGGGGTCCGTGGCGAGATGCTTCGGGTCCGGTTCGCCGTAACGGGCCGGAGCGATGTCCGGGCCGCCGGAGAGGCAGAGACCATCGACGTCCGCCGGAATGGGCTGACCGGGCTCCACGACGACCACCTCGGCCCGCGCGCGTTCCAGCGCGGCGACGTAGTTGGCGCGGGCCGCAAGCGCGCGCGCCGAGGTCGCCTTCCCGATCGTGAGGGCGATCCGCGCGCGTCGCTGCACCTCGGTCATGGTATGGAATCACGAAGGCTCGCGCGGTCGACGAGCTCGATGAGCACCCCGCCGGACGCTCGCGGGTGGAGGAACGCGACCATGCCCTCAGCCCCTCGCCGCGGCGCGCGGTCCACGAGCTCGACGCCCTCGCGCTCGAGGCGAACGAGCGCGCCCGCGAGGTCGTCCACGACGTAGCACACGTGATGGAGCGTTGGCTTTGGGTGCTCGGCGACGAACTTCGCGACTCCTGACTCGACGTCGATCGGCTCGATGAGCTCGATCCGCTGCCGCGCCTCGCCGAGGAACACCATCCGAACGTGCTGGTCGGGAAGCTCGCGAATCGGCTCGGCGAAAAAGCCGAGAGTGTCGCGAAAGAACGGGAGCGCGTCCTCGATGCGAGGAACGGCGATCGCGACGTGATGCAACGGACCGAACCTCACAGGCGTGGCGGGACGTACGTACCAAACACCTCACGCAGATCGGCGCAAATTTCGCCGAGCGTGACATCGGCCTCGACCGCCGCGAGGATCAGCGGGACCAGGTTGGCCGTGCCGCGCGCGCCGGCGACGAGATCCGCGCGGGCCTTCTGTGCACGCCCAGAGTCGCGGCGCGCGCGTAGCGCGGCGAGACGGCTGCGCTGCCGCTCGACCACGGCCGGATCGACCCGCGTGATCGGGACCTCGGCCTCGCCACCCTGGGCGCGATATGCGTTCACGCCGACGATGACCTTCTCCTTGCTCTCGACCGCCCGCTGCTGCTTGTAGGCCGAATCCTCGATCGCGCGCTGCTGGTAGCCCGTCTCGATGCCTGCGAGCGCCCCGCCCTGACCGTCGATCTTCTCGATCTCGGCGAGCGTCCGTCGCTCGATATCGCTAGTCAGAGCCTCGATCGCGTGCGCGCCGCCGAGCGGGTCGATGGTCTCGGCCACGCCGGATTCCTCGGCGATGATCTGCTGCGTCCGTAGAGCGATGCGCACAGAGTCCTCGGTAGGAAGCCCGAGCGCCTCGTCGTACGCGTTCGTGTGAAGCGACTGCGTTCCCCCGAGCACCGCGGCAAGCGCCTCGATCGCGGTGCGGACGATGTTGTTCTGCGGCTGCTGCGCGGTGAGCGTCGACCCCATCGTCTGCGTGTGGAACCGCAGCGCGAGCGAAGCCGGTGCCTTCGCCCCGTAGCGGTCGCGCATGATGGATGCCCAGACCCGCCGCGCGGCGCGGAACTTCGCGACCTCCTCCAGGAGCGTCGAGTGCGCGGCAAAGAAGAAGGACAGCTGCGGCGCGAACCGATCGACATCGAGCCCTCGCTCGAGCGCGGCGTCGACATACGCAATGGCGTCCGCGAACGTGAACGCGAGCTCCTGCACCGCGTCCGCTCCGGCCTCGCGGATGTGATAGCCGCTGATCGAGATCGGGTTCCATCGCGGGTGCCGCTCCGAGCAGTACGCGATGAGATCGGTCGCGAGCCGCATGGAGGGTCGCGGCGGGAAGATATACGTCCCGCGGGCGATGTACTCCTTCAGGATGTCGTTCTGCGTCGTGCCGCCGACACGGTCGTCGGCGACGCCCTGCCGTTTCGCGATCGCGACATACATTGCGAGGAGGATCGCGGCCGTGGCGTTGATGGTCATCGAAGTCGTCACCTGGCCGATGGGAATGCCTTCGAAGAGACGCGCGAAGTCGTCGAACGAGCTGATCGAGACTCCGACCTTCCCCACCTCGCCGGCCACGCGCGGATCGTCGGCGTCGTAGCCCATCTGCGTGGGGAGATCGAACGCGACGGAGAGCCCGGTCTGGCCGTGCTCGAGGAGGTAGCGGTACCGCGCGTTTGACTCTTCGGCGGTTCCGAAACCGGCGTACTGGCGCATGGTCCAGAGTCGTCCGCGGTACATCGTCGGCTGGATGCCCCGGGTGAACGGCGGCTCTCCGGGAAGCCCGGGGTCGGTGCCGTTTGGATCGAAGATCGGAGGCAGCGGCGCGCCGTACGTCGTCTCGAATTTCGCGCGCTCGGGGACGCGCTTGGTCGCTTCGGCGTATTTCGTTCGTTCCCATTCCGCGCGATCGCGGCTTTTCTTCGGCATCGTGGCGATGGTACGCGGGGCCGTGGAATAACTAGTGCTGTCGCGATGTGCGGAGGCGCTCGAGCCCGACGATGACAAACGTGGCGAGCACCGCGGCTGCGACGATCAGCGCCCGCCCGGTCAACGGCGGATCGGTGCCTGGCTCGTACCCTGATGGGAGCAGGTACTCGGCTGCGTTGATCGCGCCCTCGGTCGTGCCGGTGCACAGGCCGGCGTGGAGCTTTTCATCGACCTGCCATGGAAAGACCGTGTAGCGACGACCCACGATGAACCGGTATCCACAGCTGGCGTCGCCGGCGACGGTGACGACCTGAAATGTTCTGGTGACCGCGCCCTTGTAGACGGTCTCAACGTCAAAAGTGACATCGACCGGATCGATCGACGAATAGACGGGCGGGCTGCTGTGAACATCGACGCCGGTAACGGTGCCGGTGAACACCAGGGTGGCCTGATGCGCGTAGCTCGGCTTGGTGAGGGGCATGCACATGCAGGCCATCGCGATCGAAGGCGCCAAGACGGACAGAACGAGCGCCACCGCAGCCACCAAAAGCGCTGACCGCTTTTTCATCGGAACGGGCATCCCGCTACTCGGTCGAGAAACAGCCCGACGAGACCAGCTGCACCGATCGCCACGTGTTCCCGACACGCGCCTCGACGCGATAACCATCGCCGACGGTCTGCCCGAACGTCTCCACGACGTCGTGCGGGACCGGGAGTGCCGCTACGCCCGCGGCGGCCTTCAGGCAACCGTACGACTCCGGCGCCTGAAAGGACGCCATCGCGATGACGTTACCGCTCGCGTCCGAAAGACGCGCCTCGTCCGGCAACGGCCGGGTCTTCGCGGCGATATACACCCGATGCCCCGACGGGCTGTGGCTTACGTGGGTGGAGAGGTAAAGCAGGAGCGCGTCGCCCCGCGACTGCTTGGTGACGGGACGCATCGATTGCGCGATCGCCAGGAGGCCTTGCTCGTCGAGCTGCGCGAAGCTGGTCGCTCTGAGCGCCACGAACGTCCGCTCACCCGATGCGGGCTCGTGCCACCAGAGTGACGGGCCTTCGGCTGCGCCGCGGGGCCGGACGAGCTCGCCGCGCACCTCGGGATGGCCTCCGCTCGCGGGCCGTACGACGACGGCAGTGCGATCCGCGCTTTGGAACATGTCGGCACAGCAGTCCGCAGGTGCCTCGATGAGGTAGACGGTCGTCTTGGCCCCAGGTGCCAGCACGTACTCGGCACTGAGGATCGGCTCGCCCAGCACGTCGCGGTCTGGCTGGCTTGGCCTCTGCAACGCATATAAGGAGACCCGATCCAGCACCCCCGGCGGCGATACATCCGGCGCGAAGGCCTGGAAGGCGACATACGGCGCGAGCCGTTCGACCGCTGTGCGGATCTCGGACGGGCGCGGTGACGGTCCGGCGCTACCCGGATCGCCGCACGCCGCGACCAACAGGACCAGCACGAGCGGTAGGGCGATCCGCATCTCGTACCTCTTAACGCGGTCGGAACAGAAGGGTTCCATCAAGGTATCGGGATCAGCCTCTCGGCCATACCGACCGATTCACTCCGCCACGAGGATCGCGAGCACCGCTCCACCCTCGACCTTCGTGCCAGGCCGATGGTTGAGCTTCGTCACGCGGCCACGGATCGGGGCGACCAGCTCGTTCTCCATCTTCATCGCCTCGAGCGTGACGATGGGCGCATCTCGCTCGAC
>Ga0209806_1000300_pt1 | contig 33111 bp, 32 predicted proteins | sample GraSoiAngelo_152_FD_186166 | JGI IMG/M metagenome (GOLD analysis project Ga0209806, IMG submission 186166) | Grasslands soil microbial communities from the Angelo Coastal Reserve, California, USA - 14_1009_12_30cm (SPAdes) (version 2) | ecosystem: Environmental > Terrestrial > Soil > Grasslands ... | reverse complement strand
GCCCACGTCGTGACGTTGCTGCTCACTCCGGAAGATGCGGAACGGCTGAGTTTCGCAGGGCAAGAAGGACGGATTCAGCTCGTCATCCGAAATCCTCTCGACGGCAGCGCGGAAAAACGAAGCCCTGTGAACAGCCTGGAGGGCCCGTTGCCGACACGGAAACAGATTAAGGTGAAGTATGTCCCCGCATCCACTCCATCAGAACACGAAATCGAGTTGTGGCGCGGAGGCCACAGCGAGCGCGTGAAGGTCAAGGATTAGGCTTTGTCTCCTCCGGCAAGGCTATAATCGCGCTAATCCATGAAAGCGTTTTTCCGGTTTGTACTCCTTGCACTGGTGCTGCTCCTGGTGGCGATGGCGTCGGCGTTGCTGGCGATGCGCTTTGCCATTCACGGAAGCGAAGTCACCGTGCCCAAGGTTGTTGGTCTGACTCCGGCGGAGGCCGAGCGTGCGATGGCCGGACTCGGCCTGACCCTTATTGTCGAGCGTCAGTACTATAGCGCCGATGTTGCCGAAGGCAAGTTGATATCGCAAGTTCCCACGGCCGGCATGAAAGTGCGTCGGGGTTGGCAAGTGCGCGCTGCGCAAAGTCTCGGACCCCAGCGGGTCGCGATTCCGGACGTGTTCGGCCAAAGTGAGCGCGCTGCCGACTTGAATATTCGCCGGCGCGGGCTCGACATCGGAGCCGTGGCGTACCTGCAGATGCCGGGAGTGCCCGCCGATCAGGTGCTCGCGCAGAGTCCCCCGCCCAATGCGAGCGGCGTTTCTGTTCCACGGATCGATCTGCTCATTACGGCTCCGCCTCCACCCCAATCCTTTGTCATGCCAAGTTTCCTGGGGCAGCCTCTGGGAAGCGTGAATCTCGTTCTGCTCGATGCGGGATTTCACGTAGGCAACGTGACCGCAGCGCCCTCCGTACAGGACACGACTCAGGGCGCAATCAACATCTCGGCGCAAACGCTGGCGCCCCGGCAACCTTCGCCCGCCAGCATTATCGTGTCGCAGACACCAGCACCGGGTCAGAGAGTGAGTGCGGGGGCAACGATGAATTTCGAAGTGCGCTAGAACCGATTTCAACTGGAGTCGGAAACGCGCTCTTCTACGGTAATGCAGAACAAACCTGTAACCGCGAGGATCGCAAAGGGAACGCGAAGTTCGCAAAGAAAGACTTTGTCCGGATTTCTTCGAAGCTGGGATTTTCTTTGCGTTCTTCGCGGCCGTTCTTCGCGAGCTTTGCGGTTAAAAGCTTCTGATCTTCTTGACACTCACTCGATCCGCTGCAACATCGCTACGAAAAAGCCATCGCATAAGTGAACGCCCGGAATGGTCCGCAGATACGGTCCGTGGGAGGACTTGAGATCCTGTACGACGAATTCTCCGTCGGCCCGCAACCCTTCCAGCTGGGACGGAAGATCCAATACCTGAAACGACTGATTATCCTGCATTGCCTGTTCGACCACGCCTTCGCCTTCCTCGCGCTCCAGTGAGCAGGTGGAATAAATCAACCTTCCAGACGGGGCCACCTGCTTCATGGCAGACTGAAGAATCGCCAGCTGCCGCCCGTGCAGATCTCCAAGATCCTCCGCCTTCAGGCGCCACTTGATTTCAGGATTGCGCGCAATCGTGCCCGTGCCGGAGCACGGCGCATCGACCAGTACGCGGTCGAAGGGTTGGCCGGCACGCAGATCACGAATATCGGCATTCGTGACCCGAACATTTTTGGCGAGGACGCGTTTGCGCAAGATTTCGGCACGATGACGATGCAACTCGACCGCAACGACCTCCCCTTCGGGGTTGCGGTCGCAGATAGCCCAAGTCTTGCCTCCGGGCGCAGCGCAGCAATCCAGCACACGCTTTCCCTGGCCCACAATCGCGGCGACCAGCTGCGAGGCCTCGTCCTGAATGACAACGCGGCCTTCCGTGAATGCCTTGGTCTTCGTCACGTCCCCGGCGACGATGCGGCGCGCATCGCGGAGAAAACTCCCAGCCGAGATTTTGATGCCGTCCCGGCGGAGTTCCTCTTCTGCCGACGATGCCCGCAATCGAATCGACGTTATGGGAACGGATTGGTTGTACATACAGATGTGGCGGGCCATCTCGAGGCCGTATTGCGAGGCCCATCGTTGCACGAGCCAGGACGGGTGCGCCGACGATGTTGCCAGCGCTTCAGGATTGGTGGCGGATGCGAGAAGTTCCCGGCGCGCTTCGGATGAAATGGAAGTGTCTGTGAGTTTCCGGAGCACGGCGTTGGCAAACGGCGCTGCTGAGCGCTTGCGCGCGCGCTTCACGAGTTCGACGCTCTCATGAATTGCGGCTCGCGCGGGAACGCGATCAAGCCACCCCAACTGGTAGGCGCCGAGACGCAACGCGGTGAGCACCTCCCGATCCAACCGTGCGAGAGGCTGCGAGGCTACTTTAGCGATCGTCGCGTCAAGCAACGAACGCCAGCGCAGCACTCCCATCACGAGTTCCGTGGTCAGGCCTTGATCTGGTACCGCAAGTTCCGCGCAACGTGTGGAGTGCAGCAGCTCAGAAGCGTAGGAGTCCTCCTGCTCGACCCGGAGCAGAATATCGAACGCCGCCGTGCGTGCTGGAGAGATGGGCATAGAAACTCTTCGGTCGTCAGCAACTGATCAGTTCGCATGCGTGTGGCGACGGATTGGGAATCGATGGCTCATTCATCGAGGACCGCTGACAAATAGCCAACGACCAATGACTAACGACCAACGACTCCTTCCCCCAACACTTCCCCATCGTACGGCCGATACCCATTCACGAAATCCGATGCCGACATTCTTTTCTTGCCCTCGACCTGCACTTCGATCAGTTCGAGTGCGGAGTGCTCGCCGCAACCAACTAGGGGTAGATGTCCTTCCATTTGGATCGTTCCCGGTGGGATTTCGGCCTCAACCGGGCGCGCGGACCACACGTGAAGGTTCTTGCCGCGAAAGCTCGTAAACGCGCCCGGCCAGGGTTGAAAGCCGCGTAGCCGGTTCCAGATCTCAGTCGCCGACCGCCGGAAATCGATCCGACCGTCCTCCTTATTAAGAATCGGAGCAAGCGTCGCGCGATCTTCGTTTTGTGGAATCGGATGCACGGTTCCAGCCTGCAATCCACGGAGAGTTTCGATCATGAGTTCCGCTCCCATGATGGCCAGCACGGGGACCATCGTTTCGGACGTGTCATGCGGGCCGATGGGATGTTCCTGCTGCAAGAGGATGGGACCGGTGTCGAGGCCGGCGTCGATGCGCATGGTGGTCACGCCCGTGACCGTTTCGCCACTCGCAATGGCCCATTGAATCGGTGCCGCCCCGCGATATTTCGGCAGAAGCGATGCATGCACATTCAGGTTGCCGAGTTTGGGCAGATCGATCATCCATAACGGAATGATGCGGCCGTAGCCGACCACGATGATGGCCTCAGGCTTGAGGGCGGTGAGTTCAGCCTGAAACTCGGCGTTGGTTTTGATCTTCTCGGGCTGTGCGACGGGGATGCCGAGTTTGTGGGCGCTCTCTTTCACCGGAGACGGCACCAATTCCATGCCACGTCCGCGTGGACGGTCCGGCTGCGTGACCACCAGCCGTACATGAAATCCAGACTCCACCAGTTTCTCGAGGGTCGGGACAGCAAAGCGCGGGGTTCCGGCGAAGACGAGGCTCATGGCTGTTAGCGAGTGGCTGATGGTCGTTGGCTTGTGGTGAAGCGGCGTCAAGCGCGACCTGCGATCATCGCAAAGTTGCGCCGGAAAATCTCACCACTCCCCGGCTTTCATCAGCTTGCGGATCTTGCGTTTCATCAGATCGCGCTTCAGGGCGCTGATGTGGCTGATGTAGAGTTTGCCATTCAGATGATCGGTTTCGTGCAGGAAGGCCCGGGCCAGAAGTTCTTCGCCGGTCTTCTCGAAGAAGTTCCCTTTCACGTCCTGGGCGCGAACTGTAACTTTGCGCGGGCGCGTAACCGACTCGCGGAACTCCGGGATGCTCAGGCAGCCTTCGTTTTGTGTGTGGCGGCCCTCGCTGTGAATGATCTCGGGGTTCGCAAGCACAAGCTTGGCGTCCGGGTCTTCTTTGAAAGTCGTATCGATGACCGCAAGGCGCTTCGAGATGCCGATCTGCGGCGCGGCCAGGCCAACTCCGTGCGCGGCATACATCGACTCAAACATATCGTCGACCAGCTTTTGCAGTTCCTCATCGAAGACTGTGACCGGTGCGGCCTGCTTCTCAAGCACCGGATTTCCATATTTCACGATCGGATAGATCATTTCAGGTGTCAGGTCTCAGGTCCTAGCTCTCTATGGTGGGCCCGTTCATCAATAGTTTTTCAATTGCTCAATGTAGCCTTCAAAGTTGCGCCTGGTTTCTAGAACCGAATCTCCACCAAACTTTTCGAGGGCCGCGCGGGCCAGGGTCAATGCAACCATGGCTTCGGCGGCGACGCCCGCCGCCGGCACCACGCACACATCGGAGCGCTCATAGGCGGCTTTCACGGGCTCACGAGTTGCAAAGTCTACGGACTGCAACGGGCGGCGCAAAGTGGAAATTGGCTTCAGGTAGCCGCGCACGCGGATTTCTTCGCCGTTAGAGACGCCGCCTTCGATTCCCCCGGCATTGTTGTGAGCGCGGCTGAATTTTGTGTATCTCGACTTGGCCTCGTATCCGATCTCGTCGTGAACCTGCGAGCCTGGCGACGCGGCAGCGCTGATTCCGGAGCCGATCTCCACCGCCTTTACCGCTTGCAAGGACATGACCGCGGCCGCGAGCATGGCGTCGAGGCGCTCATCCCATTGCGCGTACGTGCCAAGGCCAGGCGGAACGTTGTGAGCAACGACTTCGAAGACTCCTCCGACCGAATCACCGGTCCTCAGAACCTTGTCGACTTCCTCTTTCATGCGTTGCTCGGTATCAGGATCGGCGCAACTCAGCAGGATTTCGGTCTGGTTGGCGACCGTCTTGATCTGCTCCCAGGAAACTTCATTTTCCAGCGACGCGCTGCCCACCGAGATGACGTGGCTGAGCACTTCGATTCCGAATTCGCGAAGAAAGAGCTTGGCGAGGGCGCCCACGGCAACGCGGGCCGCAGATTCTCGGGCGGAAGCGCGCTCTAACACGTAACGCGCTTCAGAAAAGTTGTATTTCAACGCCCCCGCAAGATCGGCATGGCCCGGACGCGGTGACTTCACGGCCTTGTGTTTCGTGGGATCGCCTTCCGCGACCGGAAGTGATTCCTGCCAGTTCTTCCAATCCTTGTTCTCCAGCAGCACGGCAATGGGCGACCCAATCGTGATGCCGTGGTGAACACCGGAAAGGATGTGGGCCTTATCGGTCTCGATCTTCATGCGGCCGCCGCGTCCGTAACCTTGCTGTCTGCGCCAGAGATCGCGGTCCAGAAAATCCTGGTCTACGGCCAAGCCTGCAGGCAGGCCGGAGAGGAATGCAACCAGGGCTTCGCCGTGGGATTCCCCGGAAGTGAAGTAGCGCAGCATAAGCAGTTGATTCTAACCGATGAATGCCGAAGGGCCGAACCGGCGAACCGGAAAACTAATGGGTTTTCTGCCGTGACAGTGAACTCCCAAATCGGTAGAATCACTTGGTCACCTCGTCTCCAGCCCAATTCCGGGCTCCCGCCACGATGTGTGCGCCCCGACGTTCTCTGGCCCAGGAGGAATGGTGTACTTCGATGAATCGACCCCGGCTGTAAAAAATGAAAGCAAGATTCGCTGTTTGATCGCAGACGATCACGTGCTGGTGCGACAGGGAATCCGGCGGTTATTACAGGATGAGCACGACCTGGAAATTGTCGGAGAGGCGGGAGATGCCGCCGAAGCGTTGAAAGGCGTAATGGAGTTGCGCCCCGATATCGTGCTGATGGATATCGGTATGCCTGGATTTTCGTCGTTCGAGGCCGCGCGCGTCATACAGAGTGATTTTCCGCGCACCCGCGTAATTTTTCTTACCATGCATGAGGATCAGGACTACGTGATGCAGGGGCTGCAGGCAGGCGCTGCCGGCTACTTATTGAAGGACACACCCGCCTCGAAGCTGACCAGCGTTTTGCGCGATGTCCACCAGGGCGGGAAGTTCGTCAGTCCAGAAGTACTGGGTGGCCTTTTGGAGAATGGGAAGCTCGGCATTCAGCAGGAAAGGCCGCGTCCTTCGCGAAACGCTCTGACCCCGCGGGAAACGGAAATCATGAAGCTTCTCGCCGAAGGGCACACGGTTCGGAAGATCGCCGGCATGCTGGGGCTCAGCCTCAAGACTATCGAGGCGCACAAGTTTAATCTCATGCGCAAGCTCGACATTCACAACAAAGCCGAACTCGTGCATTGCGCGATCCGGAAGAAGCTCCTCAAGGTGCCAGTGGGATTCTAGCGGCCGATTCTTCGGTCAGCAGCCCGCAAAGTTCGCCAGCGTTTCAAGGTCCGATACCTGCAGGTCTGGTTGTCCTTTCGCCTGTTTGACGGCGCCGATTCCCGCTCGAGCGGACGGCCGGTTTACCCAAACCGTGGCGAGTCCCAAAGATTGTGCCGGGAGTACGTCGTGGTAAACGCTTTGTCCGACGTGCAGGATGCGGTTCTGGGCGACCTTAGCCTTCCCAAGAGCCAACCGGAAGATTTCGAGCGCAGGTTTATAACAGTGCGCCTCCTGGGCGGTGGTGACAGTGTCGAATTCCACCGGCAGGTATCGACGAGTTTGCTCGAACAGGTCGTCATCGGTATTCGAGATGATGGCAAGGCGATAGCGCTTGGCAAGCTTTTTTAGGGCCGCCACTGTGTCGGGCCACGGGCGCCAATTCGAGAAGGAATCAGTCAGCGCGTTCATTTCTTCCATGCTGGGCGTGAAAGACAGCCGCTTTCCAAAGGCCTGGACAACGGATTGCAAGACTTCCCGGTACGTCCGGTAAGCGCCGGACTCGGCCTCTAGTTCAAACTCGCCGTAAAGCTCCAGAAGTTCCGCATCGGGCAGAGGCTTGCCATGGGCAGCGAGCAACGGCTTCAGGGCGGAGAAGATCCCAGTCTCCCAATCGATGAGAGTGCCGTAACAATCGAACGTCAGCAGGTTGAAGTCGGAGGGATTCAGCATGGAGCGTCTTTACTGCGACTCTTTACTGTACTGCCCGCGCACAAGAAAAGAAAACCTCGAAGAACCACTGTAACGCCGGCGTCTCGGCGGCCCATCGAGTGCGGGAGGTACGCCCGCGCCGACAGCCGGCAAGAGTCCGGCGCTACAAAGGTCTCCGAGGGCCGTGGAGCGACGGGCGTCTCGCGCGTCTAGCCGAGCGGAGGCGCCCGACTCTCCAACTGAGATTAAGAAGCTTTATTGGGCTACTTCAAGAGGCGATTCCAGCTTGAAGCTCACGGCGGACTCCGCCGGGAGCGTGACGTCGCGGTTTCCGGTATAAGCCGAGCCGGCAGTTCCGGCGCCGCCGCCGACCAGGGCTCCGATCGCTGCGCCCTTGCCGCCGCCTGCCAGTGCGCCGATCAGGGCGCCCGCGCCCGCACCACCGCCGATCATCGCGGCCGTGCGCTTGCCCTTGCCTTTCTGAGATCGCTCCACGGAGGAGGTTTCGATGCTGTGCTGCCGGCCGCCGACGGTGATGGAGTCAAGCTTGATCTGCAACAGCGAAGCCCCTTTGAATTTGCCGGCCGCATGAGCCGCCACCACCGTGCCGGTCGCGGTCGCGCCGGACTGGATCACAGTCCTGCCCTCGACTTCGACAGGATTCGCCAGGGAAGCGGAGAAGCTCTGTCCCGGCTGGCTTTCCTTGGAGCTCAACGTCTCGCCCAGACGAACGGTGATCACCGTGCCGGTGGGAACGACCAGCCGAGGAGCCGCTTCGTAGGGTCTCGTTCCTCTGGTCTTCCCGGAGCTCATCGCCCCGCCGGATTTGTCGCTGGCATTGTCGCTGGCAGTGGGGTTATTGGCGTCGTTGCTGGTCGCCGGATTACTGGCATCGTTCGCTGGCGGTTTGCTGGTACAACCGATCGTCGCAAATGCGACATAGCAGGTCAGGGTGAGTAGTGCGAGGCGGAATCGCATGAGAACCTCCAATCAGAAATGTATCGAAAGCACGGTGTCACGCAAAGTACGACTAGTACATTGGACTGTTGATCTTCCGGTTACGCTTTGACCGGGGGCTGAACCGCCACTGGCGTGGAATCATCGCTATCCGACAAATTCAATCCGGCCAGCGGCAGAGTTTCAGCGGTCACGGAGGCTGCCGGTTCGGGGACCGGAACAGCTTTCGGGGCCAGGAACTTCGCCGTATTCAGAAGAGGACGTCCCAGAGAGGGGCTGTAGCCTGTCCAGGGATTGTCTTGGTCACCCTCCCGCTCGAACAGGGCCCGCATGCTTTCCATTTTCGAATCGAGATCGTCCATGTAGTGAAGCAGGAGCGCTTCAGGAAACATGGGCAACTTGGGTGAGCCGAACTCATACTCGCCATGATGGCTGATGATGAGGTGCTCGAGCAGCGTTTTGAGTTCGGGCGGAAAGTCCGGCAGGAACATGAGCTTCGCTTGCAGCATTTCCAGCTCGATGATCATGTGCCCGAGCAACTGCCCGCGGGTGGTGTAAGAGAAGGAGCGGTTGTAAGTGAGTTCGTAGATCTTGCCGATGTCGTGCAGGAACGCGCCCGCCAGCACCAGGTCACGGTTGACCTGGGGATAATTCCGGCAGATTAGATCGCAAGAACGCATCAGGGAAACGACATGATCGAGCAGGCCGCCGATGTAGGCATGATGCAGCGTCTTTGCGGCGGGAGCGTTGCGATACGCCGGCGCGATATCCGGGTCGGCCATGAAGGCCTCAATGAGCGCCTTCAGGTGCGGATTCTGAAAGCTGGCAACATATTCGGTGAGGGTTTGCCAGAGCTCGTCAATGTTCTTCGTGGTCTTCGGGAGATAGTCGCAGTAGTCAATTTCAGTATCGCCTAGCTTCCGCAGCTTGTGGATAGTCAGCTGAAAACGGTTCTTGTATTTGTTCAGCAGACCCTTGACCTTGAGGAAGTCGTCCTGTTCAAAAGCACCCAGCACTTCCTCGACGTTGTCCCACATCTTGGCTTCAAGCTGGCCGCTGCGATCGCCGAGGGTCAAGGCGAGGTAGGGTTCGCCGCTCTTCTTGGGCTTGACCTGTTTCGACACGACCACGAACGTGGAAGTGATGACTCTGTTTTCCTGCTGGACGCAGTCGGTGATGAAGAATTCTTTCATGCGTTTCAGTCGATGCCCCCGGAGCGCACTCGTCCTTCTGAGAAGTGCGCTCGCGCGAACGGGACGCTATCGAAAGATACCAAGCTTTTTCTTCTTCTTGAGATTTTTCGCGCTCGAGTCCTTGCTGGCGGTTTCGACCGGCTTGGTCTGGTTCGGACTGGCTCCGGAGTCGACGTAGCCGGCGTGGACATCAATGAACGCTTCTTCACGCAATTTCTTCAGATAGACGCGCAGCGCAGGCTGGAGCTTCTGGTAGTACAGCGCGTCCTGGATCCGGGGCTCCATTTGCTTCAGCGTGGGTATGCCCGCCATCTGATGCTCGGTCACCTTAAGGATTACGAATCCTTGCTTGGTGCGAATGACGTCGGTGAGCTCGCCGGCCTTCATTGCGAAGGTCCGGTCTTCGAGTTCCTTCGACAGCGTGCCGCGTTTGAACAGGCCGAGATCGCCACCCTGGGCGGCGCTGGGTCCATCGGAGTTTTTCTTCGCGACTTCATCGAAGGCTGCGCCTTTGTGAATCTGGTCAAGTATGCCGTTGGCCTTGGCTTCTGCCGCGGCCAATTGTTCAGCGTCTGGAGCTGCAGGCGCTGGAGGAGGTGTGTCGGCAGGCTTGGCGTCGGCGGCTGCAGGGGGCGAGTCCGGAGAAGCTTTGGGTTCGGGCACCTTCGAGGGTGCGGCTTTCTGCGTGGAAACTAGAATCTCGCTCAGACGGATCTGTTCCGGCTGCTCCATCTCGCTTTTGTGCTCTTCATAGAACTTCTGCTCATCTTCCTTCGTGATGTTCAGGTGTGACCCGACTTCTCGGGCGATTACCTGTTGCGTGATGATCTGGTTGCGGAGGTTCTGCTTGAAGTCTTCGTAGGAGATGCCTTGCGACTGCGCAGCCTTTTCCAGTTCCTCCATCGAGTCCAGGTTCATCTGCTTGCGCATTTCATCGAGCTTCTTGATCAACTCGGTGTCAGCAGAGATGCCCAAATCTTTGCCCTTTTCAAGGAGAAGTTGTTGGTCGATAAGATCACGCAGGACATCGCGCTCCCGCTCGGCATAAGCCTTGTCCGCGTTGGCGGCATCTTGCTGCTTGATCTCGTCCTTGAGCTGCTCCTTGCTGCGTGCATAGTCGGAGCTGGTAATGATGGAGTTATTAACGCGAACAATAATTTCCTCAACCACCGTGTCTGCGCTCAAGAACGCGGGGAGTACGAACAGCGAAGCGAGCAAAAACACGAAATGCGTCTTCTTCATGAGGGAGTCACCACGGAGATCCGAGCTGGACCCGTTCCAACTTCACAGGATTGCATGCTTAGCACAGATTGTAACCCCGCAGGCCGACCATGAGCCAGCTGAGAAGGCTGATTCCTCGCCTCAGAAGTATCTTAATTTTCTGTAGCTTATGATGCGCCAGCCCTTACCAGCGCCAGGGCCGTGATGTCGTCCTGCAGCGGCTGAGCGCACGCGAAGCGCTGCACATCGTCAAGGATGGAGCGGCAGATTTCGCGGGCCGGTGTGCGTTGCGAGTTTTTTAGAGTCGCTTCCACCCGGGCCAGGCCGAATTCCTCGCGCTTGTACTCAGCTTCGACTACGCCCCGCGAAACTAGCGCAAGCACGGCACCCGGTTCCATGACGATGAGGCGGGCTTCGACCGGAGCCAGCGCGAACAATCCCAGCGGAAGCCCGGTCGCGCCCAGCTCGGAAACGCCCTCCCCGTCGCGGACAAGCGCCGGAGTATGTCCCGAGTTGAAATAGCAGACAATCCCCAAATCTTCATTGTAGCAGCCGGCGAAGGCCGGACTGGAATGCACGCCTCCAGCAGCTTCCATGATGGCGCGGTTCATCCGCAGGCAAAGCTCGGTCATGGCGTCGGTCTCGTTGGCTTCTTCGGGGGCGAGCAGCTGGGAGCCGACTTCACGAAACACCTTCTGCGCTTTCGCGAGAATTCCCTGGTTTTGCGCACGGCGGCCCGCGACATCGAGCAACCCAAAGAGCACGCGCGAGGGGCTGACCCGGAACGAGTCGTAGAAATCGCCGGCGGTGCGCTGGCCTGCGAAGGCCGCGGCGATCTCCGCTTCGCGCAATACTGGAAATGCCGACGGAACCGGCTCGATCGCGAGAGCTGGTTTCTTTTTGCGAAATGTAAGGAGTGAAATCACGGCCCGAGCAGGCTGAAGTTAGCACAGAGCAATGCGGTTGCCTAGGGACGAAAGTGGGGGGCGATGCTCGCTAGGCCAAAGCTCGGCGACGGATGGCCCTGTCTGCCAGATAGGCCTCGCACGATCGTCGCTGCCGCAAGCAAAGACCACGTGGGGACGGGCGCCCCTGCCCGTCCGGTCGAGCGCAGCTCGACTTCAGGGGCGAATTGCCGGTGCCGGGTGCGGAGGCTCCTCCGCCGGGCGGACGAGGGCGTCCGCCCCTACGTGGACGTGCTGATCCTGCCCGACTCTGTATTCCGCTTCATGACCGGGGAATTCGGCAGATTGGCGTAACGCGCCCCAGAACAGACAAAAGCCGTCAAACGCACCAGTGTTCCGAAAACGCAGAAATCACTCGCGAATTGTCAGCAACGTGGAGGTTGTTCGGCAAGCCGTTTCGGGAAGTTGGCCGCCGCGTCGGCGGAGCCCTGGGGCCCTCTACTCCCCGTACTTGCTCGCGAGGAATTTGCCCACATCCGATTCCATCTGGCCGTAATCGGAATGAATGGTGGCACGCAGGGCGGCTTCCGCTGAACTGCCCTGCCCGATCCTCTCGAGAATGCGTTCTACATCGCTCATGCCGTATGTCTCGACGATGTACTGAACAGCAGCGAGCGATTCCGCGTAGGCTACCACGGCCTCCATGGTCGAGAAGCGCATAAAGCTGCCTTCGAGGACGTTGTAGGGGATGGCTTGCTGGGCGCGGAACATTTGACCCAGACGGCGTCCTTCTCTGGACAGCGATTTTCCCTCGACCGCCTGCGCGACGCCTTCATTCAGCCAGGTGGGACAGCGTCCGCCGGTAGCCTGGCTGACGAAAGAATGCGCCAACTCGTGTTTCAGCACGCGAGCCAGTTCGGGGGTCATGGACGTGATCCCGCTGATCGGAATGCGCAGCTTGCCGTCATTCACGGCTCCCGACCAGGAAGGGGCATGCGTTACGTCAAAGAAGGCCTGCTCGGTATAAAGAATGACGGGAATGCTGGCGCGGGGCGCGACTCCGAGCTGGCGAACGAGTTCATCGTATTCGGTCTCGAGCGTAGCAATTAACTCGCGGCGCAGCTGCTCAGAAGTCTGCTTGCCTTCGTAGCGCAAAGTGAAATGGCTGCTCTCCCGCTGGGCGAAATCCGCTTCGGTCGTAGACTCGCGGTTCGCTTTTGCCAGATATTGCTCGACGACGGGGTCAGGACGCAGTTCAAGGGAACGGTTCCAGGAGCGGATGGCATCCTTAGTCCGGTCGGCGGCGAACTGCACGTAGCCCAGCACGGTGTAGGCGTCGGCCGAATTGGGATTGGCGCGCGCCGACCGCTCCGCATAGGACAAAGCCGCTGCCGCATTCCCCGACCGCACCAACGCCATCGCGTAGTAATTCAGAATGGTGGAGTTCTCGGGCTGAAAGCGGAGCGCCGTTTCAAAGTAGCGTTTCGCCTGGGGAAGATTGCCGTGCTCAAATTCGTGTTTGCCGGCGAGAAAGTACGCGGTGGCCGACAACTCCGGCTTCCCTTCTTTCTCCAGCGACGTCAGAGCATCGACATCCACATTGCCATCGTGAACAACTTTCGTGTCCAGATCGTTGTGTCCGGCAAGGCTGTCCTCGGGAACGAATACCGGTAAGTCTTTCGCGGGACCCTGCCCGTTTGCGGACAAGGCATAGGCGGGGGGCAGGCCGCCTGCCTCAATACTTTGCACCGACGATTTCGATATCTTGTACGAGTCATCGCCCACGTCGTACTCGACGTGTTTGCCATTTTCGCGAACGTGATCGGCCCAGATCGTCCGTCCGTTTTTCAGGTGAATGACGTCGGCGGATGAGCACAGCCTGGCGAAAGCTCCGAAGGAGAGCAGGCCCGCAACGAAGAAGATGACACGCGTCCGCACTCTGGCGCATTCTAACAACGGAGACGGAGCCTCAGTAGGTGACCCAAGTAACCCGGAAAGCAGCAAAATGGACACTCGCCGCGGTGATACTCACGGTCGCGAGCCGAGGCGCATCCGGCCAGTCCGCGCCTGACTCCGTTGCTGGAACTCCTCCGCAGACGCTCAATTCGGGCTCGCCCGGGACGCCTGCGCAGGCCCTCTATCTGAACTTACAAAGTGTCGGCTTAGATGCGGCGCGAACCTTTCACATTCGCGGAGCGTCACTCGACCGCCCAGATCTGCACGTCTCCCTGGAAGATGGAGAAATCTCTTTTACGTCCGACATCGCGGGACGAGTGACTGGCGCGTTTTTTGAGGGCGATGGAGAACTGCTGCTGACTCCGCCGAATCAGGTGGAGCGCGCGTCGATGGCGCTCTTCACCGGCATGGCGATTCTGGAGGAACGCTTCTCCACCGGATATCTTCGTTTCAACGACGAAACCTTCGCCGAGTTGCAGCCCTATCTGCGAGCCACGGACGGTGCAAAGGAGTTCAGCTCGCGTTGGAACGAGACCGCGCGCAGCTTGGCACAGCTGGATGCCCTTCGCTTGCTCGCGACGTTTAGCCGCGCTCTGCCCGTCGCGGGCGGACTTAGCGAGGCGGCGAGAAAGCAGATACAAATTGCCACTTCCTCCGATCGCATGTTGCATTTGCGATTACAAGGGCAAAAGCTAGGGACGTTTGATGTGTACTTCGATACGCAGGGCGTCGAAGAAATATGGGCTGGGCAGACCAAGAACGTCGATGGGGCGACCTTTTACGACTTGTGGACATCTTTTACACCGATCCAGTCGCAAACTGGAGCTACCCAGAAGACAGAGGGCGAGGACGTTGCCACCTCACGCTACAAGATTCAAGTGGAAGTCAAACCTCCGACCACCATCACGGCCGAAGCATTTCTTCAGATGGAAGTCCGACAAGGCGGTGAGCGAACCCTCTACTTTGAGCTTTCGCGCTTCCTGCAGGTCAAAGAAGTAGACGTTGGCGGCCATCCCGTGGAGTTCATCAACAATCCGGCGATGGATGGCACCCAACTCGCTAGAAGAGGGAATGACCTGGTGGCCGTCGTCTTTCCCGAGCCTCTGCGGCAGGGCGAGAAGCTGGAGCTGCGGTTTTTGTATGGCGGGGAGGTTCTCTCCGAAGCCGGAGGCGGGCTCTTGTACGTGGGCGCGCGTGGAACCTGGTATCCCAGTCGCGGCCTGCTCATGTCGAATTTCGATCTGGAATTTCATTATCCGCCTGGCTGGACGTTGGTCGCGACGGGAAAGAGAGTCACGGGCGAGGACGCCGCCAGCGACAGCGCGAACTCAGGGCGAACAGAGCAAGGCACGCACTGGGTTACAGAGCGCCTGAGTACTCTGGCGGGATTCAATCTCGGTCGCTACGAGCGCGCAACGGCTCGCACGGGAGAAGTGAAGGTCGAGGCCTACGCCTCACGCAAGATGGAAAAAAGCTTTCCTCACAGCACGGAGGTGCTCATCAGTCCTCCGGATATTGGCCGCCCCGCTGGTACGCCCCGGCCTGCCCTTCAGCAGCCTGTGGTCCCCTCGCCCGCTCGGAATGCTCAAGAAGTTGCCGATAATGGCGCGCGGGCGGTCGAGTTCTTCTCGCGCCTGTTTGGCCCATATCCTTACAGTTCACTCGAGCTGACCCAGATGCCTGGTCGTATCAGCCAAGGCTGGCCAGGTCTGGTCTTTCTGTCGAGCTTCGCTTTCCTCACGCCGGAAGAAGCCACGGAATTGAGCAAGAATCCGCTGGATGGCGCGATGAACCGCCTTACCCTGCCGCATGAAATCGCCCATCAGTGGTGGGGCGACCTGGTGGGATGGCGCACGTACCGTGATCAATGGATCTCTGAGGCTCTCGCGAATTATTCCGCGCTGATGATGATGGAAACGGAAAAACCTGGAGAAGTCCGACTGATTCTCGAACGCTATCGCGAGGAACTGCTTGAGCCCAACAAGAATGGCGAAACCCTTCGCGATGCCGGACCAGTGAGCCTGGGACTCAGGCTGAACTCGTCGCATTTCCCGAACGGCTACGAGGCCGTCAGCTACGGACGCGGAACCTGGCTGTTCCACATGTTGCGTCATATGTTGCTCAATGCTGAGGCGAAGCAAGCCGGGCATGCGGAAAACGTCCGCTCGGAGAGCGAAGAGCCCTTTGTGCGCGCCTTGCGGAAGGTGCGCGAGCGCTACGCGGGGAAGGCGATCACGACCCGCGAACTATTCGCGGTTTTCGAAGAAGATTTGCCGCGATCGCTGTGCTACGAAGGCCACAAGTCGCTCGATTGGTTTGTGCAGGGGTGGGTGGAGGGCGCCGCTCTTCCGCATTTCCGGACGCAGAATGTACGATTCGTGAAAAAAGCGAACGGCACGGAAGTAGTGGGCGTAATTGCACAGAAGGACGCACCGCAGGACCTGGTGTCGGCAGTCCCGGTTTATGCGGTAACTGCGGGTAAGCCCCTCTTGCTCGGAACAGTTCTCGCCGATGGACCCGAAACACCATTCCATTTCGCGGTTCCGGTGGGAACGAGAAAAATTGTGCTGGACGCGTATCAGACGATGCTCACTTCTAAATAGAAGACGCAACGTAGCGTAATGGAATGGAGGGACGGGCGTCTCGCCCGTCTGCGGCGGCCCTCTCCACTCATTGGACGTTCGGCTCTCGGACCGGGATCGCCGGGGACGGCTTGGATTTGTCGGTTCCGGACCCCTCGTTGGTGATCGCGGATCCCGGTGCAGCGCTGGTTGCTTCAGAGCCAGCTGCATTCGAAGGCGGTTCGGCAACAAGCTTCTTTGCCGATACCCTCCCCACAATCACAAGATCAACTCTGCGATTTTGCGCGCGACTCTCATTGCTGTTGTTATTGGCGACCGGATGATATTCGGCGTATCCGGCTGCCGAGAGCCGCTCGGGGGCGAATCCGAACTTTGTAATCAGCAATCGCACCAGTTCGGTGGCGCGGGCAGTCGAGAGCTCCCAATTGTCGCTGAATTGCGTATTGTGGATCGGTTTGTTATCGGTATGCCCTTCGATGCGCACGCGGTAATTGCGTTCGGCGAGCAGCCAGGCAATCCGGCTGAAGGTACCGACTGAGGTGGCGCGCATCTTGGCCGAGCCGCTCTCGAAAAATCCGACCTCGCGCAAGCTGACGATTAGTCCGTCGGGACCAATGGTGACGGCAACTTCATTTCTCTTGATTTCCGGCGCCAGCGCATCCTCTAGTTCCTGGCGAAGACTGCCAAGGTCGCCGGCCTCCGACGCTCCCAAGACGCCTTTTGGACTGGGTACGATCCGTCCGAGCGCGGCTGTGCGTTCCGCGTTCTCAATCGCCTGCACGGTGTTGAAGGGAACAGGTTCCTTCGCATCGACTGAAATCGCGGTGCTGGAAGCGGGGAACACGCCGAGTTCCTGGAAGGCGACCTGAATGGCGACGGCGAGTTTGCCTACCTTTCGGCGATCTACTTGGGATGAGGAATACAAAACTACAAAAAAAGCGAACAACAAAGTGATGAAGTCAGCATAGGAGACCAGCCAGCGTTCATGATTGGCATGGGAATGGCGTCGACGGCGGCTCACGGATTCGACTCCGAAGGAACAGTCTCTTCTGGTGTCTTTTTCGCTTCCGCCAGAAAGCCGAGGAGCTTGGTTTCCAGCATTCTGGGATTCATGCCTTCCAGAATCGAGACGACCCCCTCCAACGCCATCTCGTGCACGATCTGTTCCTCCCGAATGCGGATCTTCAATTTGCCCGCCGCGGGCAGCAGAAAGAGGTTGGCGGAGCCGACGCCATAGATGGTCGCGACGAAAGCCACTGCAATACCGCGGCCGACTTCGTCGATCTTGTCCAGGTGCTGCATGGTTTGAATCAGTCCCAGAACCGCGCCAATGATGCCAATCGTGGGCGAGAATCCGCCGGCCGATTCGAACACGTGCGCCAGGTTCTCCTCCTGCTCAGCCTGGTTGTCGAGTTCAAGCTCCATCATCTTCCGCAGTTCCTGGGGTTCAGTCCCGTCAATGGCGAGCATGAGAGATTTCCTGAGAAACGGCTCTTTGATGGTGGGCAAAATCCGATCGAGCGAAACGATGCCTTCCCGGCGCGCTTGGTTCGCAAACTTCACTAATTCGCGCACGGTGGCCAACGGATCAACCCGGGGTGCCGCGAAAATATGTCCCAAACGCCGGAACGCTGACAGCACCACTGCCAAGGGGAACTGAATCAGGACTGCTCCCAAGGTTCCCCCAAACACGATCATGGCGGCCGTTGGCTGCAGCACCTGGCCGAGATTTCCCCCCTCCAGTAACAAGCCGGCCAGAATGCCTCCGACCGCGATCAGCACACCGCCGAATGTGGCCTTATCCACCCGAATTACCTCGTGGGTCCACTCTCGGGCTTGCCGGACTCTGGGGGCGGAGCAAGGGCAACCCGATTATCCCAGCCGGGAAAGATGCCGTTCAGCACTGCCCGGCGGAACTGCACAATGCGGTCCAGGATCTGCGGTACGTTTTCCCGAACCACAATCTTCTCGCCCGTCACCAGCGTGATCACGGTATCGGGAGCTTGCTCGACGAATTTGATCAAGTCCGAATTCACCACCAGAGGCTGATTGTTGAGCCGCGTCAGCTGAATCATCCCGAACGTCCTCTCCACCGTGCCACCGGACACAGCAAGCTTCTGCTTTCTCTATCGGCATGGGGAGGAGGGGCCGTGCGTGGCGACAGAACGCAGCCGGTTACCGAGGTACTGCGTCCCTGGAACAAAAGGTCCTAAAGCACTTTCACCGTGGGCCGATATTCCGCCTGAACACAATTGGGTACCGTAACGAAGAAGGGACAGACCTTCGCAAGGCACGTAGCGGGGCGGTTCCAGCAAGACGGGCCCAGAAAAGGAGAAATTCAAAATGGCGCTTAGCATTCTGAATAACATTCCGTCTCTGGCCGCCCAGAATCAACTGGCGATCACGGGATCGAATCTGCAGCGAACCCTCTTTCGGCTTTCGTCCGGATCACGTATTAACAGTGGTGCGGATGATGCGGCCGGTCTGGCGATCGCCGACGGCTTACGAGCCAATATCACCGCTCTCACCCAATCTGCCCGAAACGCGAATGATGGCGTAGGCAGCTTGCAGGTGGCGGATGGCTCGCTCGCCCAGGTCACCACTCTGCTTAATCGTGCCGTCACGCTGGCCACCGAGTCGGCAACGGGCACGGTTTCCGACACGCAGCGCACTGCGTTGGACTCCGAGTTCACGGCCATCAAGGCGGAAATTAACCGGATTGGCAGCAACACCACCTTTAACGGAACGGCTGTGTTCACGGGCACATCGACAGACGTGTACCTCAGCGATTCCACGGGTGGCGGTGCCAGCACCATTTCAGTGATTACCGGCGCTCTTTCCGCATTGGGAATCGGCTTGGGCGCCAATGCCAGCAATGTCCTGAGTGCGATCGCCAACCCGACCGCGACCAAGACCGTCACCATCGGCACCCAGACTTACACTTTCGTGGCCGCGCTCTCCGGGGCCGCGAACGAAGTGAAGGTTGGCGCCAATGCTACCGCGACGTTGGCAAACCTGGCAGCCGCAGTGAACGGAAGTGCGGGGGCCGGCTCAGCCTATGGCACGGGCACAGTGGCGAATGCCGATGTCTCCGCCCTGGCTGCGGCCTCCACCGTAACCTTTACCGCCAAGGTGGCCGGAACTGGCGGGAACCTCCTGGCTACCACCACCAACGACGCAGGCATGGGTTTCAGTAATGGCGCAACCATGACCGGCGGGGCCGGATCCGCGGGCTTGACCACGGCCGCAGCCGCCCAGAGTGCCTTGACCGCCATCAACGGCGCCATTTCATCGGTTGCCGGCACGCGCGGCCAGATCGGCGCTGCCATCAACCGGCTGCAGAGCGCGGTCAACGTCATTCAGAACCAGTCCCAGAACCTGTCGGCTGCCGAAGACGGCATTCGCGCCGCTGACATCGCTCAGGAAGTGGCGAACATGACCAAGTTCTCCATCCTGAATCAGACCGGCATCTCGTCGTTAGCGCAAGCCAACCAGATGCAGCAGAGCGTCTTGAAACTGCTGCAATAGCAATACTCGGGTGAGGAGGGGGACCGCTCTCCTCCTCACCATTTCTCCACTGGGAATGCGTCATGAGCATCGATGCGGTTCAAGCCGTAATCGCCACAGCGCAAGCGCTCACCGATTTCGCACCCGTTCGCTCCGCATCCACCAGCGCTGAAGTCGCTCTACCTTCTTCCAACGATGTGCTGAAAACTTCCAACGATGTACTGAAAAACTTGCCGCAGGCTCGGCAGCTTCAGGTGGACGCTTCCTTCGGGCAGGCCAATCTGATTATTTATCGCATTCTCGACAAGCAGACGGGAGACTTGATCCTGCAAGTTCCGCCCGAACAGCTTCTGCAGATCGCTAGCAGTATTCAGGAATCATTGCTCGCCGAACAGGCGAGTCCCGAACTTGACGTTCGCAGCTAGCCCGGGTTAGTCAGGAAGGAGAAGCATGTCGAGCACAGGTTTGAATCTCAACAGCCTGGGTATGAACCAGAGCACGGCGACTTCTGGATCCGGCATCGATGTCACCGCCGTGGTGAACCAGATCCTGGATGCGGCGCGCGCTCCCGAACGCCTGTGGCAGCAGCAACAGAGCAATTTCACCGCGCAAAGCAATGCCCTGACCAGCATCAATTCCAGCCTCAGCGCCCTGCAAACCGCGATGCAATCGCTCCACGACATTACGGGAGCGATTTCGGCAAACACGGCAACTTCGTCGCAAACCGGAATCCTGACCGCAAGCGCCCAGTCGGGAGCGGTCGCTGGCACTCATCTGGTGACGGTTACGAATCTGGCTACGACGGCTTCGGTGTACACGGACGCGCTCGCAAACGGCAATACGAACTTTCAAACCGGAGTCATCACGCTCCAGGTTGGCACGAAGAGCACCGACATCACCGTCGATAGCGGCAACAATACCCTGACCGGTCTAGCCAGCACGATCAATAGCCAGCAACTGGGTGTGACGGCCAGCGTAATCAATGATTCGAACGGCTCGCGCCTGGCCCTGATCAGCAAAACTACCGGCCAGCCCGGAGATCTGACCATTACGGGAAACACCACCGGATTGACCTTCCACAAATCCGTAGCCGGCCAGAATGCCTCGCTTACCATCGATGGTGTGCCCTTCAGCAGCGCGACCAATACCGTGACTGGGGCATTGAGCGGCGTTACCTTGAATTTGGTAGGCAGCGCGCCCAATACTCCAGTGCAAATCTCGGTCGGCCCGGATACCAATGGTGCGACCCAGGCTGTCAATAACTTCGTCTCCGCCTACAACGCGGTGATCGGGGCCATCAATGCCCAGTTCACTTACAACACCTCCACCAATAGCGCCGGAACGCTGGCGGCCAACAGCGCATTGCGCTCGCTCCAATCCAGTCTGCTTTCGGATGTAACCTACGCCATGTCCAGCAACAATGGCTATGAGTCGCTGGCCTCGCTCGGCATCGACATGGCCAACGACGGTACGCTCAGCGTGGATCAGGCGAACTTGAATAGCGTTCTGGCCAGCCACTATTCGGACTTCCAGAATTTTTTCCAGGGCTCATCCACGAGCTTTGGGTCGCAACTCGCCGCAGATCTTACCAGCCTGACCAGCCCGACTACGGGAGCTCTCAATGAGAATTTGGCGGAGATCAAGAACCAGCAGACAACCCTGCACACAACCATCTCCGATTTCGAAGATCGACTGGCGGCTCGCCAGCAACAACTCATCATTCAATACAGCCAGATCGATGCCATGCTCCGGCAATACCCGGTGACGCTACAGGCGATCACGGCTCAGCTGGCAACTCTGCAAACGGCACAGAAATGAACACCGACCCCAGGGTTGCGTACCGCGAAAACGCCGCGCGCGGCGCAAGCCCGATTGGGCGAGTAGTACTTCTCTACGAGCAGGTGATCAAAGATCTGGGCGCTGCGATTACCGCCTTAAGCAATCAGGATATTCAGCTGCGGACCCAGAGTTTAAATCACGCCCTGCTGGTGATCGGGCAACTGCAGGCATGCCTCGATCTCGAGCGCGGCGGCGACGTTGCCCGGAATCTGGACCGTTTCTACGGTCTCGTGCTGAAGCGTCTGTTGGAGGCCCAGGTGCGCGCCTCCGCCGAGATTTTGCGCGAGCAAATGGACCTGCTGCTCTCGGTGCGGGCAGCCTGGGTCGAAGCGGAGAATGCCGAAACGCGTGAGCTTGAGCCCACTGAGGGGCATGGCACTCAATCGCCTGCAGCCGCGCCCCGCGTAGATACTCAGCCATCTCACTGGAGGGCGTAGTGTCGGAGCTCTTGGAGAGGGTCCAGCACGCCAATCGGAACCTCGGCCAGCTGGTGGAAATGCTGTCCGCGAACGACGGTTGCATCCGCATCACGCCGGAACATTTGTCGATTCTTCTATCGGAACTGTTGCGGGTAGGCGAGAGAGTCCAAAGCGGGGACATCCCCGAAACCGATCCTGAGTTGTCTGTCGCCCTCCACCAGTACCGAAAGCTTCTGGAACAGGTACGTGACCTGCTGCCCTCGCTGCAAGCGTGCCTGCTGACCGAGCGCGCGCGACTGGAAGCCGAACGATCTCACCTGGAAGCCGCCCACGCCTGGGCCGAGGGTTCGAGCTACAGCCGATAGCTCGAATTAGTAGTTCAAGTAATCAAAGAGGCTTAACTGCGAGATTTTTCCGGCGGCCGCCAAGGCCGCCGAGCGGGCATTCTGGGCGCTGAGCAGATTGGTGGTGGCTGCAGCCAGGTCCGCCCCTCCGACCGCATTCTCCTGTTGGCTGAGCAGGAGCTTGTCGTTGTTCAGGTAAGTCTGCTGGGATTGCAGCTGGTTCATCGCATTGCCATAGAACACGCGCTGCGCGGTGACGTGGTCGAATGCGGCGCGCACGCCGGTCACCGCCGTGTCGATCCCCGTATTGGACTGCAGGGCCGTGATCAGATCATGGACTGCCTGAAACATGTCGCTCCCCGTTGCGGCAAAAATCTGCGAGCCCGGTACATTAACCTGCATACTGACGCCATCCCCTACGGCCACGCTATTGGTGCCCGCATTTCCGTCGTAGCGAACGCCGGAAGGCTGGGTCGCGTCGGCCACGAAAGGCTGCGCCTGGGTGGCCGTGCCGGCGAAAACGAACTGGCCCTGAAACGAGAGGTTGGCGAGTCCAATCAGTTGGTCCTGGATCCCGTTGAGTTCTCCGACCACCGATGCGCGATTGGCATCCGAAAGCGTTCCGTTGGCGCCCTGCACGCCCAGAGAGATCGCTCTCTGCAGCGCGAGCACTACCGAATTCAAAGTCGAGTCGGTGGTTTGCAGCTGGGCTTGCACAGAATCTGCGCTGCGCAGAAATTGATCGGCCTGGCTGCTCTGCGCCTGGTTCTGCACCAGGATGGCCGCTGCGGATGGATCGTCCGAAGGCGTGTTCACGCGCCGTCCGGAAGCCATCTGCAGCATGGCTTTGTTTTGCTCTTCCTGGGCATTCGCCAGAGACGCCAGCAGGTCAGCGGTAACGTTCGGATTGATGCGCATGACGAATCAGTACCTCCCCAGTTGAATGGCGACATCGGTCATATTGTTCACGACGGTAATGACGTGCGCGGCGGCTTGGTAAGCACGCTCGTAGCGAACGAGGTTGGCAGCTTCCTCGTCCATTGAAACACCCGAGATCGCGGAGCGTTGATCTCCGAGTTGGCGCAAGATCAAGTCGGACGCGTCTCGTTCCGCCGAAGCATTGGCGACGTCGCTGCCCACTCGAAACACGATTCCCGCGTAGAAGTCGGTCGGCGACTGGCCCGCCGTCACCGCCTGCTTTTGTACGTCCAGCAAGCGGGTGAGATTGCCATTGCTGCCCGCACTGCCATCGGAGCTGGCGGCAATCTTGGAGGGGTCGGTAATGACTACCGAGAAATTGGCAGCGGCATCGACTCCCCCCGCCGGAGGAGGACTGAACAGATCGCCCCCGGCAACTCCCGCAAGATCGGTGCCCTGGTGATGCGCGGTGTTGAGCGCCGTGGCCAAGCCGGCAGCCAATGTATCCAGATCGGATCGCAATGCCGGAATCGTCTGGTCGCGTACCGCAAAAATGCCAGCCAGGTTCCCCCCCGCCAGCTTCGCGGTGATGTCGGTGCCCTGGCTGAAGACGTGCTGCACCCCGGAAAAGTCTGTCTGCGTCGTCAGCGCAAAGCTTCTGGTGCCAGCCACCAGAGCATCGCCGCTCGAGGTCGTGATGGTCAGGGTGTTGTCGCTCTTCACGACCGATACGTCCACCAGTTCGGATAGCTGGCGAATCAGCTGGGTGCGCTGATCGACGAACGTTCCAGCGTCCTGGTGGAGATTTTCGATTCCGCTGATCTGCTGGTTCAAGGTTGCGATCTGACCGCTGAGCACGTTGATCTGGTCCACGGTCTGGCCCACACTCAAGTCCAGATTGCTGCGCTGGGACTGGAGATTGTTTACCGTGCTGCGAAACGCGGTGGCCAGATTGCCCGCAGCGGTTAACACCCCTTGACGCGCCGACATATTGGCCGGGTTGGTCGAGAGCTGTTGCAGGCTGCTGAAGAAATTTGTGATCTGGCTGCCAATGTCGGCCGTGCCGCCGCTGAACATGACTTCGATCTGCTGCATGGCCGAAACCATGGTGTCCAGCTGGCTGTGTTGCTGGGTTTCTTCGTTGAGCCGGAGTTCGAGTATGGGATCGCCCACGCTTTGCACGCTGTCCAAAACCACGCCGCTGCCGAACAGCAACGGACCTACCGGCACCGGATCGCCTTCGAGCAGCACGGGTCTCTGCCGGGAGTATCCAGGCGTGTTGGCGTTGGCCACGTTGTTGCTCGTGACGTTGAGCGCTCCCTGCTCGGCCAGCAGGCCGCTGACTGCAATCGACAAGGTGCCAAAGAGACTGGACATTGTTCATCCTCGAGGCAGCAAGGTCGAACCCCCTTGCTGCCAAGAAACTGACGGGGCGTAAATCGTGCCCGTCTGCCGCATCAGGTTTCGCAGAATTTCGACCGAGCGGCTGGCCCGTCGCAACAGGGCGGCATGTACCCGGTTGAGATGGCGAACTCTTTGCTGCGCCCGCTCGATTTCATCCAAGATCGCGGCAGTGGGCTGACCTTGGCCGCGAGCCTGCTCTAGCTCGTGCCGGGGAATCAGCCGATGGCAACATTCGCCCTGCTCCTTCGTGCACTCTTCAAAGACGGCCACCTCGCCGCTTAGCAGAGCGCCCTGCGCCCGTTCCAGTGCGCTGGCCAGCTGCAGCCAAAGACAACGCTGCCGCTCCAGAGATTCCATCGAGAGTGTCTGCTCGGTCATGACTCACGCCAGATCATCGAGCTGGTGCGGGGGGAGCTCGGTTGCCGGCTCGGAGGATCGATCGTCCCGTTCGGGGCTATCCTGGCTGTGCACGGGTGGACGCTGGCGGCGTGGCTTCGGGGGAAAATCGCGTTGCTCCGTCTGCCCCGAAATCGTGCCTCCTCGCGAGGTCGGTTCCAGCCGTTCTGTCGAAAAGCTCGTCATGACAAGCTCAAATTAGCCGAGGACCGATTAGCGGAAAACCGAGCGGGCCGCCATCTCGGAGAACATCGCCTGGGCGATCTGTTCTGCTCCTACGTTGTATTGCCCATCCCGGATGGCCCGCGCCAGTGCTTCCACCTTGGCGTCTCGATCTTCCGGCATCTGTTGCATTTGCGATTGCAGCTCCTGAACCCGTGTGTGGGTGGCAAGTGTGGCTTCGTCTGCGGGAAGGTTTATGCCCGCCGAAGACAGGCGCTTCGCGGAGTCCGTCTGGGTCGAGCTTTGGCTTTCGGGCAGTTCCGGCGTTTTGGCGTTCAGGTCGATTCTCATAACATTCCCTCCGCCACGCTTTCCCCCTGCAATTGAATCATCGGCAATTGCTGAGGAAGCTTTAATGTTCCTTTCATGCCCAAAAGGGGCGGCCAGTCTTAAGCTTCTATGTTATTCTCCTTCCGATACTTACCCGATTATCCAGGCGACACAGTGCGCCGCCGTCCCGAATTGCCCCTACCCCCCGCCCGGTACCTCCGTGCGCAGAAGTTGCCGCGCCAGCAGGTCCGCAACGCCGATCCCTCCGGATTTGGAGAGTGCTCCAGCCAGGGCTTGAACGCCCATGTAGTGGTAGTCGTCGCCACTCGAGTCCTGTCCGGACAGCGACGAGAAGCTTTTCTCAAGCGGGCTCAAAAGCGAGGCCAGAAGAAGTGCCTCAAAATCCTGCGCGGCTTTATACGCACGAGCCGACGGTTCGCTTTTCCCCGGCAAGGATGAATGCCCGGCATATACCGGTAAGATGGAGTTCACCTAGATCACCTCCAGATCCGCATCGAGCGCGCCTGCCGCTTTCACCGCCTGAAGAATCGCGATCACATCGCGTGCGGTCGCCCCGATGGCTTGCAGACCGTTGACCAATTGCTCGACGCTCGCCCCTTCGCGCAGTTCAACCCGCCTGGCAGGGGTTTCCTGGGCGCGCACGTCCTGCTGCGGGACAACTGCCGTTTGTCCCTTTGAAAGAGCCTCTGGTTGCGACACTTCATACTGGGTTGCGATCTGGATGGAGAGATTTCCGTGCAGGATCGAGACGCCACCCACCCGCACGTCCTTTCCCATGACAATCGTGCCCGTGCGTTCGTTCACGACCACCTTCGCGCGCCGATGAACCGTCACCCCCAGACCTTCGATATGCGCTATCAGGTCGGCTAGGTTGGTCGCCTTGGCGGACGCGAGGTCAATTTCCACCCGTTGGTTGTCCGCCGCCAGCGCGACGCTGTGTCCGAAATCCTTGTTGATCGAAGATGCAATTTCCGAAGCCGTACCAAAGCTGGGTTCGCGCAGCAGCAACGCAAGCTTGGGGAAAGTCCGGAGCTCAACGGGCGCCGGCCGCTCGACCAGTCCGCCGCCCGCAATGCGGCCCACGGTGGGATGGTTCACCTGGCGGACGTTGCCGGAATTTCCAGCGCTATAGCCCCCAATCGTGAGTGGGCCTTGGGCGGCGGCGTAGACCTGGCCGTCAGCCGCGCTGAGCGGGGTCAGCAGAAGGAGCCCGCCTTCGAGACTCTTGGCATCGCCCACAGACGAGACCGTGATGTCGAGCTGCATTCCCGGACGGGCGAAAGGCGGCAAGGACGCTGTCACAAAAACCGCAGCCACATTGTTCACGCGCGCCGTGCCCGGCGGAATCTGCACGCCCATACGCTGCAAAGCATTGGCCAGGGTCTGGACGGTGAAAATGGTCTGCCGGCTATCACCGGTACCCTTCAGTCCGACCACGATGCCGTAGCCGACAAGCGGGTTATCGCGCACGCCTTCGACAGTCGCGATGTCCCGGATGAGCGCCTTCTTACTCTCCTCCTCTGCGAGCGCAGTCGAGAGCACCATCCCGAGGCTCATTGCGAAAACCAGAAGGGATCGGTAGTTCATCGTAGGATTCCTAGAAGCCCACCAGACGCAGCAACCAGCGCGTGAACACGTTGGGCGGACGTGTGCCCTCACTGACTACGCCTTTGCCTTTGACTTCCAACTCCAGGTTGGCGACCGCGTTCGAGGGCACGGAGTTGTCGGGAGCCAGATCGCCGGGCCGCACCACGCCGCGCACCAGAATGGTCTGCCTTTCATTGTTCATGACGATTTCCCGTTCCGCCTCGACCACCAGGTTGCCCCCGGGCAGAACCGCCATAATGCGGCCTGTGAGGCTGGTGCGCAGGCTGGAGGTGGAAGAGGCCTGCGCCTTGCCCTGCAACGTCTGTGAAGATCTCGGCGAGAAAATGTTCTGCACGCCGCTGGTGCGGATGTGGCCGGCGAGCGCATCGATTCCAGAGCTTGCTTTGAAGCTGCGATCGGTCGCCACGTTCCCGGTATTTTCTGACTGCAGGCTCTGCACCACCAGGATCCTCACCAGGTCGCCTACCTGGCGCGCTTTGTAATCGCTGGCCAGATTGGCGAACTGGCCTTGGTCCGTCCACAGGCTGCCCGGGCTGGTGGGAACTGCATTGGCGGCCGAGGTGGACGACAAGCGCTCGAGATATTCATCCAGCGATTTCCTGGGCTTGGATTTTTCCCGCGCCGCCGAGGCGCAGACGAATAGGAGAACGAAGAGGCCCACGACCGTGATTGAAAATGCATTGCGCTCGAATGTGTTCTTCATAGAGCCTTCACCAGCCCCTCAGCCAGGACGCGTGCGCGCACCACGCGGCCGCCTTCTTTGCTGCGCGTGCGCACTTCCTGATCTTTCCCGCCCCCGTCGAGGCAAACGACTCGACGCGAAATGCGCATATCGCCCTGCTCCCAGATAAGCGTCACCATCTGGCCGGGCCGCACCATCTTCGGGAGACGCAGCGTGCGCGTCAGGGTACGTTCCGTTTGCGCCCCATCCGCTTGCCCATCCCCGCTTGATCGCCCGTTCGAGAACGCGGGATGTCGCTCGAACCCGCGCGTTCGTACCCGAAGCAGGAACGGCAGACAAGCGGCGGAAGACTTGCAGCGCAGGCGAAATTCGATTGAGCGCAGCACCTGATCCCAGCGCACCTTCATGAGTTCCAACGATTCCCCATCCCGGACCTGCGCCGCCCGCGAACAAAGCTCCTCATCGAAGGGAAGCAGGTCGTCCTCGGAGATGCCTCTGCTCCGTAGGGCGGCCTCAACCAGTTGGTGCATTTGTTGCCCGGAATCGCACGTGCTCGTCTTTGCGGGCGCTGTCAACGCGCTCGCTTGCGCTGTCAAACCACAGAACAGCAGGAACCGAAGAATCGGTTTCATACCATGCATACGTCAACGCCCGAGATTGTTAATCTGCTGGAACATCTGGTCGGCGGCGGTGACCACCCGCGAATTCGCTTCGTAGGAACGCTGCGCCAGGATCATCTGGATGAACTCTTCCACCACGTTCACGTTCGACCCTTCGAGCACGCCCTGCTGAAGTTCGCCCAGGCCCTCGGTTCCGCCGGGAGTGCCGATAATCGGATCGCCCGAGGCCGTGGTCACGAGAAACAGGTTCTTGCCAATGCTGTTGAGCCCGCCGGGATTCGGAAAAAGTGCAAGTTGAATTTGTCCCACTTGCTGCGCCGCGGTCTGGCCGGGTTGCGTCACGCTGACGGTGCCATCGGACCCGATGGTGATGGAGGTGGCCCCGGTGGGAATCGTGATACCCGGCTGCAGCGGATTCCCGTCGGCCGTTACGACGTTGCCCTGCGCGTCCAGATGAAATGTGCCGCTGCGCGTGTAGGCGATGTCGCCGGTGGGCAGGCTGACCTGAAAAAATCCCTGGCCTCCAATGGTGAGGTCGAGCGGGTTGCCGGTGGTATTGAAGTCACCTTGAAGTTGGATGACCTCCGAAGCCGCCGTGCGTGTTCCCAGGCCCACCTGCAAGCCCGCCACCATGGTGGTCTGCTGGGTGGCAGCCGCTCCCGGCATCACGAAATTCTGGTAAAGCAGATCCTGAAACTGCAAGCGTCGCCGCCGAAAGCCCGCCGTGCTGGAGTTCGCCAGGTTGTTGGCGATGTTATCCAGGTTCATCTGCTGCGCGGTCATGCCGCTGGCGGCCGTGTACATGGACCGGAACATTTCAATCCTCCTCGACTAAACGCGCGGCAAGTCAGTCGCCGCGATGTGATTGAACTCGCTGTAGAACGTGCTCAGCGCGCGCTGCAGCATCTCGGCCTGGCGCTGCACCGCAATCAGGCTGATGCTTGCGGCGACGGCATTCACGTTCGAACTCTCGAGCATTCCCTGGCGCACAGCCGTCCCCGGCTCGGGCGCGCTGAGCGCGGATTGCCCCGCCGCGTAGTAAGAATGTCCGACTGCGGTCAGGCTGGCGCCGGGCGCGAATGCCGCCAGACGCAACTTGCCTGCGACCGCGCCGTCGACCGACAGCGTGCCATCGGCGCCGATCGCAACCTGGCCGCTCGGTACCGAGATCGGCCCCTGCTCTCCCAGCACCGGGTCCCCTTCCGAGGTGATCAGTTGTCCGGCAGAGGAGACGCGGAAATTTCCATTGCGCGTGTAATAGACCTCTCCACGACCCTGGGTGCCACGAGCTTGGACAGCAAAGAATCCGTTGCCCTCGATCGCCAGGTCGAGCGCATTCCCGGTGGACTCGAGGTTGCCCGCTTTCAAATCCACCCGGCTGCCGCTGAGCACTCCAAAGTCGTTGATGGCGCGATTTAAGGGATTCACGCTGTTTGCGGCATTGCCCGCGAGCAGAGATCGGAAGCTCGCGTCCTGGGCCCGGTAGCCGGTGGTGTTGAGATTCGCAAGGTTGTTTGCCACCATCTCGAGCGCCTGGGTTCTCGCCTTCAGTCCAGCGCACGCCGCGTAGTAGCCGCTGTCCATGGTTGGTTGACTCCGCCGTGTATCCCTGCAAATCACCCACCACTCGCGCGGGCGGAAAGATTCACGAAAATGTTGCATTCGCTATCGATTGTGCGGGCGAGAGGATTAGAAAAATCTAAGACAGACATGCTTCAGGAAGATCTTGCCGAGTTGGCAGGGCGCCGCTCGGCAAAATCTTCCGGCCTGTGCGAACGAGACAGGCCAAACTCATCGCGGGCCCGGTCACGGGTCACGTGCGCTTTTCGATCCTGGCTGGCTCCCAGACAACTATCGGCACGCGCCTGGCGGACTTTACTGCGGGCGGTGGAAATCGTATGCGCCCAGCTGTTATGCGAACCAGATTCCTCCGCCTGCGGCGTCGGAATGAAAAGAACAATTCTGACGCAATCCTAAAATCTTGTCTTTCCGACGCCGCAGGCGGAGGAATCTGGAATGGCATGGCGCTCAAGAAGCGGTGTCACTTGGCATCAGAACACGGTCATCCGCCCGCGAATCCGCCCAATCGGTTCGGCGGCCAGCAAAAATCTGAAGAATTGAATATCATGAAGAGTTCCGCATTCATTGTGGGGGAAAGCAGACGTGTCTCAGACGCAGACCGATGGACTTGAGGTCCTGGAAACACGAGAGTGGCTGGACTCTCTCGACTACGTATTATCGAAAGGCGGGCCGGACCGGGCGGGCAGGCTGCTTCAGCAGTTAGCTTTACACGCGCGCCGTGCCGCGGGCCTGAACCTGCCTTTCACCGCGACCACGCCTTACCAGAACACGATACCATCCAAAACCCAGGCGCCCTTCCCCGGCAGCCAGGAAATGGAGCGCCGGATCAAGAGCCTGGTGCGCTGGAACGCGCTCGCTATGGTCATTCGGGCCAACAAAATCCAGGAAGGCATTGGCGGCCACATTTCGACTTTTGCCTCCGCGGCCACGCTTTACGAAGTCGCCTTCAACCATTTTCTGCGCGCACGCACCGAAGACGGTGATCGCGACATCGTGTATTTCCAGGGACACGCGGCGCCCGGCATTTATGCCCGCGCGTTTCTCGAAGGCCGCATTCCCAAGCAGAAGCTCGAGAACTTTCGCCGCGAACTGAAGCCGGGCGGAGGTCTCTCTTCTTATCCCCATCCCTGGCTGATGCAGGATTTCTGGGAGTTCCCCACCGTCTCGATGGGGCTCGGTCCCATCCAGGCGATCTATCACGCGCGCTTCATCAAGTATCTCGAGAACCGCGGGCTGAAGAAGACCACCGGGGGCAAGGTATGGGCCTTCCTGGGCGACGGCGAGATGGACGAGCCCGAGTCGCTGGGCTCGATTACGCTGGCCTCTCGTGAACTGCTCGATAACCTGATCTTCGTTGTGAACTGTAACCTGCAGCGGCTCGACGGTCCGGTGCGTGGCAACGGCAAGATCATTCAGGAACTGGAGGCGATTTTCCGGGGCGCGGGCTGGAACGTCATCAAGGTCATCTGGGGCACGGATTGGGATTCGCTGATTCAGGCCGACCGCGACGGCCTGCTGGTGCGGCGCATGAGCGAGATCAGCGACGGGCAGTATCAGAAGTATTTCGTCGAGAGCGGCGCCTACTTCCGGCAGAATTTCTTCGGAACGGATCCGCGCCTGCTCAAGATGGTCGAGCATCTCTCGGACGAGCAACTGGCTCGCATGCGCCTGGGCGGTCACGATCCGATCAAGGTACATGCGGCGTATAAGGCCGCCGTCGACCACCAGGGATCACCGACCATCATCCTCGCCAAGACGATCAAAGGCTACGGCCTGGGCGAGGCGGGAGAAGGCAAGAACATCACGCACCAGCAGAAAAAGCTCAATGATGAAGAGCTGAGCATGTTCCGGTCGCGCTTTGGCATTCCCATTCCCGACGACGAATTGCATAACGCGCCGTTTTACCGGCCGGCGGAAGACAGCGCCGAGATCAAGTACATGAAGGAGCGCCGCAAGCAGCTGGGCGGCTACGTTCCAGAACGCAAGGTACGCTCGACCCCGCTGGCCCGCGTTCCTGAGAGCCACTTCGAAGAATTCTACAAAGGAACCGACGGCCGTGAAGTCTCGACCACCATGGTTTTCGTGCGGTTGCTCGCGAAGCTGCTGCGCGACCCGGAAATCGGCAAGCTGATTGTCCCCATCATTCCTGACGAAGCGCGTACTTTCGGCATGGAAGCGCTCTTCCGGCAGGTGGGCATCTACTCGAACGTGGGTCAACTCTACGAACCGGTCGATATGGACACGCTCCTTTATTACAAGGAGGCCAAGGACGGGCAGATCCTCGAGGAAGGCATCACCGAGGCGGGCTCGATGTGTTCGTTCATCGCCGCCGGCACTGCGTATGCCAACCATGGCATCAACACCATTCCCTTCTTTATTTATTACTCGATGTTCGGCTTCCAGCGCATCGGTGATCTGATCTGGGCGGCAGCCGACATGCGTACGCGCGGCTTCCTGCTCGGCGGCACGGCGGGACGCACCACGCTTGCGGGCGAAGGTTTGCAGCACCAGGATGGACACTCGCACGTGCTCGCGCTCAGCGTGCCCAATTGCCTGGCCTACGATCCCGCGTTTGCGTACGAGATCGCCATCATCATTCAGGATGGCATCAAGCGCATGTACGTGGATGGCGAGTCAATCTTCTACTACCTGACCGTCACCAATGAGCCGCTTCCCATGCCCGGGATGCCGCCTGGCGAGGGCGTTCGCGAAGGCATTCTGAAAGGTCTGTACCGTTTCAAGCCGAGCGGGAAAAAAGACGCGAAGCTGCGCGCGCAACTGTTCGGCAGCGGCACGATCATGTTCGAAGTGCTCAAGGCGCAGCAGATTCTGGAAGAGAAATACGGCATCGGGGCCGACGTGTGGAGCGTGACCAGCTATAAGGGGTTGTATCGTGAGGCGAACGATTGCGAGCGCTGGAATCTGCTCCACCCCGGACAGACGCCCAGGGTTCCTTTCATCGCCCAGACTCTGAAAGGCGTCCCCGGCCCGTTCGTTGCGGCCTCCGACTACATGAAAGTGCTGCCGGAAAGCGTCGCGCGCTGGATTCCGGGGCGGCTGGTTTCGCTCGGTACGGATGGTTTCGGGCGCAGCGAAAATCGAGCCGCGTTGCGGGATTTCTTTGAAGTCGATGCCAAGCACATTGTGCTGGCCACTCTGAACGCGCTCGCCCGCGAAAACCAGGTCAAGATCGAAACCGTGCAGCAAGCCGTGAAGGATCTGGACATCAACCCCGAAAAGCCGAATCCGGCCATCAGCTAAGAAAGGTTCAGGACAGTGACGGAATTCAAACTGCCCGAGCTGGGCGAAAACATTGAGCAAGGCGACTTGGTTCGCCTGATGATTGCGCCCGGCGCTGACGTGAAGGAAGGCCAGCCCGTGATGGAGCTGGAAACCGACAAGGCCGTG
>Ga0209806_1000298_pt1 | contig 33129 bp, 33 predicted proteins | sample GraSoiAngelo_152_FD_186166 | JGI IMG/M metagenome (GOLD analysis project Ga0209806, IMG submission 186166) | Grasslands soil microbial communities from the Angelo Coastal Reserve, California, USA - 14_1009_12_30cm (SPAdes) (version 2) | ecosystem: Environmental > Terrestrial > Soil > Grasslands ... | reverse complement strand
TCGTGCTGACCACCTTGGAGTAGTCGAAGGTCTCCTTGGCCTCCGACTTCGGTTTGACCTGCGCGATGAGCGCGTCGTGCTGGACCCAGTGATCTTCCGCTCGCACGAAACCGTTTCGGATGAAGAAGTCGTTGAACTTGTAGCCCTCGAGCTGCTTCACGACCGCGTCGGCGTCATCCGACCCGGCGCGCCTGACGGCGTCCATGTATTGCCACGCAGCCGAGTAGTTGCCGGCGTGCGCGAAGGTCGGACGGATCCCCGTGCGCTTCAGGAACTTGTCCGCGAACGTCTTCGATTGGTCGTCCATGTTCCAGAGCCACGGGGTCGTGTAGACCGTGCCGGCGAGCGCGTCCTGACCGAGCGCGGTGATGTCGGTGTCGAACAGCAGACCGACCGCGAGCTTGATGTTCTGGTCCTTGAGCTTGAACTCGTTGTACTGCTTCACGACGTTGACGAGATCGCCGCCGGCCTGCATCGCCCCGAGCACCTGCGGCTTGAGCGAGCCGGCCTTGAGGAGAAGCGACGAGAAGTCGCCGGTCGTGTTCGGGAAGGGCGACCCGTCGGACTGGATCACGGTGCCGCCCGCGGCGATGACCGCCTGCCGGAAGGAGCTCTCCATGTCCTGACCGAACGCGTAGTTCGGATAGATGATGTACCAGCTCTTCCCGCCCTGTTGCGTCACCGTGACGCCGGTCCCCTGGGCGAGCATGTAGGTGTCGTACGCGTAGTGGAACGTGTACTTGTTGCAGCTCTTGCCGGTAAGGACCGTCGTCGCTGCCGTGACGTTGATGTAGAGCTTCTGCTGGGCCTTCGCGACGTCGGCGATCGCGAGCGCCGCGGACGACGTGGGCACATCGAGGATGAGGTCGGCGTTGCTGCGCTCGTAGAACTCCTGCGCCTTCTGCTGCGCGACGTCGGCCTTGTTTTGGTGGTCCGCGGTGAGGACCTCCACCTTGCCGCCCAGCGCGTTCTCCCCGTATTTCGCCTTGAAGTCCTCGACCGCCATGTTCACCGCCTCGACGGCGTTCTTGCCTGAAAGATCCGCGTAGACGCCCGACTGATCGTTTATCACCGCGATCACGAGCTTTCCGTCGGTCAGCTTGGCGGGCGGCCCACCGCCCGGCCCGCCGCCGCACGCCGCCGCGAGGAGCAGCGCGACCAATGAACCCGCAATGGTTCGCTTCACTCGATTCCTCCTACCTCTTGTCCTGCTAGACCCCGAGATGGCGTAACAGCTCCGACTCGCGGGCGATCACCTCCTGGTTGGCGAGAGCCTCGACGATCTGGCCCTGCGCGAGCAGGTAGTGGCGATCGGCGACGGTTGTCGCGAAGCGCAGATTCTGCTCCACCAGAAGCACCGTCGTTCCTTCGCGCTTGGCTTCCTGCAGCATCGCGGCGACCCGCTGCACCAGCACCGGCGCAAGGCCCTCGGTCGGCTCGTCCAGGAGCAGCACGCTGGCGCCGGTCCGCAGTGCCCGAGCGATCGACAGCATCTGTTGCTCGCCGCCGGAGAGCTTCGTACCGGCGTGGGCGCGCCGCTCGCGCAACACGGGGAAGGTCTCGTAAATGCGAGCGAGGGGCCACCGCGTGGTCGCGACGATCGGCGGGAGCGTCAGGTTCTCCTCGACCGCGAGCGTCGCGTAGATCCCGCGATCGTCCGGAACATAGCCGAGGCCGGCGCGCGCGCGCTCGTAGGGCGGCAGGCCCGAGATCTCCCGCCCGTTCAGCCGAATGAAGCCGGTCGATTGCCAGTGGAGGCCCATCACGCACCGCAGGAGCGTGGTCTTTCCCGCACCGTTCCGGCCAACGAGCGTGACGAGCTCCCCCTCGTCGACGTGCAGGGACACCTCACGCAACGCCTGGGCGTCGCCGTAGCGCGCCGAGAGGCCTTCGATCTCGAGCGCCGGCCTACGCATGGGCCTGCCCAAGGTATGCCGCCACGACCGCGGGATCCTCCCGCACCGAAGCGTAGGTGCCCTGCGCGATCACGGCGCCCTGCTGCAGCACGATCACGTGCTCGGCGAGCTCCCCGACGACGCCCATGTTGTGCTCGACAAGCACGACCGTCCGGCCCGATCGCGCCCTCCGGATGAGCTCGATCGTGCGTCGAACGTCCTCGACCCCCATTCCCGCCGTTGGCTCATCGAGCAGGAGCAGACGCGGGTCGAGCGCGATCGCGAGGGCGAGCTCGAGCGCGCGCTTCTGGCCATACGGCAGCTTGCCGGCGGGCCGATTCGCGAGATCGGCGAGACCCACGTCCGCCAGGAGCTCGCGCGCCCGGGGGCGATAGCGCTCGAGGGCTGCCTCGGAGGCCCAGAACCGGTAGCCCAGCGTCGACGCCGCCTGAAGGGCGAGCTCGGCATGCTCGAGCGCGGTGAGCTGATCGAAAAGGCTCGTGATCTGGAAGGAGCGCGCGACCCCGCGGCGCGCGACGCCCTCGGGTGGCAACCCCGTGGTGTCTCCGCCGAGGATGACAACGCGGCCGGCGGTCGGCCGGATGAAGCCGGTGAGGAGGTTGAAGAGGCTCGTCTTCCCGGCGCCGTTGGGACCGACGAGCGCGTGCACCTTTCCCGCTTCGAGACGGAGATCGACGCCGTTGACCGCCCGGAAGCCCGCGAACTCTTTGACGAGTCCGTGGGTCTCGACCGCGTAGATCGTGGGCGCGACGGTCATATCCGCGTCTTGCGCCCGGCCCAGTACGGCTCGCGCATCACGCGCTTCAGCGTCTTTCCCGCGGCGCTGCGGGGGAAGTCGTCGACGACCACGACTTCCTGCACTTGCTGATAGCGCGCTTCAACGCGCGCGTTGATCCAGACACGCAGCTCGTCGGCGGAGACGGCGTCCCGCTCGCGGAGTATGACCGCGGCGAGGGGCGACTCGCCCCACCGGTCGCTCGGGACCCCGAACACGGCGGCCTCGCGCACCGCGGGGTGACGCACCGCGATCTCCTCGATATCGCGCGGATAAACGTTCACCCCACCTGAGATGAGCATGTCCTTCGCGCGGTCGACCAGATAGAGAAAGCCATCTTCGTCGACGTAACCCAGGTCGCCCGAGTGCAGCCACCCGTCCACGATGACCTCGCGCGTCAGGTCGGGCCGTTTGTAGTAACCCGACATCAAGAGCGGCGACCGCCCGATGATCTCCCCCACCTCGCCGACCGCGACATCCTTGCCGTTGTCGTCGACGATCCGCATGTCGCTGAAAGGTGGCGGCACGCCCACCGACGTCGGCTTCGCGGCGTACTGGTCCTTGTCCAGGATCGTCATGAAACCCTCGGTCAGCCCGTAGAGCTCGTGGAACACACCGGGCACGCGCCGCGCCAGCTCCTCGCGGTGCTCGGTGTGGAACGGCGCGCCCACCGCGCCGAGCATCCGCAAGGACGGCACGTTAACCGCTGTGAACCGCGGAGAGCCGAGGAGCGCGACGATCTGCGACGGGACCATGAAGGTGTGCGTCACCCGCTCGCGCCCGATCGTGTCGATGACCGCCTCCGGGTCGAAGTGGTGGTGCAGGATGAAAGTCGATCCGAGAACGAAGGCCGGCATCAGCGTGAGGAACGCTCCGTTGAAGCAGAGCGAGCCCGAGTGCAGGACGATGCTCTCCGGGCTCATCCGCCATGCGAGGCCGAAGAGCGTTCCGTACAGCGCGCGGACCCGCTGAGAGAGGACGATCCCCTTCGGCAGGCCGGTGGTACCGCTGCTGTAGATGATGTTGTAGGGGTCGTCGCCGCTCACCGCGGCCAGTGGCGTTGCGTCGTCGGCCGCGTCGACGAGCTCGTGATAGGGGCGGTAGCCCTCGCGACCTCGGCCGTCGATGAGCACGGCGTGCTCCGGTCTGATCGTGCCGAGGTCGGGCCGCGTCTCGTCGAGAAAAGGCGCCACCGCTTGCTCAGTCACGACGAGGCCGACATCCGCGTCGCGGAGGAGCGTCGACAGGCCCTTGCCCCGGAGAAGCGGGGAGAGCGGCACGACCACCGCGCCAATCTTCGCGGCTGCCCAGTAGACCTCGAGTAGCTCGAGCGTATTCGACAGGAAGGTCGCGACTTTGTCGCCCTTGGACACGCCGAGGGCCCCGAAGGCATTCGCGACGCGGTTGGTCCGGCGATGGAACTCGCCGTAGCCGACACGGCGCTCCCCGAAGACGACCGCGAGGTGATCGGGCCGGTGGCGCGCGTGGTTCGTGAGCACGCCACTGATGTCCACGAACGCTGCGGTTAGGTCCGCTCAACCCATTGCGCGCGCCACTCGGGAGCGTCGAATGCGGCGCCGAAGATCGTCGTCTCCTTGACCACCTTGCCCTCGCGGAGCTCGAGCATCGAAGCCAAGTGCCATGGGCGGCTGTCGCCCGGGTACATGAACCTCGAGAGGGTTATGTACACGTCGCCCGTGCCCATGATTCGGAGGAGCGTTCCCACGGGACTCGCGACCCACTGGTCTTCGCTCCCGATCACTGCCTGGGTCTTGACCTCCGGTCTCGCGGGGTAGTGCTCCATGATCGCGCGGACGTTCCCGGTACCACGAATTCGTTCGCCCGACTGCGGATACTCGCAAACATAGTCTGCATGTCGAAGCTGATCCATCGCGTCGTAGTCATGATCAACATGAGCCTTTGCGTAGCGCTCCACGACTTCACGATTGCTCTTCTCGCTCACCCAAACCTCCCGCGTGGCGTCGGAGACCCCGGCTTGCCTCCAGAGGCGGCTAGGGTAGAGCGGCCCCACCTGGCAGAAAACCTGCTCCGCCACGCGCGTGCGTGTCGTGAGCGGTACAGTCGCGCCGGTGTACGAACGACCCGGTTACCGCACGCTCCTCGGCCGAATCCGCGAGAACGTGCGCACCTATATCCGCAAGCAGCTCGAGCTCCCGCGCCAGGAGATCGCCGAGATCCTCGCGGCGAACAAGCGCGCCGCGATGTGGCTCGGCATTGCCGCCGGGTTGGCCTTCATGACGCTGATCACGCTCGTCGTGCTCCTCATAGCCCTCGTCGCGCTCATCCCTCGCGATTGGCTCGGGGTTCTGGTGCTCGCGCTCTCGGTCGGCACCGCGTTCGCGCTCTTCGTTTTGGGCGTGCGCGCGAAGGCGATCGTTCCAGCGTTCATCGGGGGCATCGTCCTCATCGCGATCGGCGTCGCGGCGTTCCTCTGGCTCCCGGAGCTCGTCCTCGCTGCCTTGTTGCTCACGATCGCGCTCGCGGTCGGCACCGGAGCGATGGGCTACGGCGGTTACCGCCGCCTGGAGCTTCACGGACCGACTCGGACGATCAAGTCAATGAAGGAGACGGTGCAGTGGGCGAAACAGCGTCTGCTCGGACGGAGCGCGAGCTAGCATCGCTCCGAAGCGAGATCGACACGGATCTGGACTACTTGATCGCGCGCGTGCGCGACGACGTCGATCCGCGGAATCTCGCGCGCCGTCAACCCATCGCGGTTTTCGGGACTCTCGGGTCGATGGCAGCGATCGTCGGAATCGCGCTCGCATCGCGGGTCAAGAGCTTTCGCCGTTCGCGTACCGAGAAGGAGCTCGACCAGATCGTCCAGCGACTCGGCGGGCGGCTCGACCAGCTCAAGGGTCGAGCGCGTAAGCGATTCCGCGATACGCTCAAGAAGGAGATCGAGCAGGTCGAGACCGGTCCCCGCGCCAAGCAGATGTTCTGGGAATCAGCGACCGCCGCGCTCACCGCGGCGGCGACGCTTTTCGCGCGGCGGTTCGTATCACGCCTGACGGGCGACGAGGAGCTTCGCGACTCCGAGGCTTAGCGCGAGCAATACGGCGTAGGCGAGCGCCACCGCCCCCGCTCCGGCGAGACCGGACGCGATCGCAAGCGCGGCCGCCACGGCAGGGTCGCGGGTCCCGGCGCCGATCGCTGCGGCGATCCCGTCTCCGCGAAAGACCACCGCGCCGAAGGCCGCGGACACGCCGCCCACCACGAGAACCAGTGCCGCGACACCCACCGCCCGGAAGTCCATCACGGAGAGTGCCGCGAGGGCGGCGGCGCCGAGGATGATCGCGAGCGCGAGGTACCGCGCGCCGTCCACTATGGGCAGGATCGCGTCACGCATGATCGGCACCGCACCCGCGAGAGCGGCGCCGATGACGAATGCAAAGAGAGCGACGTTGACCTGCGTGCCGAGACCGGGAATGGCCGCGAGCAGAAGCGGGAATGACAGCACGATGGTCCCGGTGAGGAGCGCTCCGACCGTCTCCGCTCGCGCGCCGACAACGCGCGCGAGTGCCGATCCGATGAGCGGCGCAGGTGACAGCGCGAGGATCGCGACCACCGGATCGCTCAGGATCACGGCGACCAGACCGAGCGCAGCATACGAAAGCGCGATCGCGGCAAGGTTGCGCGGCCGACGCAGGGCAAGGAGCGCGAGAAGCGGTGTCTGCGTGCCGGTCGTGAAGACGTAGACCGTGAGCGCCGACTGCACCGCGCTCTGAAGGTCAGGCGCCGAGCTTCTCCGTGAGTGCGGGCACGACATCGGCGATCGGCACGCGCACCTGGCTCATCGAGTCGCGCTCGCGAATCGTGACCTGGTTGTCCTCGAGCGACTCGAAGTCGACGGTGACGCAGAGCGGTGTTCCGATCTCGTCCTGGCGGCGGTAGCGTCGGCCGATGGCCTGGGTCTCGTCGTACGTCGACATGAAGTGCGGTCGGATCTTCGACCAGACCTCCCGCGCGAGAGGCGTAAGGCGGTCGTTCTTCGAGAGAGGCAGGACGGCGACCTTGTACGGCGCGAGATGCGCACGGAGCCGCAGCACGACACGGGTGCCTTCCTTATCGGGCTCCTCGTCGTATGCGGCGCACAGGATCGCGTACGTCGCGCGGTCGGCGCCGACCGACGTCTCGACCACGTGTGGGATGAAGCGCTCGTTGGCGACATCGTCGAAGTACTCGAGCTTCTTCCCGGAGTACTCGGAGTGCCGACGGAGGTCGTAATCGGTGCGGTAGTGGATGCCCTCGAACTCATTCCATCCGAACGGGAACGCGAACTGGATATCCGTCGCCGCCGCGGCGTAGTGCGCACGCTCGTCCGCCGCGTGATCGCGAAAGCGCAGCTTCTCTTTCGGGATGCCCTGCTCGACGTGCCACCGGAGCCGCGTGTCCTTCCACTCGTCGTAAAAACGCGGGGCGTCCGAGGGACGGGTGAAGTACTGCATCTCCATCTGCTCAAACTCGCGCGATCGGAAGATGAAATTGCCGGGCGTGATCTCGTTGCGGAAAGCTTTACCAATCTGCGCGATGCCGAACGGCAGCTTCTTCCGAGTCGTTTGCTGCACGTTCTCGAAGTCGACGAAGATGGACTGCGCGGTCTCGGGTCGGAGCCACGCGATCGATGCGGTGTCCTCGACCGGACCGACGAAGGTCTTGAACATCAGGTTGAACTGCCGGGGGTCCGCGAGCTTGCGCTCGCCGCAGTTCGGACAGGCGACACCGGAGAGGTCAAGCTTCTTCGCGCGCCACGCGGTCGCGAGCTCGTCCCCCTTGGGCAAGTCGTCCAGGCGGAAGCGCTTGCGACAGTTGCGGCACTCGACGAGCGGGTCAGTGAAGTTCTCGACATGGCCCGATGCCTCCCACACCCGCGGGTGCATGAGGATCGCGCCGTCCAGTCCGACGACGTCCTCCCGGAGCTGGACCATGGCGCGCCACCACGAGCGCTTCACGTTGTTCTTGAGCTCGACGCCGAGCGGGCCGAAGTCCCACGTCGCGCCCGCACCGCCGTAGATCTCGCTCGACGGGAAGACGAACCCGCGCCGTTTCGCCAGCGACGTGATCTTTTCGGCGACGTCGGGTTCAGACATTCTCGGCGCCGTCTTCACGAAGCGGGCGCGGGATGCGGGAGCGTGCGCAGCTCGTCCATGAGGTGCGTGGTGGAAATATCGCGGTCGAGGACGTATCGAAGGAAGCCGCGCAGGTGGCGGTCGAGCTCGCCCGTCAGCGCGCCGTCGAGCCGCAGACGCGACGCCGAATCGAGATCGCTCACGAGAAGGTACCGCAGCGACTTGAGCGCGCGGACCGTCAGCGGCGCCATGTACGGCAGACGGGCCGCGCAGGCGGCGCAGATCGCGCCACCCGCCGCGGGCTCCCACGCGTTCGTCTCCTCCCTGAGCGCGGTGCGGCACTGGGCGCACTCGCCGAGCTCGGGCCTGAACCCGGACCGATCGAGGAGATGCAGATCGAACCAGCGACAGACCGTCGGAGCGTTGATGCCCGCGTCGAGTGCCCGCAGCGATGTCTCGAGCAGGTCGAAGAGCGGTGCGGACGGGACACGGTCGGCGGTGAAGCGATCGACGAGCTCGGCGACGTACCAGCCGGCCGCGATGAGGGCGAGGTCGTCGCGCATGTCCGGATAGATCGCTCGGGCTTCGGCGCCGGTCAGCACGTCGAGCTCACGCCCGCGGGCGAGCTGGTAGGTGGCGTGCGTCAGCGGCTCCGCGTGCCCGGCCATGCGGCTCGTCGCTCTCCGGATGCCTTTGGCGACGACGCGCACTTTGCCGAAATGGCGCGTGAAGAGGACGAGAATGCGGTCCGCCTCGGCGAAGTCGTTCGTCTTGAGGACGATCGCCTCGGCACGGTACGTGCGAGATGCCACGTCGCGTCAATGGTACGAAACGGCGCTCGCAGCGAGTCGCCAGGCGCCTATGATCGACGTTCGGTGGGTCGCAGTCTCGAACTACATATCGCCGCGGTCGACGAGGAAATCCGCGCTCTTCTGACAGGCGTGGATCCTTCGCTCCAGCCCTTCTTCGGGATGATGCTGTACCACCTGGGCCTGGATGCGGAGCGAGGCCCCTCTGGGAAGCGGCTCCGGCCGGTCCTCTGCACGCTCGTCTACGAGGCGCTAACCGGCGACGAGCGTGGGGCGCTTCCGGCCGCTGCCGCAATCGAGCTCCTTCACAATTTCACGCTGATCCACGACGACATCGAGGACCAGGATCCCGCGCGCCACCATCGGCCCACGGTGTGGACCGTCTGGGGCGTGCCACAGGCGATCAACGCGGGCGACGGGATGTTCGCGGTCTCTCGTCTCGCTCTGCAGCGCCTCCATGGCTTCCCGGCCGAACGCGTGCTCGAGTTCGCGAGGCTGGTCGACGAAGCCTGCGTCCGCGTCTGCGAGGGACAGTTCCTGGACATCTCGTTCGAGAGCCGGACAGATGTGACGCCGGAGCGCTACCGGGCGATGGCCGCGAAGAAGACCGGCGCGCTCTTCGCAGCAGCCGCGCAGGGTGCGGCGCTGCTGGCGACCGAAGACCGCTCCGTCCGCGAGGCGCTGGCGCGTTTCGGCGACGCTTTTGGGCAAGCCTTCCAGGCCTACGACGATGTCCTCGGGATTTGGGCGTCGTCGGAACGGACCGGGAAGGTCGAAATGAACGATCTGACCAAGCGTAAGAAGACGCTGCCGGTTGTGCTTGGATTCGAGCGCGCCCAGGGTAAGACCCGCGAGCGTCTGGCGGCCCTCTTCGCGCCGGCGGCGCCGCTCGCGAGCGAGAGCGTCGAGCAGATTCGCGAAATCCTGGATGACCTCGGAGTTCGCGCCTTAATCGACACGGAGATCACCGAGCAACGCGGTCGCGCACTGCACGCCCTTCGCGGCATCGCGTCGATCGCGAGGTCTCGGGAGCCACTCGACTTGCTCGAGCGCCTCGTCGCCTCAGCGACGGGCGCGACGACGGAGCCAGCGGGAGCCATCGCGAGCTAGCGCTCAGCGCTCGCCATTCGGCAGAATTTCGACCGCGCTCGGGTCCTCCGCGGGAACGAACGTTGGGGACTTGTCCTTCGGTGGACGTTTGCCCTCGGAACCCTTGGCGAATGGTGTCATGCTGACTCGCGCCACGCCGCCCGCGACCACGTTGGCATGCTCAACGCGTTTGCCGGTGACTCGCGCGTGGTCGGGTACGAAGACCTTGTATTTGCCCGGCACCAGATCGACAAACGCGAAGTAGCCGGAACCGTCGGTGAGTCGCGATACCAGCACCCCGTCTGTCTCGGTATCACGAAGTTCGACGAGGATCTGGTCGAGTGAGACGCCAGTATTGGCCGTCACGGTCCCAGCGAGGTGACCACGCGTGGGTGCGCTCTTCCACGGCATATCCGGTACGGTCGCGGGACTCGCGAAGACGGGAGGAAACTGCGTGTCGTACTCCGATGGTTGCGTGAGCGCGCGAGTAAGCTCGGCGCGACTCGCGTCGCCAACCCTGAAGCCATAGGGCAGCGGAGGGTTGCACGATGAATTGGTGCGGCAATCGGGGGTGCGATACGAATATCCGACCCACCCAATGCCAATGTTCCCCGCCGCGCTTGGGGCGAGCGCCTTGCGCACCTGAGTCACCGAGCCGTCGATCGTGTTGAGATAAATCGCCGCACCAATCGTCGTGGAACGCGCGTACTGATGGTCCTTCGCGAATTCGTTCCAGTCCGTGTACCAGGCTCGCTGGTCGCCGAAACAGCCAGGCCCCGTCGCCGTGCAGTGCTCGCGCTTGTAGTTCATGGGGATGTTCGTATCGAGGATCCCCTCCTCCATCCAGCCCCGCCAGTCCTGCAGCGTCTCGCGGTACGGCCGCGTCAAGGTCCAGTCGCCGCCGTAGCCCTGAGGACCGTCCCCGTACGTGATGGTGTCGGCGCTGATGCGGAGATATGGCTTGACGGCGTGGGCCTCGACGTAGACCTTGCGAACGATGTTGGTGATCTGATCTCGCCGCCACTGTGACCACTGTGGATCGTTCGGCAACGGCCGATCAGCCCGGCCGGTCACGGCCTGGAAGCGGTCCAGCGCGACCGGGTTGTATCCCCACGCGTTATCCGCGGGCCACGCCGGGAGGGGCAGATCCGGATACCGGACTCGATCGAAGTTGAGGCCATCGATCGCGTAGTTCCGCGCGACGGAGAGGTACATCTGAACGATGTAGTCGGCGGCCTCAGGGTGGCCTGGATCGAAGAACCAGTTCGCGGCCGAGCTCGGACTCTCGCGGAGCGCGCCGTCGTACCGGACACCGAGCCAGTTGTCATACCCGGTCTTCGACGGACCGTGCTGATTGAACGCGTGGCTCGGATCGAGCGGAGCGACCGAGCTGTTCCAGAGCGCGGTCGTGATGATCCACGCATGGACCTGGATGCCGGCCGCGTGCGCCTTCGCGATGATCGCATCGAGAGGGTCGTAGGGAAGTGGGGCGATCGCGGCCTGTGTGCGCGGCATACTGGCTCGGTTGCAGAAGCAGTCCCCCCGCCTTCCGATCTGAACGACCAAGGCATTGATGTTTGCCGCCTTCGCGGCGTCGACGAGCTTCGTCGCCTGCGCATCGCTGAAGATCCCATCGCCAAACGCGTCCACCCACAGCGCGCGGAACTCGCTCGTCGCTGCGCGCGCCTGAGGCGCGAGCCCTGCGGAAAGAAGGATCGCAAGGACGACGATGAGCGCGGGCACATGCCGCATGAAGACCCTCCAGCGCTGGGTGCGGCGGATGGTGAAACGACGCGTGGGTCCTCGCAACGCGACAAGCCCTCGGCAGGCCGCACGCCGAGACGCCTAGAATCCGCGCGCGATGGGACCGGGCGGCATCATCCTCGAGCCAAACGAAAAAGTGCTCCTCGCGACGCGACCGCTCTTCCTCTGGGAGCCGCTCGTGATCATCGACATTCTGCTACTGGTGCTCGCTCTCTACTTCACCAGCGTGCAGCCGGGGCTCATGGTCTTTTCTCTGGCCGTGTTCGCGCTGCTCACGCTCTGGCTGCTGGTGCAGTGGATCCCGTGGAGCGCGAGGTGGTACGTGCTCACGGATCGGCGCGTCATCACGAAACGCGGCGTCCTGAACCGCACCCAGGCCGCGCTGCTACTCGACCGCGTTCAGGACGCGAGCATCTCGCATCCCTTTCCGCTCTCGATGATCCGCGACTACGGCGTGCTGCACCTCGAGTCGGCCGGCGAGCACGCGCAGGAGCGCCTCGAGGGTGGAACGCACGAGCTCGCGATGACCGGATCGACGAAGTTCTACCAGGCGCTCACGGACGCGCAGACGCCGAATTAGGCTCTGCCGACGGTCCCAGACAGGAAAGGTTCTCTCTTTCTCTCTCTAGGACCCCCCGCCATTACCGGCGTCCCTATCCCTTCGCAGAGACTCAAAGGCTGACTCTGGCACCCTGTGGCCCGCCTTCCTGTGTTTCGCCAAGTGAGCAATCATCTCGTCCTCGTCGACCATTACCGCATTGTTTCTCGGACCGCTCGCGATCGCGTCGGTCGGCTGCATGAAACGGCATCGCTGACACTCAATTCCGCCTCGGCTGCTCTCGTAGACGTAAACATCGGAATCTGGCGCGAACCGCGCGTAGCTCATCAGACAATCAGTCTCCGCAAGCCTAGTTAAGCGAGGTTCCCCGGGAGAAAAGGTTCGGGCAGCAGAGCCGTGAGCGTCGTCGTCTTCCGTAGGCCGCCCGTCGTCGCGAGAACGACGCGCACATCGGGCGCGAATTCGGCGATCACCTGTCGGCACGCCCCGCAGGGCGTCGGCAGCTTGTCGTCGTCGATCACGATGGCGATCGCGTCGTAGTCCTTCTGCTCCCCCGCGGCGACCGCGGCCCACACCGCGCAGCGCTCGGCGCAGACGGTCATGCCATACGAGGCGTTCTCCACATTCGCGCCCGAGTAGATCTTGTTGCGCTTGGTGCGCACCGCCGCGCCGACCTTGTACTTCGAGTACGGTGCGTACGCGCGCTGGCGCGCGAGCGACGCGACGCGGATGAGATCCTCATCACCCGGTCCGAGCGTCTCCACTAGACCCTTTCGGCCTCGGCGGGCACCTTCTTGACGACGCGGACACGGCGGATCCGGCGGCCCTCGACGCTCTCCACGACGAAACGGGCGCCGCCGGCCTCAACGGCCTCGCCGGCCTTCGGAAATCTGCCCAGCTGGGCAACGACAAACCCACCGAGCGTGTCGTAGTTAGGAGAGGGCTCTGCGGGAGGCAGGTCGAGGTCGAACGTCTCGCGCACATCCTCGAACGGGACGCGAGCGTCCATCAGCGCCTCGCTCTCGGAGACCGGCAGGACGAGCTCCTGCTCGACGTCGTACTCATCGCGGATCTCGCCAACGATCTCCTCGACCAGATCTTCGATCGTCACGAGCCCGCTGGTACCGCCGTACTCGTCGACAACGATCGCGATGTGGACCTTGTCCTTCTGCATGTCGCGCAGGAGCTCGTCGATCTTCTTCGTCTCGGGGACAAATTGGGCAGGCCGCAAATACGGCCGGATCTGAACGTCCTTCTCCCCGCGGGCGAGGCGCCGGAAGAGGTCTTTCACGTAAAGGATGCCGATGATGTTGTCCGGCGACCCCTCGTACAGCGGGATCCGCGAGTGGCCGATGTTCGTGATGATCTTGAGGATCTCCTCGGCCGGTGTGTCGACGTCGATCGCGACAATGTCGGTGCGGGGAACCATCACCTCATGCACGGGCTTTTCCGAGATCGCGAAGATCGAGGTGATCATGCGCTGCTCGCGCTCCTGCAGAACGCCCTGGGCCTGGCCGGTCTCGACGAGGGACTTGATCTCGTCCTCCGTGACGAGCGACGTGCCCACCAGCGGGTTGCCGCCAAATGGTCTCGTGATGAGACGGGTGAGGTGGAAGAGCACCCCGACCAGCGGCCGCGTGATCCACGTCACGAGCTCGAGCGGCCAGACGAGGATGAGGAGCACGGTCTGCGCGTGACGAGCCCCGATCGAACGGGGCACGAATATCCCGAAGAGCACGGCGATGAGCGACAGGATCGCGACGGTGACGGCGACCGCCGCGACGTCACGCACGACGGGCGCGTCTCTGCCGAACAGGAACTGCAAGAGATCGGAGAGCCGGGGCGCGAGGTACGCCGCGGAGATGCCCGAGAACGTGAAGACGATGAGGAACTCCGCGACCTGGATCGCCGCCAGATACTCGACCGCCTTGCGGCCCATCGTGCCGGCACGCCGGCCACGCCGCCCGCGCGCGGCGAGCTCTTCGATGAGCTGGGGGCGCCGGATCGTATGCAGCGCCGCCTCGCTCGCCGAGAGCACGGCGAGGACCGCGACGAGCACGAGCTCGAGCAGAAGTAACTCGGTGAGCGTCGCGTCCATTACGTCGCCTTCTTCTGGCGGCGGTCGGCCTTCTTGATGGCTCGCGCCGGCATGCCCACCGCGACCATGCCTTCGGGCACGTCCTTCGTGACCACCGCGCCGGCCCCTGTCGTCGCGCCCGCCCCGACCGTTATGGGCGCGCGAAGCAAGGTGTCCGAGCCGATGAACGCGTCGTCGCCGATCACCGTGCGGTGCTTCTTGCTGCCGTCGTAATTGAGGGTGATCGTCCCCGCGCCTATGTTCACGCGCTGGCCGACCTCCGCGTCACCGATGTAGCTGAAGTGGTGCATCTTCGTGCCGGCTTTGAGACGCGCGTTCTTGACCTCACCGAAATTGCCCATCTCCACGCCGCGCTCGAGGTAGGCACCGGGCCGGAGGTGCGAATACGGGCCGATGGTCACCTCGTCTTCGAGCGTCGCGCCCTCGAGCGTCGAGTTCTCGACGGTGCAGCGCTCCCCTACCGTGGTGTCGCGCAGCACCGCGTACGGCCCGACGCGAGAGCCCGAGCCGATCGAGGTCTTTCCCTGGAGGATCGTCCCCCGCTCGATGACGACGTCCGCCGCGATGCGCACGCCGCTGTCGACCTCGCATGAATCGGGGTCGCGGAAAGTGACGCCGGCGAGCATGTGCTGATCGCGGATCCGCTTTCGCATCGCCGCCTCGGCGGCGGCGAGATCGGCACGGGTGTTCACGCCGATGCCCTCCTCGGGGTCGTCGGTGAGGTGTACCGCGACGCGCTTGCCCTCACGCCGCGCCTCGCCCACGAGGTCCGTGAGGAAGATCTCGCCCGTGTCGTTCGGGCGCAGTCGATGGACCGCGGCCCTGAGCCAATCGAGATCGGCGGCATATGCGCCGAGGTTCGACTCCTTGAGCTGCTTCTCCGCGGCCGTGGCGAGGCGGGTTTCGACGATGCGAGCAACGTCGCCGCGCTCGTCGCGGACGACACGCCCGTACGCGTTGTCGGTCCCGACTTCGCCTGCAAGGAGGACCAGCGGCGCGCCGCGCTCATGGAGCAGTGTGCGCATGCGGGTGAGCGTTTCCGGGCGTAGAAAAGGGGTGTCCCCGTACACGATGAACGCGACGCCGTGGTCGCCGTTTGCCGCGGCGAGGCCGACGCGCACCGCGTCGCCCGTTCCGAGAGGCGCGGGCTGGATCGCCACTCGCGTCCCCTCATCAAGGAACCCGCGCGCGGATGCGGACTCTTGCGAAAGAACGACCACCGGACGCGCGCCGACCGCGCGAACGGTCTCGAGGATGTGCCCCAGGAGCGGGCGCCCAGCGACTGGATGGAGGACCTTCGGGGTCTTTGACTTCATCCGCGTCGAGAGGCCCGCCGCGAGCACGATGGCCAGCGGCGCGTCGGCCATAGGGTTTTGCTTCAGGCTGGGGCGCCAGGATTCGAACCTGGGATAGCGGATCCAAAGTCCGCCGCCTTACCGCTTGGCCACGCCCCATAGGACACGACCAAAGGATAGGGCGGAGGCCGTTATTTCCCGGGCTGCTTGCCCCGTTTGATCAATTCGGCCACGCGGCGTCCGCCTTTGCGGCCGAGTTGCGCGTATCCCTCGCTGCCCAGCTGCGTCTTGCGCGCCTCGCCACCTTTGCGACCGAGCTCGGCGTACCCGCGTGATCCGAGCTGCGTCTTACGCGCTTCGCCGCCCTTTCGCCCGAGCTTGGCGTACCCCTCGGGGCCGAGCTGTCCCTTGCGGGCCTGCCCACCGCGCCTACCGATCTCGCGATAGAAGGACGAGCCGTGCTTGCCCGCGGTCGAGGTCCCCCCGCGCTGACCGGCCTGGCGGACCGTGAGCTCCCCTCGTGGATCCATGCCTCAAACGTAAGGGGACAGCCCTCGCTCGCTTGTCGCTCACGGAGTGACACCGAGGGTCAACACGCGGGTGCGGAGACCCGCGCGCCGGAGTCGCCGGGCGATGCGGATCGCGTCTGCCCGGTCATCTCCCAAGGCGAAGAGGGAGGGACCGCTGCCCGACATGGCGAGGTCGATGCCCATGGCAGAAGCGGTCTTTCGCGCGGTGGCGATCGCCGGGGCGGCACGCTCGGCCGCATCGAGAAGATCGTTATGAAGGCACGCGCGGACCGCCGCGACCGTCGCCTTGCGATCGCGTAACACCGATGCGAGCTTCGCGCTCCGCTCTCCGCTCGACGGACTCGCTCGGTGCGCGGCGAAGACCAGAGCCGTCGACATGCGCTCAGGAAGCTGCACGAGCGCGACCCACAAAGGCTCGGGCGCCGGAAGAGTCTCGATCAGCTCGCCGCGACCGCGCACCAGCGCGTATGCGGCGCCGCTCACGAAGAACGGGACGTCCGACCCCACACGCGCTGCCACCGGCGTGAGGTCCATGCCATCGAGGCGCCACACGCGGGCGAGACCGCGCAGCACCGCGCCCGCATCGCTCGATCCTCCTCCGAGACCTGACGCGACCGGAATTCGTTTGCGCACGCGCACGTGGGCGAGCGCCTGCCGCCCCGCGGCATCCGCGATCGAGTGGACGGCCCGCGTTGCGAGGTCATCACCGGGGGCGGCCCCGACCGCCGGTGCGATCCGCACGTCGAGCTCGCGCCACGGAGCTACCCGCACGCGATCGCGAAGGTCGACCGTCGCGAACACCGAGGCAAGCTCGTGATAGCCGTCCGCGCGCCGGCCGAGGACCTCGAGCGTGAGATTCACCTTCGCGGGCGCCATCAGAACGACGGCTCGGCTCACTGTTGGGTTAGACGGATCGCGTGTGCGAGCGCGACCCACTCTTCGAGCGACAGCGTCTCAGGTCGGCGCTCGGGCGCGATGCCGGCCGCGGTGAGCACGGCGGTGGCCCGCTCGCGATCGAGCCCGGCTTCGTGACCGAGCGCGGAACGCAGCTGCTTGCGCCGGTGCCGGAACGCGTCGGAGACGAGGCGCAGGAACAGCTCCTGATCGAGCGGCGCAAACGCCGGGCGCCGCCGAGTCCGGAGCGCCACGACGGCGGAATCGACCCGAGGGGGCGGGCGGAACGCCCGCGCCGGCACTCGCCGAACGATCCGTGGTTCGGCGAACGACTGCGTGAACACCGAGAGGTAGCCGCGCTCGCGGGCGTCGCGCGCCGTCGCGGCCATCCGCCGCGCCACCTCGCTCTGGACGAGCACCACGACAAGCGGCGGACGGCGCTCGTCAGCGAGAAATCGCTCGAGAAGGGGCGTCGTGATCTGGTATGGGAGGTTCGCGACGATCCGGGTGATCGGGCGTCCCGCGAGCCCGAGGAGGTCGACCTTGAGCGCATCGCCCTGGACCACCCGCACGTTCGTGCGCTCGGCGAGGGTCTCCTCGAGCAGCGCGACCATGCGCGGATCCACCTCGACCGCCGTGACGCTCCGGACTCGCGCGGCGAGCGCGGCCGTCAGGACGCCGGGCCCCGGGCCGACCTCGAGCACGTCGTCGTCCGTTGACAGCTCGGCGGCGTCGACGATGGCCGAGAGCACCGCGCGGTCCACGAGGAAGCGCTGGCCGAGCGAGGTGGCTGCGCGCACCCCGTGCCGGCGCAGTACCTCGCGAAGGGCGCGTGGGTCCGCGACGTCCATGCACCGTCGAGGCTAGAGGGTCACCTGCATACCCACTGGGCCGCCTGGCCCCGCGCGAACATCCACGCGGCGACGTTGGCCGCGGCGACGGGGTCGAACACGCTCGCGCCGGCGTACCCGGCGCGGCCGCTGTTTGCCGCCCACGTGCTCGGTAGGAACTGGAAGAGTCCCGACGCCCCCGACGCGTTGTATGCGCCAGGGTTGAGCCGGCTCTCGCAGTAGGCGACCCGTACGAGCTGCTCGGCGTCCGCTCCCTGAGCGGCGGCCGCGTCGCGGATGATTCCCTCGATCTCCGCTGAGGCTGGCGGTGTGCGGGTGCCGAAGTGGCGCACTTCGGTCACCGGGGCCGCGAGCTGCTGCGAAGCGAGGAGCGTCCGGGAGATCTCCCGGGCGTCGACGATATGAACGAAGTAGGTGTTCTCCGTCCGGCCGGGCGCGCCCGGCGTGATCACGACCTGGTGCGATCGATCCAGGTTGGCATCGGGCTGAAGGCGCACCGCGAAGGGGATGTCCTCCTGGACGGTCACCTGCTGATCGGAGATCCTCATGATCCGCACGACGTCGCCCGGGTTGAGGGGCGCGCCGAGTGGCTGGTCCACTTCGTCGAGCGGCCCGAGGGCGATGTCTGCGGCCGCCAGAAGGTCGGCAACGGTGCCGCGGGCGGAGCGCGCCGCCACCTCCCGGCCGCCGTCGATAAGGGTGACCGGCAGCCCGCGGTCGAGTGCCAGGCGCTGCCCTGGCAGAAGGGCCGCGTCGGCCGGCGAGGAAAGCCGGTCCTGCGAGCCGGTGGCAAGTCCAAGCCCCCGAAGCGCGTCCGCGACTGTCCCTGACGACGTGCGGACGTTCGCCGCGAGGCCGTCGACGGATACCGTGAGCGGCGCGGCCTCGACGCCGAGGACGCCCCTGGCCACCGGCGCGGCCCGACCAGGAATGACGACCGCCGACCGGGCGGTTGGATTTGGGCCGAGGATGGCCCACGTGCCTGCGCTGACGGCGCACGTCACGAGCGCCAGCCGGCCCAAGCGCGCCACCACCGAAAGCAGGTGCCTTCGCCCCACCACACGCCTCCCCAGCCCCACCCGATTCTGGACATGGCGACGCCATGTACCAGAGCCATGGGGGACCCGGAGAGTCTAGCGGGTGCCGGGGGAGGGCTGTCTAGCGCTCCCCCGGCGCCCGCCAGCCGAGCTCTTTCAGGTGCGCGCGAAGCAGCGGTCCCACGTCCTCGCGCCGCAGGGCCGCATCGATGAACGCCTTGACGTACCCCTGCCGGTCACCGGTGTCATAGCGCGCGCCTTGAAGCTCGACCGCCCAGACCGGCGCTCCCGCGCGCGCCAGCTCGCTGACGGCGTCGCTGAGCCAGATCTCGCCGTTTCGGCCCGGCTTGGCTCGCTCGAGTACCTCGAACACCTCCGGCTCGAGGACATACCCGTGTACCGCGGCGAACTCGCTCGGAGCTTCCTCGGGTTTTGGCTTCTCGACGATCGCGAGGACGCGCTGGGTCCGTTCGTCGACCGGGGTGCCGGCGACGACCCCATATGCCGCCGCCTTCTCCTTGCTCACCCGGATCGTCCCGACAACGCTCCCGCCTCCCAGTCGCCGCCGCGCTTCGATGAGCTGGCCCACGGCCGGCGTGTCGCCGACGACGATGTCGTCGCCCCAGAGCATCGCGAAGGGCTCCGCGCCGACGAGGGGGCGGGCCTGGAGGACAGCGTGCCCGTTCCCCTTCGCTTCGTGCTGCACGACGACGCGCACCGTGGCGAGGCGCTCAGGCCGCTTCAGGAGCTCGATGTCTTCCTTTCGGAACTCGATCGCGAGCCGTCGCTCGAGCCGCTCGTTCGGGCGGAAGTAGTCGTCGAGTGCCTCTTTGCCCGGCCCGTTCACGATCACCACCCGGGAGATCCCCGCGGCGGCCATCTCGGCGACGACCAGCTCGATGACCGGCGTGTCGATGATCGGGAGAAGCTCCTTCGGGACGGTCCGGCTGATTGGAAGAAACCGCGTACCGAGTCCGCCAGCCGGGATGACGCCGTAGACGACCGGCTTGACGGGCGGCGCGCCGTGGCTCACGGGCGGTTCTCGGCGCTGACGCTGAAGGCGACCGGCTCGGTGGTGCGCACCGCGAACCCCGTCACGGCGAGCAGCGCACGGCGATCACCCGACGTGTCGAGGTCGAGGCTGAGCTGGCCGTTGTCGACGGTCTGACGCTCGACCGTCGCGCGGTCGCCGCCAAGGTGGAGCACCTGCAGAGCGAAGCGCTGCGAGACGATGTTCGTCGAACGGATGAACCCAGAAGTGGTCCAGCCGTTGTCGGTCTCGGCCTCGTCGATTGGGAGCCCGGTGATCTCGATGTCATCCACAGCGAAGCCACCGAAGTTCAAGTTGCCGTCGGTCACGTACTGGAAACGCAGCAGCACCTGCTTTCCCGCGTACGGCGCCAGGTCGGCGGTCAGGTGCCTCCACCCGGTGGCCGTCTCGCCGCTGGATGACCCGGTGATGCCATTCCCGAGGTTCTGGCCGTTCGGGTCGGTGGTCGAGGAGGACTCGGTCTTGAGCGGCGTCCAGTGCGCTCCGCCGTCGGTCGAGACCTCCGCATACGCGTAGTCGTAGTCGGTCTCGATCCCGTACCACGTCCAGAACGCGAGCTTCGGGTCGGCTGTGGTTCGGAGATCGAACGTCTTCGTCAGCGTGGCGTCCATGCCGTCGCCACGGTCCGACCACCAGAACGTGCGACCCGAGTGCGGATCCGTCGAGATGAGCCGGTTGCTTGTTGGTCCGCCGAACTTCAGCGTGATCTTCCCCCGTGGAAGGTCGACGTATTTGACGGAATACTCGCGAACCGTCGATTGGAACGTGCCGCCGAGCTCGACCTTGTCGCCGACGACGACCGCCGCCGCCTGCCGCGCGGGCGCACCTTGCGGATAGGTGTATGGCCGATCGGCGTTCACACCGATGAACATGTTCGCGGCTACGAAGTTCAGCCACTGCTCCTCAACGCCGGGCTGACCGCGCTCTTTCAGGACCGCGTCGATGTCAGCCGGTGTGTCGATACCCTTCCGCATGAGCGCGCGCACGACGTCCTCGCCGCCGGCGTACTGGCGCAGGTACTCGAGGAACATGAACGCGAGCCCGTAATGCGGTCGCGCCGTGTCGAGGTCAGCCCAGTCGTTCAGCTGCGTGTCCGGGACACGCAGATACGCCTCCCCGTCGGTGGGACTGAATCCGTTGGCCCGCTCGCAGAGCACCGCGTGGCCCTCGTTGAACCAGACCGCGGATCGTCGTCGCGTGTTGAATTGGATCATGTGGCAGAACTCGTGGGCGATGATCCTGTTCAGCTCGGCCGACCCCGGACGCGCCCCGAGCGTGTTGATGTAGATCATCTCGCGCTCGGCCGAGAACTCGTTCACCCAGACGGGCTCCTCATCGGAGCCGCTGAAGTACCCGGCCGCTGACCCTGGGAGACGCGCGAAAACGAGGTTGATGCGCGGGTCGGCGTCGATACCGGGAGACCACTCCTCTCCGTAGAGCCGCCGGTCGGTCGGATAGACCTTGTCCTCAAACGCGGATGCGGTCGTTCGCAGGCCGTTCAAATCGACGCTCGCGTCGTTCGCAACCCACCACTTCGCGTGATCGGTGAGGAGACGAAGCGTCGCCGTGGTCCTGACGTTCTTCTTCGCCGCGAAGTCGTACGTCCAGAAATCGTGAGTGCTGCCGAGGTCCTCGACCGGAGGCGTCGTACGCACCGGCTCAAAGCCGTTCGCGGGCTGGCCCGAGCGGCCGCGGACCGTTCGCGTGAGCTCGAAACCGTTGGCGTACGGCAGCGACTTGGCGAGCAGTGCAGCCGTCATGTCGAGCGTCGTGAGCGTCGTCGACGCGAGCGGCGTCGGAGTGCTCGGCACCGGTGTGCTGAAGGAATCCGTGGGCGATGGGCTTGGTGTCGCCTGAGGCGGAATGCACCCGCTCAGGACGAGGACCAGCGCGAGGAGCGTCAACCAGCGGCGACGCCTCATCGGCCGTGATACCCCTCGGCGAGCGTGCGCGTCGCGACGATCTTTCCGCCCCGAAAGTACCGCCGCGGGACACGCCGGCGGATGCCGGTGACGATCTCGTAGTTGATCGTGCCGCACGCCTCGGCGAGGTCCTCCGCCGTCTGCTTCGCGCCGGACTGCGCGCCGATGAGCGTCACGTCATCGCCCTCGCGGGCGCCCTCGACGGCGGTTACGTCGAGCATCACCAGATCCATGCAGATGCGGCCCGCGAACGGCACCCGTTGACCGCGAAGCAGGACGGCGCCGCGTTTCCCCGCCACGCGGGGCAGTCCATCGCCGTACCCGACCGGCACCGTTGCGATCCGGCCATCGCGGGGAAGCCGGTACTCGTGGCCGTACGACACCCCCGTGCCAGCGGGAACGCTCGCGATGCGATGCACCCGCGACCGCCACGTGAGAGCGGGACGGAGCGGCAGCGCCCCTGCGAGGTGCGGGGCGGCGTGCAGCCCGTAGATCGCGAGACCCGTGCGCACCGCGTTCATGCCGTCGACGGGTCCGAACGCGGCGACGCCCGCGCTCGCGGCGGCATGCACCAGACGCGGGCGATCGGGGATCGATGTCAGAACGTCCCGAAATCTCCCGAGCTGGGCGCGGTCGTTCGAGGGATCGGGATCGTCCGCGGTAGCGAAGTGCGTGAAAATCCCGTCGATCTCGAGATGCGGCAGCGACGCGATCGAGCGATATCGCGCCGCCGCCTCGTTCGTCGGGGCGCCAAGCCGTGTGAGTCCCGTGTCGACCTTGAAGTGGACGCGGGTGATCCGACGAAGCGCGGCCGCGGCCTCACTGATGGCGCGTGCGCGCTCGACGTCCCAGACCACGAGCACGAGCTCCTGAGCGACGGCGTGGGCCACCTCGGACGACTCGGTCGAACCGAGCAACACGAGGATCGGGCCGTTGACGCCGCCCTCACGGAGGGCCAGACCCTCCTCGATCGTGGCCACGGCGACCATGACGGCGCCGGCCTCGAAGCAGGTCTCGGCGACCGCCTCGGCGCCGTGACCATATGCGTCGGCCTTCACCACGGCGATGACCTCGGCTTTCGACCGCGTGTGGATGGCCTCGACGTTCGAGGCGATCGCGTCGAGGTCCACGTCGGCCACGGTCGAGCGGATGGCCTCGGAGGCAGTCATCTTCCTTCGACTATTTCACGGAGCGCCCGTGGAAGGGCGTCCGCGATCTCACTGGCCAGCGCCCCGGACTCACCGATCTCGCTCGCAAGCAGAGCACCCGCGCGTCCGTGCGCCCACACGCCCGAGGCCGCGGCGGCGAGCGGTGCGAGCCCGCGGGCCACGAGCGCGCCGATGGCGCCGCCAAGCACGTCGCCTGACCCACCGACGCCCAGCGTGGGATTGGGCTGATCGTGCACGTAGGTCTTCTTCCCGTCGCTCACGACGGTCACAGCGCCCTTGAGACAGACGACCGCGCCCCACTCACGCGCATGTCGCTCCGCGAACGCGATGCGCGCGGCTCCCGACGGTACGACACTGCCGGCAAGGCGCGCGGCCTCGCCGTCGTGTGGCGTAAGGATCGTCTTGGTCGGCAGCGAGTCGCGCCAGGCCTCGGTGCGAGCAAGCGCGTTCAGCCCGTCGGCATCGATGACCGTCGTGATCGAGCGCGCGTTGCGGAGCGTCGCGATCACGAAGTCGTCGGTGCCTGGCGCGTGCGCCAGGCCCGGTCCGATCAGCAGCGCCCGTGTCCGCTCTGTGGTCACGGTCGAAACCTGAGCCGCCGCGGCCGCGGAGACCACCCCCGCCTGCGCCTCGGCGAGCGGAAACAAAGTGACATTCGGATCCTCACCGGCGATCGCCTCGACGACCGTGCGCGCCGCGGCGATCGTCACGACGCCCGCCCCGCAGCGGAGCGCCGCGCGCGATGCCAGGAGCGCGGCGCCGGGATATCGCAGCGAGCCGCCGACGATGAGCAGGCGACCTCGGATCTCCTTACCGGCATCCTTGGGGAGGGGCTTGAGCGCAGCGCGGACGACGCGAGCGTCGAGCGCCGTCGACGCCGACCGCGGGGTCAGCGCAGCCCTACGGCCACCGCGACGGCCAGATCCCGGATGTGGGATATCGACACCGACAGAGGGCTCCTCAATCCGATGGCTGCACGTCGCGCTTCGGCGCGGCCGTGGAGCGTGACGGTGGGCTGCCCGGCCCGTGTGCGCCGGATCTCGATCTCTCTCCAGCCGACGCCGCGGACGCCCAGCCCGAGGACCTTGGACACGGCTTCCTTAGCGGCCCAGCGACCGGAGAGATGCAGGATGTTCGTCCGGCAGTACATCTGTTCCCACTCCGTGTACACGCGATCGAGGAAGCGCCGCGGATGCTTCTCGAGCACGTTGCGGATGCGCGTCGTCTCGATGATGTCGATCCCCACCTCCGAACTCACCAGATGACCGTCTCTAGAGCGACGGCGCTGCGGGTCCTGTCCCGGGGTCGGGGCCGCGCGCTCGCCTGCCCGTCCGCTCCGCGCGCGTGCCGCCGTCGACCGAACGACGCGGCGGGCCTACGGCTCGCGCGCAACCCGCTCCCCCGTGCCACCCGCACCGCCGGCTCGCTCATTCGACGGTCACGGCTTTCGCCAAATTCCTGGGTTGATCGACATCGTTGCCTCGTCGATCGGCGATGTGATACGCGAGAAGTTGTAGCGGTACTACCGCAAGGACAGGCGAGAGCAGCTCTTCCACCGGGGGGATGCGAATGACTTCGTCGGCTTTCGCTGTGATCTCGTCGTCGCCGTCGGTCGCGATCGCGATCACGACGCCGGCGCGGGCGCGGACTTCCTCCATGTTGCTGCGGATCTTCTTGTAGACCGAGTCCTTCAGCGCGATCGCGACGACGGGGAGCTCCTCGTTGATCAGCGCATTCGTGCCGTGCTTCATCTCGCCGGAGGCGGTCCCCTCCGCGTGAATGTAGGAGAGCTCCTTCAATTTCAACGCGCCCTCGAGCGCAGTCGGGAAGTTGACGCCTCGTCCGAGGAAGAGGAAGTTGCGGGCCGAGTAGTAGCGGTACGCGAGCGCGCGTACTTTCGGCTCTTCGCGTAAGACGGCATCGATGAGGGTCGGCAGGTGAAATGCTTCGGCGAGCAGTTGACGTGACCGCCCCGCGTCGATGGTTCCGCGGCGCTGCGCGAGGTAGATCGCGAAGAGATACAGATCAACGAGCATCGCGGCGTACGCCTTCGTCGACGCAACGCTGATCTCGGGACCCGCGTGCAGATACACGACGTCGTCGGACTCGCGGCTCGCCTGACTGCCCACGACATTCACAAACGACAGCAGGCGCGCGCCCTGTTTCTTCGCCTCCTCCATCGCGGCGAGCGTGTCAGCGGTCTCGCCGGACTGAGTTACTGCGATCACGAGCTGGCCGGGCGCCACGACGGGCTGGCGGTACCGGTATTCGCTCGCGAAGTCGACGTCGCAGGGGATGCGTGCCAATCGCTCGATCAAGTACTTGCCCACGAGAGCCGCGTACGACGCCGTGCCGCACGCAACGAAGCTGATGCGCGGCAACGTGCGCACGAACGAATCGTCCATCTTGAGGTCGCTGTCGAACACCACCCTCCCACTCTCACGTTCGACCCGTCCCAGGAGCGTGTCGGAGACGGCTCGCGGCTGCTCGAAGATCTCTTTCAGGAGGAAGTGCTTGTATCCCGATTTCGCGGCGGCGATCGGGTCCCACGTGATTTGCTCGACCTTCTTCTCGATCCGTTCACCGCTAAGTTTCCGGAAGGCAACCGAGTCCTTTGTCACAACAGCGAGCTCCCCGTGGTCCAGGAAGCTCACCGCACGGGTGTGCTCGATCAGTGCAGGCGCGTCGGATGCGATGAAGTTTTCGCCCTTTCCGTAACCGATGATGACGCCGCCGGCGTTCGAGATGCGCGCCGCCACGATCTTGCCGGGGTCCCGCACCGAGACGAACGCCAGTGCGGCAGCTCCTTCGAGCCTTGGCAGGACGGCGATCGCAGCGTCGTCGAGCGACAGTCCCTTCGCGAGCTCGTCCTCGAGCAGATGAACGACGACCTCCGTGTCGGTCTCGCTCGTAAACCGATGTCCGCTCGCGACAAGGGGAGCCTTCAGCGCCTCGAAGTTCTCGATGATCCCGTTGTGGATCACGGCAGTCACTCCGCCGCAGTCCACGTGTGGATGGGCGTTGACCTCGGTCGGACGGCCGTGGGTCGCCCAGCGTGTATGTCCGATCCCTGTGTGGCCCTGCGTGGGGTGCGCTGAGACGACGGTCGCGAGGTTGTCGAGCTTCCCCTCCGCGCGCAGAACCTCGAGCGTTCCGTTTTCCTGGATGGCGACGCCCGCCGAGTCATAGCCCCGGTACTCGAGGCGTCGCAGGCCCCCCATGAGAAGCGGTAGCGCCTGGCGCGGCCCGACGTAGCCGACGATTCCGCACATCAGCTCAATCTCCGGCTTCGCCGGGAGACACGCCCCAGCGGGTTGTCTCGCTCGTCGCGGGCAGGGGGAGGGGCCCCTGGGCGCGAAGCGCATCGCTCCTCGCTCGTTTTCATCAGACGAGCTCCTTCGCGGCGACCTGGGCGAGCTCGTTCGCGGTGCTCTTGGCCACCGTGGAGTCCTGCGCCTCGACAGTGATCCGGAGGACCGGCTCGGTCCCCGATGGCCGAACCAGGAGGCGCCCGGTGGACCCGAGTCTCGCCTCGGCGCTCTGCTTCGCGGCACGGAAGGCGTCGTTCTTCTCCCACTCACGGCGGCGCGCGGCCTTCACGTTGCGAGTCACCTGCGGCCAGAACTTCATCTCGTCGGCAAGCTCCCCGAGCGTGCGCCCCTCCGCGCGCGCGAGATGCAACACCTCGAGCGCGGTGAAGATGCCATCACCGGTGGTCGAGTACTCGCGGAAGATTACGTGTCCGGACGATTCGCCTCCGAACTGCGCGCCGAGCCGTTCCATGGCTTCCCAGACGTAGCGGTCCCCGACCTGCGTGCGCTCGAGCCGGACACCGTCACGAGCGAGCATGTACTCGAGGCCGCCGTTCGTCATGACCGTCCCGACGACGATCTTCGGGTTGAGCTTGCCGTTGCGTACGAAGTGGCGGGCCGCGAGGGCCAGCACGAAATCGCCGTTATGCGCGCGGCCACGCTCGTCGATAACGATCACGCGGTCGCCGTCGCCATCGAATGCGAAACCAACGTCGGCCTTGTTATCAACGACGAGTCGCTGGAGCGCTTCGGGCGCGGTGGCCCCGCATCCTTCGTTGATGTTTTGGCCGTCGGGCTTGTCGAAGTACGCGAGGACCTCCGCACCCGTTTGTGCGAAGACCGCCGGCGCAACGCGGTACGTGGCCCCGTTCGCGCAGTCGAGCGCGACACGGATGCCGTCGAGCCGCGGCGCCTTCCCCACGAGAAAGTTCTCGTACTCCTTCACCAGTCCCCTGGAGTCACCGACCAGGCCGATGCCGCCCTCGGTGGGACGAGGAAGGGTGTCGTCTCCGGTCATCAGACCCTCGATCCGGTCCTCGACGCTATCCGGCAGCTTCTGCGCGCGGTGATCGAAGAACTTGATTCCGTTGTCTGGCGCGGGGTTGTGCGACGCGCTGATGACGGCACCGGCCACGAACTGATCTGTCTTCGCGAGATACGCGAGCCCGGGTGTTGGAACATGCCCGACCAGGCGCACCTCCATGCCGACCGAACACAGCCCCGCGGCGAGCGCGCTCTCGAGCATGCGGCCGCTGCGGCGGGTGTCGCGTCCGATGACCACCGAATGGCCCGGCCCGCCGAGGACGTGCCCGGCCGCCCGGCCGAGCCGAAGCGCGAGCTCCGGGGTGAGGTCGAGATTCGCCACGCCGCGGACGCCGTCGGTGCCGAAGAGCCTCGTCAAGCGGTTCCTGATTACCTCGTTCGTATGGTGAGCGTCACTCGGGTCGGTTGCACGCTCTGGGCCGTCGTGCCCGCGGGCGTCCGGACGACCACGTCGACCGGGTAAGTGCCCGGTCCCTTGCCCGTCGCGTCGACCGTCGCGACGACCTGTCCTGTCGTGATTCCCGAGAGTGCAGGTACGGGACCGGCCACGACGAGGCTGATGGCCGGCGGGTCGAACTCCGCGACGAAACCGCTACCGAGACTCGAGGCTTGCACCGCCACGAGGGGAAAAGCCCGGCTGCCCGTGAGAGGCGCGATCGATACCGTCACCGTCGCCTGGGCGGCTTTGATGAGCGACGTGCCCTCGGCTGGCAGTAGCAACGCGACCTGGAAGGTCGTGTCGGCGCCGAGGCCGGTCACGTCGAGCGCCGCCGTCGTGACCTGGTCGATCGCGCTCAGCGCCGCGCTTTCGCCGCGTACCGTCACCACGGTCGGATCGCTCGTCACGCGTGTGATCCAGTAGCCGGCGGCGACGGAGCCGCGCAGCGCAGGGACCACCGGCACGGTCCTCGTGGTCGCCGTCGGAAGCACCGGGACGGTCAGTTGAACGACCGCGGGGTCCACGGTGAGGCCCTCGATGGTCGCGCCCGAGGCGTCGACCGCGGTCGGCTGCACGCTCGAGACGAGGTCGGTGACCGCGTCGCCGAAGCGCACCGTCGCGTAGAGCGCCGCGATACGCGCGACCTGACTCGCCGCGCCGCTCACCCTGACCTGGCTCGGCGTGATCGCCGGGTCGCCTGCGACGGTGCCCGTGGGCGGGTCGTTCGCGAAGCGCGCCTGAACCGCGACGTCGCGCGAGGTGATCGGCTCGATGCGCACCGTCACCGTGGCCGGCGCGTAGCTTTCCACCTTCACACCAGCCGTCGCCACCTCGACGCGGACCGGCACGTCCTGCGGATCGGAACGATGCAGGTCAGCGGCGGGCAGGTCGAGCGTTGCGTGAAGGTCCGATGCGACCACGTTCGCGAGTGCGGCCTCGGCTCCCCGCAGCCTCACGCCGACGTCTCCGAGCTGGCCCTGGAGCACGTAACCGGCGGGAACGGACTGCGGCCTTTCGACCGCGACGCGGCCGCCGTAATCCCGTATGACCTCGGTCGGCGGGGCGCCGAGGACGGAGACAACCCAGAAGATCATCGCGATGAGGACCGCGACGATCTTCAGCGGAAGGTCCGCGGTCGCGATCCTGCGGAGGTCGACACGCCGGCGCGGCAAAAGCGGCCGTGCCGGCGCGGGAACGCGCGCCATCGTTATGACGCCTTGCTGCGGAACGGAAGCGGCTGGATCCGACTCCGGAGGAGCGACGAGAGGACCCGACGAAGACGCTCTTCGTCCAGCGCGCCGATGATGCGACCGCCCGCCGCGATCGAGATCGCCTGCGTTTCCTCCGACACGACCACGACGATCGCGTCGGTCTGCGCGCTGATCGAGAGCGCCGCGCGATGTCGCATGCCGTAACGGTGTGCGCCACGGTCGGCGCTCTCCTCAAGCGGGAGGAGGCACGCCGCGGCGAGGATCTGTCCCCCGCGGACGATCACGGCGCCGTCATGCAGCGGGGATCGCGTCATGAAGATGGAGGCGAGGAGCTCGGCAGTGAGCTTTCCGTTCACCGGAACGCCGGTCTCGCTGTAGTCCTGTAGGCCGGTTGCCCTTTCGAGAACCATGAGGGCGCCGTGCTTGGCCTCGCTGATGAGCAGAGCGGCCCGGACCAGCTCATCGACGATGCCCTCGAGCTCCTCTTCGCTACCCGGTGTGAGGAGCCGGTTGAGCGGGCCGAGCTGGCCGATCTGGCCGAGGGCGCGCCGCAGCTCCGGCTGGAAGACCACCACGAGTGCGATCAAGGCGACGGCGAAGAGCGCTTGAAGCAGCAGAGTCGTCAGGGTGAGGTGCAGCGACGTCGCAACGACGTAGATGAGCACGAGGACCATGACTCCGATCAGAAGCTGGACAGCCCTGGTGCCCCGGATGAGCGCGAGCACGTAGTAGACAAAGACGGCGACGATGAGCACGTCGAGCACGTTGTTCCAGCCGAACGGCTGGCCCCTGGTGAGCAGGTTGAGAAGGTCAGTGAGCTGCTTCTGGATTGCGTCCATCAGTCAGTGAGCGCCAGGGCCTCGACCTCCGCCGCAAGGTCGTTTCGACCGTCCAGGAGGAGCGCGTGAACGAGCAGCTCGCACTTCGCTTTGGCGACTTCGCGCTTGCCGAGCGTGCGGACGACGTCGACGAGAAGGCGCTGCGCATCGTGATCCGCCACCCCTGCCGCGATCAGCTGGAGGAGCAGATCCGAGGCCGCGTCGAGGTGGCCCTCTTCGATGTAGTACCGAGCGGCCTCAAGTGCGAGGCCCGCGGCGCGGGGATCCCGCGTCGCGAGATACCGGGCCGCCGCGGCTTCGACCCCCTCGGGATCGACATCGGTCGTCGGCTCCCCGTCCGAATCGCCGGCTTGCGGCTCCGGTGACCACGCCTCGTCCGCCTTCACTTCGACCGGCAGGGTCGCGGCAGCCTCTTCGGGTGCCCCGTTGTCGGCCATGGCCCCGGGCGTCCACCTCGCGGCCGGCGCGGGCGCGAGCGGCGCCCATGGGTCGTTCTCGAGCGTGATCTCTCGCACCTGTTGTTCGGAAGCGCTCGGCGGCGGATATGTCGTCGGGGGCGCCGCGGCCCACGGGTCGTCGGGTGATGTGGCGGCCGGCGGCTCGGGTGGCGGCGTGAACGCTTGCGCAGGCTCGGCTCGCGGAACCGCCCAATGGTCGACGGGCTGCGGACGGAGCGCGCTGCCCCCTTCTCGCTCGGAGAAGCGCGTCGTCTCTGGCGCGGGCTCTTCGGCGACCGATGGCGTTCCGTCCGCGATCGCGGCAAGCTCCGTGACGCCGGTCACGCCGCGAAGCTGACCCTTCGCGAACGCCGCCTCGTTCTTCGCCCGCTCGGTGTCACCGCTGTCGCGAAGACTGCGGATGAAGCGCGCGTATTCCTGCACGGACGCGTCGGTGTCGCCGGCCAGCGCAAGGCCTGCGGCGAGCCGGCGGTGCGTGGCGAGGTCGCGCGGATCCAGGACGACGGCCTGGCGGAGGAGACCGATAGCGCCGGAGCGCTCGCCGGACTTGGTGAGTGCGGCGGCACCTTCGCGGAGCACCTTGAGGGCGGCCGCGCGATCCTCCTGTTCGAAATGCACCTTCGCCAGACCGCGATAGCCGCCCTCGGCCCCCGGAAACTTGTCGACCAGGTACTTGAAGCTCTGCTCGGCCTGGCGCAAGCGCCCTTGCTCGAGGCTCTTGAGCCCCTCTTTGAGCGCGACCTGGTAATTGAAGTCTTTCGAAGCCATCGCCCTAGTCTGCGCTCCGAGCGCGCCTTCGGGCTAGCGCTTCGTGAACTGAGGCGCCTTTCGGGCGCGCTTGAGACCCGGCTTCTTGCGCTCCTTGGCGCGGGGGTCGCGCGTCAGAAGACCGGCCTTCCGCAACGCCGGGAGATGCTCTCTATCTACCTGGAGGAGTGCGCGCGAGATGCCATGCGCGATCGCGCCGATCTGGCCGCTCACACCGCCTCCCTCGACCTTGACCATCGCGTTGAACCGGCGCGCGGTGCTCGTGACTGTGAACGGCAGCAGGGCTTGGTCGGTCGCGCCGTCGCGAGCGAAGTAGTCATCGAGCGGTTTCCCGTTCACGACGACCGCGCCTTCACCGGGAACGAGGCGGACGCGAGCGATCGATGTCTTGCGACGTCCCGTGCCCTGGAAATACGGCAACGCCTTCATGATTCGGACTCCTTACGCATCGGCTCGGGTTTCTGCGCGGCGTGGGGATGGTCGGCGCCTGCGTACACGTGCAGCTTGCGCGACATCTGCTCGCCGAGGCGGTTCCGTGGGAGCATGCCGCGCACCGCGCGGCGGACGACTTCCTCGGGTCGGCGGGCGAGGAGCTGCTCCAGCGTCTCCGACCGCAGGCCGCCGGGGTACCCCGAGTGCCGCACGTAGTTCTTCGCCTTGAGCTTGTTGCCGGTGACGCGCACTTTCGCCGCGTTCACGACGATGACCGGATCGCCGGTGTCGAGGTGCGGGGAGAAGATCGTCTTGTGCTTCCCGCGGAGGATCGCGGCGACTTCGGTCGCGAGGCGACCCAAAGTCGCGCCGTCCGCGTCGACGACGCGCCAGCTCCGCGTGATCTCGCTCTGCTTCGTTGCGTACGTCTTCATTTCCTATTCATCCTCTTCGCGCAGGGGAGGTATCCCCTGCAACCCCTCTTCGGACGCAGCGTTAGCTGCGTCCTGTCGGTATTCCACGGCGATCAGGCACAGCCCGTTCGCCGGTGCGCTCGGACCCGCCCTCGCCCGGTCGTTCGCCGCGACGATCCGTTCAAAGCCCGGTACGTCGATCTTTCCGCGGCCCACCCAGAGCAGCGTCCCGACGATCGCGCGGACCATGCCCCGCAGAAACGCATCCGCCTCGACCTCGAAACGGAGCTGGCTCGTCCCGGGCTGACACCATTCGGCGCGCCGCACGGACCGGACTCCGCCCGGGCCCGCCGCAAACGACGAGAAATCCCGTCGGCCCACCAGCAGTGCGCTTGCGTCCCGCATCGCCGCGAGGTCGAGGGGCCCCGCGATCTGGAGCTCGCGGCGCCGCTCAAGCGGGTCGCGTTCCGGCGCGTGCCGGATCCGATATTCATATGTCCGCCCCGTCGCACTGAACCGGGCGTGGAAGTCCTCCGCCGCCGGCTCGAGCGCCGAGACCGCGATGTCCTCCGGCAGGAGGGCGTTGACCCCCCGGCCGATCGTCACTCCGTCCAGCGCGCTCGCCGTCCGGAAGTCGATCACCTGTCCGCTCGCGTGCACCCCGGCATCGGTCCGTCCCGCGCCGGTGACCCTCACCGCCTCGTCGCACACGTGAGAGAGCGCTCGCTCGAGCTCTCCCTGCACGGTGCGCGCGTTCGCTTGCACCTGGAAACCCGCGTAGCTCGTTCCGTCGTAGGCCACGCGCGCCTTCCAGTGTGGCGTTTTAGGTCGCTGCTCCCTTCGCCGTCTTCTTCTTCTTGGGTGCCGTCGCCTTGGCCGCGGCTTTGGCGTTCGCCTCGGCCTTCGTCTCTTCCTTCTTGGCCGCCGTCGCCCGCCGGCGCGGAAGGGCGAGCCTACGACGCGGCTTGGGCTCCTCGGCCGCATCCGGCTTCTCGGCCGTCGGCTTCTCTGGTGCGGGCACGAGCTCGAGGAGCATCTGCGGCGCCGAATCGCCGACGCGCCGGCCGATATGGGTAATTCGCACGTATCCCGAGCCGCGGTCGGGCCAGCGGATCGCGAGATCCGAAAAGACCTTCTCGACGATGACGGGCTCAGGGAGCCACGCCAGCGCGCGGCGCCGCGCGACCAGGGATCCGTCCTTGCCGAGGTTGATCATCCGGTCTACGAACAGACGAACCTCCTTGGCCTTCGCCTCGGTCGTCTTCACGCGCTCGTATCGAAGCACCGAGAGCGTCAGGTTGCGAAGCATTCCCCGGCGTGCACCGGTGCGTCGTCCGAATTTCCGCTCGTGGACTTGATGCGGCA
>Ga0209806_1000297_pt1 | contig 33136 bp, 40 predicted proteins | sample GraSoiAngelo_152_FD_186166 | JGI IMG/M metagenome (GOLD analysis project Ga0209806, IMG submission 186166) | Grasslands soil microbial communities from the Angelo Coastal Reserve, California, USA - 14_1009_12_30cm (SPAdes) (version 2) | ecosystem: Environmental > Terrestrial > Soil > Grasslands ... | reverse complement strand
CTGCGGCTGCTCGACGTCGCCACGGCGGCCGTGCACGAGCTGCAGCGCGGGGCTACGCACCCCGCGGCGCTCGCGACGGTACGCCGGGCGCTGCCCGACGTGCCCTGGCCTCCCAAACCCTCCCCGGCCGAGGTCAACCGCGCCCGCCGGCCCCGGCCCGGCGTGTGACCCGGGCGGGCGACGGCGGGTCTTAGGCTCGAAGCGGTCCGGGGTGGACCGCGGGCCCCCATGGGAGGTGAACGTATATGCGGAAGATGATTCTCACGATCGCGTTGGCCGTCGCGCCCGCGATCCTCGGCGCGCAACAGCCGGTGCAGCAGCCGGCGCCGGCGCCGGCCGCCGCTGCGACGGACACGAGCAAGGCCAAGCGGCCGTCGCATCGCGCGGCGCGGCGTACTTCGACGCGGCGCACCCCGAAGCCGGCTGCGCAACCGGCCCCGAAGGACACCACGAAACACTAGTACTCAGGACGTGTAGTCTGCGTTGATCCGGACGTACTCCGGAGACAGATCGCAGGTCCACACCACCGCCTCCGCCCGGCCCATTCCAAGGTCCAGGCGGAGGCGGAGGCGCTTCTGGCGGAAGATGGCGCGGGCTTTGGCCTCGTCGGGGTGCGCGGTGGCGCCGCCCTGGGCGAGCACGACCCAGTCGTCTCCGTCCGCCTGGGCGGAGAGCGTGAGCTTGTCGGCGGACAGGGCGACTCCGGCCGAGCCGGCGGCGGCCAGCACCCGCCCCCAGTTGGGGTCGGCGCCGTACACCGCGGTTTTGACCAGGGCGGAGCGGGCGATGGCGCGGCCGACTTCGCGGGCGGCTCCCTCCGTCGCCCCACCCGTCACCTGGATCTCCACCAGCTTGGTCGCCCCTTCCCCGTCCTCGACGATGCCGAGGGCGAGGGTGCGCGCGACCTGCAGCACCGCCTCCTCGAACGCCCTGGCCAGGGCGCCGTCGTGGAACGGGTCCAGCCCCGAGGCGCCGTTGGCGAGGAGGAGCACCGTGTCGTTGGTGCTGGTGTCGCCGTCCACCGAGATGGCGTTGAAGGTGCGGTCGGCGACGCGGCGCAGGAGGGGTGCGAGCGAGGCGGCGTCTCCTCCGGCGTCGGTCGTGAGCACGGCGAGCAGGGTCGCGAGGTTGGGGTGAATCATCCCCGCACCTTTGGCGATGCCGCCGACCGTGAAGGCGCCCGCCGCCGTATCCACCCGGACGGCGCAATGCTTGGGCCGGGTATCGGTCGTCATGATCGCCCGCGCGGCCTCGGTCCCGCCCGCCGGGGAGAGTCGCCCGCTGGCTTCTCGGAGGCCCGCCGTCACCTGGGCGAGGGGCAGCGGCACGCCGATGACGCCGGTCGAAAGCACCAGGGCGGTGCGCGCCGGCAGCCCCGCCGCCTGCTCGGCGGCCTGGGCCATCGCGCGCGCGGCGGCGAGCCCCTCGGGGCCGGTGCAGGCGTTGGCGACGCGGGCGTTCATGGCGACGGCCCGGATGCGGCCGGGTCTCTCGCTCAGCAGGTCCTGGTCGTAGACGACGGGGGCGGCGCGGACGGCGTTGCGCGTGAACACGCCGGCGGTGGCGCAGCTGGTCGCGCTGACGAGCAGCGCAACGTCGGGCGCGCCGTCCTTTTTCAACCCGGCGGCGGCAGCGGCGGCGGTGAAGCCTTGCGGCGAGGTGATCGACCCGTCGGCGAGCGGGACCAGGGTGGCGGTCATGGCCGGTTCAAGATACGTCGCGAAAACTATTGTGTAACGGTTCCACGTTTCTTATCATAGCACGACCTTCCCGGGGGACCTCCCGAATGTCGGAACCTTTTCTGAGCTCCGACGAATACGACGAACGCGCACACCAGCTGTACAACGACGGCAAATACGACGAAGCGATCGAGACTCTCCGCGAGGGACTGGAGCTGTACGCCCACGCGGTGGAGCTGCACGTGGGGCTCGGCTACGCCCGGCTTGCCCGGGACGAGTTCGCCTGGGCCCGGCGCGCCTTCGAGGAGGCGGTCGCCCTCGATGCCGACCACGAGGATGCCCTGGCGGGACTCGGGGAAGTGCTGCTCAAGTTCGGAGACCGCCCGGGCGCCCTCGCCTGCTTCGACCGCATCCTCGCCCTGGGCTTCCGGGACGACCACGACCTGATGCTGCAGATCGGGCGGGCGCTGTTCCGCGAGGGGGTGCTCGACCAGGCGCGCCGCTTCTTCGAAGTGGCGATCACGGCGCACCCGGATTCCGCGGACGCGGCCGCCTGCGTCGGCTACGCGTCCCACCGCCTGTGCGACGAAGGGAGCAGCCTCTACTGGCTGCGACGCGCCCTGGAGCTCGAGCCGCAGCACGCCGAGGCGCGCATCTATCTCGCCAACCTGCTGTACGACCGCGGCGAATACGAGGCCGCCCTGTTCCAGCTGGAGCGCACCCAGCCCGCAGATCACTGCGACGGGCTGGCCATCTGGCGGCTCATCGAGCTGAAACGGGAGGTCTACCGCCTCACCGACGAGGACCCCGAGCTTGAGCCGTGGCACGCCCGGATCGACGAGCTGGCCGGCGCAGCTGAGCCCGAGGACCTGCTCCTGGCGGAGATCGAAGCGATGGGGGGCCAGGTCCGCGACCCCCGGCAGCTCGAGCTGTTCGGCACCCTGCTCACCGAGCTCCAGGGGATGAAGACTCGGCACCGCGTTGCCTTGCCCAACGGCGTGACCTACACGGGGACGTGGGAGGAGATCGTGCTGCAGATGGGCGTCGCGATTCCCCCGACCGACGCGGAGCGGTACATCCAGGGGAGCGCGCGGGCGGGGCTGTTGCGGATTCTTCACTAATGCGGAATGGGGAATGTGGAATGCGGAATTGAAGTGGCAGGCCATTCCGCATTTCGCATTCCGCATTCCGCATTGTCACATCGTCGGCTTCTTGAAGTAGATCCCGATGCTCAACGGCCCGTCGCCCAGGGCGACCAGGGCCAGCGACCCCGCGAGCAGCAGCCCTTCCAGCTCTGGCGGCTTCGGCAACACGACCGCCAGGATCGCCACCGCCATGTTGAACGCCATCAGCGCCGCCCAGATACGTGTGAGGATGCCGGCCAGCACGCAGACGGCTCCGACTGTTTCGACAACCGTGAGAACGCCGGCGAAAAAGACGGCAAAGGGAAAGCCGATGCCGTGGACCATCGCCGTGACTGTGGCGAAGTTGTGCAGCTTCCACAAGCCGTGGTGGAGGAAGACCGATCCGACCGCGAGTCGCAGAAAGAACGCGGCGTAGGGCGTCAATCGGTTCATGGACGCTCCGGTCGAGGGGTGGGGGTGACGGGGCCGCGGCGGCGCGCGTCGGTGCGCACCTCGCGGGCGGCGAGCCGCTTGACCAGGACCTCGAGGCCGCGCTGCGGGCGCACCGCTCCCACGCCCGCCACGTCGGCGAAGCACAGGCCGGCCTCGGGGAGCGCGTGCAGCGCCACGTGTCCGCCGTGGCACACGAGGACGGCCGCGACGCCCTTGGGGCCGCTGTGGACCTGGGGGGTGCCGGCCGGGTGCAGGGCGGCCGCGTTGGCGGCGGCAAGCAGCACGGCGGACAGCCCCTGGACGTCGCTCAGGCGGTCGGGCGCGACGCCGCCCAGGTCGGCGAAAACATGCTCGAACGTCACCTGCGGCACGGCGAGCGGTCGGTGATGAGCGGCGCCACGAATGTGCCGCGGATCGGCAGGGCCCAGATCGGGTCGTCGTAGCCGTCGATCCGCTGCGCCACGAACGAGAACCACCCGCTCACCACCTGACCGTTCCCGCTGGCGACCGAGTCGACCTGAGCGATCACGAGCGTGCCGCCCTGTCGCGACAGACCGGTCAACACCGTCGGCCCGGCTTGCGTGGACCACACCCCCCAGTTGGAGAGCGGATGGCAGAACGGATCGAGGTTGAACGCCTGGTCGATGGATATCGAGTCGACGACGATGGTGTCGGGCCGGGTCACGGAGTCGCGGCTCGTGAGGAAAATGAACTCGACGGCCGGTCCGCCGCCGGGGGCGATGAAATCGCGGAGCCGGAAGGTGAGCGTGTCGCCGGTGCGCTCGTAATTCACGGCGCGCGTACCGCTCGTGGTGCGGCGGATGAAGGTGCCGAGGACGGTGTAGGAGGATTTCCCGCCGATCGTGTCCGTCAGGTTCACGACTTCGACGGCGCCGGTGTCCGCGAGCGTGTCGACGTTGTCGGCGACGTGGGCGTAGAACGGCACCGGGCCACCGGGGGCGACGGCCGTCACGACTCCGGTCGCCGAGTCGATCGTGAACACTCCCGGGGTCAGGCCGTTGAACCACGGCTGCGGCGGCACGCCGGTTTTCTTCTTCACTTCCACCGGGACCGTGAAGTGGTCCCCGGCCATCAGATAAATCGTGTCGAGGAGCAAGCTGAGCTCGAGCGGCCGCGACGCCACCACCAGTGCCTGGCCCTGGACGTTGCGGTAGAGGCCCGTGACGACCGCGAAGCCGCGCGACAGCCCGGCGATCTTCCCCGTCGCCGCATCGACGCCCACCACGGTGGGGGCGGAGCTGGTCCACGTGGGAGCCACGGGGCCCACCAGGTTGCCCTTGTCGTCGTAGTAGAGCGCCGTACGGGCGGGCGCACTGTCGCCCACGAAGATGGAGTCGAGCACCGGGCTCACGACGAGGCGCGCGAGACTGGGCGGCTCCCCCACCGAGCAGGCGGCGGCAGCCAGGGCGAGGGCGAGACCGGCGAGTCGTTTCATGGCTTTAGGATAGCGCGGCCAGAGCCGCGGTGTATCCTTCGGGTACCCCGGCATCGTAAAACGGACCGTCGAGCGCGACGCCCACGAGGCGCCCGTCGGCGGCCAGCGCCTGCAGCAGGGGCACGTCGTCCAGCTCGGCGCCGGGGAGGAGTCCGGCGCGCAGGCGCTCCCAGCGCTCGAACACGTCCGGCCCGAACACCATGCGGCCGACGGGCGCGAGGCGGCCGGTGGCGGTCCCCTTGTCCGTAACCGCCTCGACCTGAAGCAGACCGTCTGCTCGCGGGCGGGCGCTGGCGCGGCCGGTCGCGCCCGCAGTGGGCGGCAGCTCGGCGAGCAAGACGGCGGCCAGGCCGGTCGCGCGCCGCGCGGCGAGCACCGGCGCGATCGCGGGACCCTTCGCAAACAGGTTGTCGGGGAGCAGCACCGCGACGTCGTCGGCGCCGACCAGGTCCCGCGCCCACGTCACGGCATCGCCGAGGCCGCGGGGCTCGGGTTGCGTCACCACGTAGGTGGTTAGGCGGTTAGGGGGTTGGTCGGTTAGGAACTTCGCGATTTGAGGCTTGGTAGGAGAGGTGACCACGATCACCCGCTCGAGCCCCGCGGCGGCCACTTCCTCCAGCGTCCACTGCAGCAGCGGTAGGCCGGCGACGGGGAGCAGTTCCTTGGGCGTGTGGGGGTAGCGGGCGGCGAGTCGGGTGCCGCGGCCGCCGCAGGGGATGACGGCCGTCGTCACTCAGAACATGGACATCGCGAGGAACGACCGCAGGTTGTCGTTCGTCACGCGCAGCCGCGCCGAGAGCAGGCGCACCACCGACCACAGCACCTTGTAGGCGATGTCACGGTTGAAGTCGAGCAGCAGCTCGAAGTCCGACCGGGAGATCGTGATCAGGGTGCAGCTGATGTTGGCGATGGCGTCGGTGGAGCGCTCGGAGCGGTCGAAGATGGACATCTCGCCGAAGCACGCCCCCGGCTTGAGGACGGCGAGCGCCTCCTCGCCGGAGCCGGGGATGGTGCGGGAGATGCGGACCTCGCCCTCGGAGATGATGAAGAGGCGGTTGCCGGGTTCGCCCTCTTTGAAGATGTTCTGCCCCGAGCTGAATTTCTGCTCGCGGCACACCTCGGAGACGCGGGCCAGCTCCCCGTCGTCGAGGTCCTGGAAGATGGCCGCCTGCTTCAACAGATTGAGATCCACGCGGTGAAGCTACGTGGCGCCTGGGGGGGGAGCAAGTGAAACGCGGGTTCTCGGCCGCCGATGTGCTTACCGCCCTTCGGGTTCCCCTGGCGGTCCTGTTCCCGTTCGTGACCGACGTCAGGGGGCGCCTGGCGATCGTCGGCGCGGTGGCGGCGAGCGACTTCTTCGATGGGCTGCTCGCGCGTCGCTTCGGGGGGACGCGGGCCGGCGCGATGCTCGACCCGATTGCCGACAAGCTGTTCGCCGCCGTGGCGTTCGTGACGGTGGCGCGCGACTCGGTGCTGCACCCGCTGGAGATCGTGGGGGTGCTGCTCCGCGACCTGGTGGCGGGGCTCGCCTTCGTCGGCACGTGGCTGCGCGGCCGCCCCGTGGCGTTGCCGGCGCGGGCGGGCGGCAAGTGGGTGACGGTGCTGCAGCTGATGACGCTGGTGGCGTGGATCCTGGAATCCGCGTTTCTGCGGCCGCTCGCCTGGGCCACCACCGCGGTGTCGTGTTATGCGCTGTGGGATTACGCGCAGGCGGCGCGAAAGGTGAATGCGTGACTCGATCGCTTGTGACTCTGCTGCTGCTCTGGTGCTGCGCCGGCGCGTCCGCGGCGCAGGAATTCCAGCCGCCGCGCGTACGGTCTGGGGCCGGCGCGAAGAGGCTCGGCCTGTACGGCTTCGGGGTGCGCGGCGGCCTGGACCTAGGCAGCGGCCAGATGGTCTTCGGCACGACGCTCGACATCGGCGATCTCTTCACGCCCCGCCTGCGGCTGCGCCCGTCGGCCGAGCTGGGTGTCTTCACGGGCGACAACAGCTACGTGGGGAGCTTCGAGGCGCTGTACCGCTTCACCGGTGACGACGAGACGGCCATCCCCTATATCGGCGGCGGGATGTCGCTGGCCGGGCACGCCAACTGCGGCCGGGATCCCAACTGCCCCAACGCGTGGGTGAACCTCGTCTTCGGGTTCGAGCTGCACTACAAGTCCACCTTCAACTGGCTGATCGAGTACCACCCGATGGACGCGCTGCGCCGCAACCGCGTGTACTTGGGGCTCACCACGCGGCGGGGGAACTGAACGTGGCGGGACCGACGGCGGAGATCACGCTGCGCTGGAAGGGCGGCCTTGTGTTTGCCGGCGGGGGCGCGGGGCGTCCGCCCGCGACGGTGGACGGCGATTCCCAGGAGGGCACGTCGCCGGTCGAGATGCTGCTCGTCGCGGCGGCGGCGTGCACCGGCAGCGACATCGTGCCGATCCTCGAGAAGCAGCGGGTCAAGGTCCGCTCCCTGGAGGTCGCGGTGACGGGGACGCGGCGCGAGGAGCATCCGCGACGCTTCACCGCGATGCACTTTCGCTGGCGCATCGCCGGCGACGGTGTGGACGAGACCAAGGCCCGCCGCGCCATCGATCTCTCGCTCGAGAAATACTGCTCGGTGGTGGCGTCCCTCGCCCCGGACATCCGCATCTCCTACGACGTCGCGATTGTGTAGCCCCTCCCCTCGCCTCCGTGCCGTGGCGCTCGCCGCGGGAGTGCTCGCTGCTCCAGGCGCGTCGGCGCAGACGGCCCCGCAGGGAGTCACGGAGCTGAGCGCCGGGGCCGCCCTGGCGTGGTCGCATCGCGACCTCTACGCCGTCGAGCTGGGGGCCGGCCGGCGGTCGGGGCAGGCGCGCCTGGCGCTCGCGGCCGCCGGCGGCCGCCTCAGCGACGGCTGGGGCGGCCGCGTCGAAGCCCGCGGGCAGTTCGTGTTGCTGCCGTTCGCTCGCGTCGGACTCGGGTGGTACGGCGGGATGGGAGCCGCGTGGATGGGCGGCGCTGGTCAGCGGGGGGCGGTGTACCTCACCGCGCTGACCGGCGTCGAACACGCGCCGGGACGGCCACGCGGGTGGTTCGTGGAAGTGGGCGTGGGGGGGGGAGTCCGGGTATCGGCGGGGATGCGCTGGCGGAACTTCCCGAACTGGTGGCCCCAGTAGGCTAAGCGTCCGCGCCGACGGGAGTGCGTCGGCCGACGACGGGTTGGCAGTAGCGCTCGCCGAGGGTGCGCAGCCGGGTCAGGTCGTCCTCGGTCAGGTCCTCGTAGCGGTCGGCGAGGTAGAGCATCGTGTCGTCGAACCACTCTTTCTGATGCTCGGGAGTCGCCTCGAGGACGCCGCAGCGGAGGATGTGGGAGAACAACTCGTCGCGCGCCTGATCGGAGGCGCTGGGAGGGGGGGCGAGTTTGCGGGGTTCCTTACGTTTCTTGGCCATGCCGGGGTGATCCTTTCGGGGTGCAGGAGCAAAATCGCGGCGCAATCTAATCAACCCCACTCAGCGAAGCAAACGATGGGCGCCGCCGAAAGGTTCCGTGTATAATGCGAGGGACGGCGATGAGCGACGAAACGTACGGACCGGAGCGGGCCGAGCGGCTGGCGGCGCTGTTGCGCGAGCTGGCGGCGCGGATCATGGCGCTGGACCAGGAAGGGCGGCTGCTCGAGCACGCCGCCGAGATGCAGAAGCTCCTCGGCACGGTGCGCAGCGAGCTGTTCCACTACGAGGTGCGGGTGACCTACGACTCGCCGGAGGTGGCGGAGAGCCGGCGCATCGTCGAGGAAGCGGAGCGGCAGCTCGAGGAGCTGCGCTTCGACGAACACGAAGACGACGAGGACGAATGAAGCGCTTCTACTGGCTGCTGGCGGCGGTGCTGCTGGGCGGGCTGGCGTGGATCTGGATCGGCTCCAAGTCGAGCGGGACGGGGACGGAGTGGGTCGCCGAGACGAAGGTGCCGGAGACCAAGGCGGACAGCCAGTTCACCGGCTATGTCATGGGCAGCGATACGGCGCCGGTCGAGGTCGTCGAGTACGCGGACTTCGAGTGTCCGATCTGCGCGGCGTGGGGCTCGGTGCAGTTCCCCGTGATCAAGCAGCAGCTGATCGCGGCGGGGAAGCTGCGCTGGCGGCTGCGGGATTTCCCGCTGCCGCCCACGACGCACCTGTGGTCGCGGCTGTCGGCGCACGCGGTGGCGTGCGCCAGCGAGCAGGGCAAGGCGTGGGAGATGATCGACGCGCTGTTCGCGCATCACCGCATGTGGTCGCAGCGGGCCGAGAATCCCGAGAAACTGTTTCGCGGCTGGGCGCAGGACCTGGTGGGGCTCGACATGGCGAAGTACGACGCCTGCATGGCGAGCGGCCGCTACCGGGGGCGGATCCAGTACAGCCGCGAGGAAGGCGAAGCGCGGCAGGTGCGCGGGACGCCGACGTTCTTCGTCAACGGCCGCGAGTGGACATTGCGGGACGTCTCCTCGGACGCGTTCCAGCACGTCGTGGACAGCATCCTGGCGCAGCGGCGCCGGCGGTAAATGCGGAACCGCCAGACGATCGCGCTACTCGCGCTCGTCGGCTTCCTGGTCTCGCTGTATCTCTGGCTCCACGCGCTCGGGGTGGTCGGGGAGCTCAAGTGTGGGACGGGAAGCTGCGAGGTGGTGCAGTCGAGCTCGTACGCGCGGGTCGCCGGCGTCCCGGTGGCGTTTTTTGGCGTGGTGGGTTACTTGGCGCTCTTCATCACCGCCCTGATCGGTCTTCAGCCGTCATTTCTCCCCAAGCGTAATCTCAGCGTGTTGTTGGCCGCCCTGGCGACGGGCGGCCTGGTGTTCACCGGCTATCTCACCTACCTCGAAGCGTTCGTGATCCACGCGTGGTGCCGGTGGTGCCTGGGGAGCGCGGGGATTATCGCGGTAATCTGGGTGGTTAGCGTGCTGGGCGCTGTCCGGCAGACCGACAGCTCTAGCCCTCCTTCTCCTCGTACTGGTCCTTGAGGCGCTGCACCACCGCCGGGTCCGCCAGCGTCGTCGTATCCCCTAACGTCCGGCCTTCCGCGATGTCCTTGAGCAGCCGCCGCATGATCTTTCCGCTGCGCGTCTTGGGGAGGTCGGCCGAGAAGATCACGTCGTCGGGCCGCGCCAGCGCGCCGATCTTCTTTGCCACGTGGGCCTTCAGCTCTTCGCGCAGTGCGTCGCTCGGCTGCTTGCCTTCCTTGAGCGTCACGAACGCCGCCAGCGCCTGCCCCTTCATCTCGTGCGCCTTGCCCACCACCGCCGCCTCCGCCACCGCCGGATGGTCCACCAGCGCGCTCTCCACCTCCATGGTCCCGATGCGGTGGCCGGCCACGTTGAGCACGTCGTCCACCCGGCCCAGAATCCAGTAGTAGCTGTCCGCGTCCCGCTTGGCGCCGTCGCCGGCGAAATACACGTTCTTCCACTTGCTCCAGTACGTCTGCTGGTAGCGCTCGTCGTCCCCCCAGATCGTGCGCAGCATCCCCGGCCACGGGGAGGTGATCGCCAGGAACCCGCCGCCGACCGGCACCACCTTTCCCTGGCCATCCAACAACTCGGCCTCGATGCCGGGGAAGGGTATGGTCGCTGAGCCCGGCTTCGTCGTCGTGATGCCGGGGAGGGGGGTAATCATGATCCCGCCCGTCTCCGTCTGCCACCACGTGTCCACGATGGGGCAGCGCTCGCCGCCGATGTTCTTGTGATACCAGATCCACGCCTCGGGGTTGATCGGCTCGCCCACCGTGCCGAGCAGACGCAGCTTCTTCAAGCTGTGCTTCGCCGGCAGGTCGGGCCCCCACTTCATGAACGTGCGGATGGCCGTCGGCGCCGTGTAGAACACCGTGACGCCGTGTTTCTCACAGATCGCCCAGAAGCGATCCTTCGCGGGGAAGTCGGGCGCCCCCTCGTACATCACCTCCGTCACGCCCAGGGCCAGCGGGCCGTACACCACATACGTGTGGCCGGTCACCCAGCCCACGTCGGCCGTGCACCAGAAGACGTCGTCGTCTTTGAGATCGAACACCCACTTGGTGGTCGCGTACGCCTGGGTGAGGTAACCGCCCGTGGTGTGCAGAATGCCCTTGGGCTTCCCGGTCGTGCCCGAGGTGTACAGGATGTACAGCGGATCCTCGGCGTCCATTGCTTCGGGCGCGCACGTGTCGCCCGCGGTCTTCATGAGGTCGTGCCACCACTGGTCGCGCCCACGCCGCATCTCTACGTCCTTGCCCGTGCGCTGTAGCACCACGACGTGCCTGACCGACGGCGTGTCTTTCAACGCTTCGTCGGCATTCACCTTGAGGGGCACGAGCGAGCCGCGGCGATAGCCCCCATCGGCGGTGATCAGCACCTTGGCCTGGTTATCGTTGATGCGGTCCTTGAGCGAGTCCGCCGAGAAGCCGCCGAAGACGACCGTATGCGGCGCGCCGATGCGGGCGCACGCCAGCATTGCGACCGCTACCTCCGGCACCATCGGCAGGTAGATGGCGACACGGTCGCCGCGCTTGACGTCCAGCCCCTTCAGGACGTTGGCAAACCGCGTCACTTCGCCCAGCAGCTCGCGGTACGTGATGCGCCGCACCTCGCCGGGTTCGCCCTCCCAGATCAGCGCCACCTTATGGCCACGGCCCGCCTTCACATGGCGGTCGAGACAGTTGGCCGAGGCGTTGAGCTTGCCGCCCAGGAACCACTTCGCGTGCGGTGGCTTCCATTCGAGCACCTTGTGCCACGGCTTGATCCAGTCGAGCTGCCGCGCCCAGTCCGCCCAATAGCCTTCGCGGTCCTTCTTGGCCTGCTCGTAGACCTTGGGATCCGAGACGTGCGCCTGCTTGCGGAATCCTTCCGGAGGGGGGAAGCTCCGTTGCTCGTCGAGCAGTGTTTCGATCCGGTCGATGGCCGTCATGGATCTGTGCCTCTATGCCTCTGTTGGTTGCGCTTTGCGGCACGCATGAGAGTGAGCGCGCTCACGCGCTTTCTACAACTCTATGAACGCGTTGAGCTTAGTTATACGGCACCGAAATGGCATTGGGAAGGGGCCTCGTGGAGCCCTTTCTCGAGGAGAACCGTGCCGTGATGTCGCTGCGCCAGACTGAAAAGATCCTGGCCGCCCCGGAGGCCCTGAGCCTGGAGACCCGGACGGCGTTCCGCCGGACCGCGTCCGAGCTTCTGGACCAGCTGCCGGAGGGGACGGGGCGTCTGGTCATCGACCTCTCGGGCACCCGCACGGTGGACAGCGCGGGACTCGGTGCCTTGATGCTGATCCAGCGCAAAGCGGCCGAGCGGCGGCAGATCGTGTGCCTGCGCGGCGCCAACGAGGAGCTGCGGTTCCTGCTCGTGCTCACCAAGCTCGACGACCTCTTCGAACTGGAGGGTCGCTCGGCGTAGTCCTATATTGGGCAGCGATGCCCGAAAAGCCGCCGCAGCGCAAGGTCCTGTTCGTCGAGGACGAAGAGGCCCTGCAGACCTCCTACCGCCGTTACTTCGCCGGGCGCTACGCCATGGCCTTCGCGCGCACCGGCGCCGACGCCATGAAGCAGCTGGACGCGTTCACGCCCGACATCCTCGTGCTCGACATGCGGCTCCCCGACACCGACGGCATCGCCCTGCTCCAGAAGATCCGCCAGCAGAGTCCCAAGCTTCCGGTGGTAGTCACCACGGCCTACGTGAGCATGGAGCCGCTCATGGGCGTCCTCGACCTGGGCCACAGCGGCTATCTCGTCAAACCCTTCGACCTGAACGATCTCGCCGCCCGCATCGATGCTGTCGGCTGAAGGCCTGACGCACGCCTTCGGTCCGGTGCGCGCGCTCGACGGCATCTCCTTCCGGCTCGAGGCGGGACACACCCTCGCCGTGTTCGGGCCCAACGGCGCCGGCAAGACGACGCTGTTGAGAGTGCTCGCCGGCCAGCTGCGCCCGCAGCGCGGCCGCGCGGAGGTGCGGGGCGGCCGCGCGGCGATCGGCTGGATCAGTCATCAATCCTTTCTGTACGGCCACCTCACCGTCATCGAGAACCTGCGCTTCTGGGCGTCGCTGTACGGCGTCAAGCGCGAGGCGCGAGACCGGCGGGCCGCGGAATTGCTAACGCGCCTCGGGCTCGCCGAGCGGGCGGACCAGCCGGTGGCCGCGCTGTCGCGGGGCCTCGCCCAGCGGGCGACGGTCGCGCGGGCCCTGATGCACGATCCGGCGGTGCTGCTGCTCGACGAGCCGTTCACCGGTCTTGATCTCGCCGCCGCGGCCGAGCTGCGCCGCCTGCTCGGTGAGCTGGTGGGTGGAGGCCGGGTCGCGGTCATTGCGACGCACAACGTGGACGAGGGGCTAGAGTTGGCGACCGATATCGCCTTCCAGCACCGCGGCCGCTTCGTGCAGCTCGCTCCCCGGGCCGGGCGCGACCGCACGCAGGTGGCAGACGCGTACCGCAAGGCGGTAGGGGTCTCCGGTGCTTGAGCGGCTGAAGCTCGCCTGGGTGGTGGCGCGCAAGGATCTGCTGCTCGAGTTCCGCACGCGCACCGCGATCCTCTCGGCGGTGGTGTTCACCGCGCTGGTGCTCACCGTGTTCAACTTCGGCCGCGATCCCACGGCCGTGCCCACGATCGACCTCGCTCCCAGCATCCTGTGGGTGACGTTCACATTCGCCGCGATGCTGGCGCTGAACCGTGCGTTCGCGCTGGAGCTGGAGAACCACGCGCTGGAGGGGCTGCTCGTTTCACCGCTGTCGCGCACCAGCCTGTATTGGGGGAAGCTGATTGCCAACCTGCTGTTCGTGACCATCGTCGAGGCGGTGGGGCTGCCGCTGTTCGTGCTGTTCTTCGACGTCCCGGTCTGGCACGTGCTGCTGCCGCTGGTCGGCGTCATCGCCCTCGCCACCGTCGGGTTCGTGGCGGTGGGGACGCTGTTCAGCGCGATGGTGATCCGCACACGCTTCGCCGAGCTGATGCTGCCGGTGCTGGTGCTGCCGTTCTTGATCCTGCCCGTCGCGTGGGCGGTGCAGGTGACGGCGAGGCTGTTGGCGGGGCGGCCGCTTGCCGAGGTGGCGTGGTGGTTGAGGCTGCTCGGCGCCTACGATATCGTGTTCGTCACGCTGTCCACGCTGCTCTTCCCCCACACGGTGGACGAATGACGCTCGCGCGGAAGGGACGTTGGACGACACTGGTCGGTCTCGTGCTGCTGGCCGCGGTGTACGTGCGCGCGCTGGCGTTCACTCCCATCGAGCGCACGCAGGGGCCGGCGCAGAAGATCTATTACATCCACGTCCCCGCGGCGATCTGGACCGAGACGGCGATGATTCTGGTGGGCCTGGCGAGCATTTTCTTCCTGTTCCTCAAGGACGCGCGGCTCGACTCATTTGCCGAGGCGTCGGCGGAGGTCGGCACCGCCTTCGCCACGATCGTGCTCACAACCGGCCCCATCTGGGGGAAGCCGATCTGGGGGACGTGGTGGACCTGGGACGCGCGGCTGACCTCCACCCTGTTCCTCTTCTTCCTTTATATAGGGTACCTGCTGCTCCGGGGGGCTGTGGCCGACCCGGGGGCCCGGGCCCGCTACGCGGCCGTGCTGGGGATCTGCGGGATGGTCCTGGTGCCGTTCATCCACTTCAGCGTGTACCTGTTCCGGACCCTTCACCCCATGCCGATCATCCTGAAGCCGAGCGCGCCGTCGTTGCCGGGAAGCATGCTGGCGACGTGGGGCTTCTCGTTCGCGGTGTTCACCGTGTTGTACGTGGGATTCGTGATGCAACGTTACGCGCTCGCGCGGGCGCGCCAGGAGGTCCCCCATGCCTGAGACCTTCCCTCACAACGCGGGCTACATGATCGCGGCCTACACCGTGGCTGCCGTGATCCTGGTCGCGTACGCGCTGTCGCTGTATCGGAGGACGCGAGGGTTGTAGCTAGTTCTTCCCACCCCGCAGCTCCGCCCTCGCCTCTTTCAGCTTCTCCATCCCGTCCGGCACGAGCGTCGCCCACAGGGTGAGGGTCTGTTCCGCGGCGTCGTGGTCGCCGGCGGCGAACAGCGCCTGGGCGTTCTGCCACAGGGCCTCGGGGCCGCCGCCCGCGGCATAGGCCCGGGCGAACCGCGCGGCGGCGTCGGCGTGGTGGCCGGCGCGGCGGTACAGCTCCCCCGCGGCCATCGCGGCATCCACGCGCTCCTCGAGTGCCAGCGCCTGCTCGTAGGCGCCGAGCGCCTCGCGCTGGCGGAACACCATCTGCGAGGCATCGCCGAGCAGCATCCACGCGTCGGGGTTCTCGGGGAACCGCTCGGTGGCCTCCTGGGCGGTGGCGAGCGCGCCCCAGCGATCCTCCAGCGCCCGGGACAGATGCACCAACGCGACGTAGGGCTCGCCGAAGCCGGGGGTCCACGAGCAGGCGAGCCGCAGCCACGCCGCCGCCCGTTGCGGGGCGTGGCGCTGGCAGGCGGCGGCGCGGCGCACGGCGAAGCGCGCCAACGCGGCGCGGAAGCGCTTCCACATTGCTTGATAATGGGCCGGGCGCCAGGGAGATTGCAACCGACATGAGCGTGCTTCGAGGCCGGCGCATCGTGGTCACGCGCGCGCGCGATCAGGCGGAGGGCCTGGTGCGCTCGCTCGAGGCGCTCGGCGCCGACGTCATCGCCGCGCCCGCGATCCGCATCGAGCCGCTCCCCGACGACGCCGCACTCCGGTCCGCGCTCGCCGACCTCTCCCGCTGGCGCTGGATCGTGTTCACCAGCCAGAACGCCGTGCACGTCGTATGCGACTCGATGCGCGGCTGGGGGTTGCAACCGGCCGCTCTGGCTACCGGCAACGTGGTTGCCGTGGGCGCCAAGACAGGCTCGGCGCTGGGGCGCGAGGGCGTGAAGGTCGCGCTCGTGCCCGAGGAGACGACGGCGGAAGGGGTGTTGGCCGCGCTCACGGACGCCGGCGGCCTCGCCGGGGCGCGCGTCCTGATCCCCTGCGCGCAAGGTGCCCGCGAGGTGTTGCCGCAGGGGCTGCGGGCGGCGGGGGCGGAGGTCGAGGTGATCCCGGTCTACGTGACGACTCAGGAGACGGGCAACCCGCAAGGACTCCCTGACGGTCGCGGGAAACAGCTGGCCGCCGACATCCTCCAGGGCCTCATCGACGCCGTGACGTTCACGTCTCCCTCTACGGTGTACGGCTTCGTCGACATGGTCGGAGCCGAGGTCGCCCGGAGCGGCCAATTCGCGGCCGCGGTGATCGGGCCGGTGACGGCGCAGGCCGCGCGGGACGCGGGGATGCGGGACCTCGTGATGGCGGCGCGCTCCTCAGCCGAGGGTCTGGCCGAAGCCCTGGCGCGCCGCTTCGCGTGAACCCTCTCAGGCTCGGCACCCGCGGCAGCGCCCTCGCCCGCTGGCAGGCGGACTGGGTGAAGGCGCGGCTCGCCGAGCGGGGAGTCGCCGCGGAGCTCGTGATCGTCAAGACGCGCGGCGACGCCGAGGTGGACCGTCCCCTCCAGCAGCTCGAAGGCAAGGGTTTTTTCACCAAGGAGATCGAGGAGGCCCTGCTCGCCGAGCGGATCGACGTCGCCGTGCACTCGCTCAAGGACCTCCCGACGGAGATACCCGCGGGCCTGGCCCTCGCGGCGGTCCCGGAGCGCGCGGACGCGGGGGAGGCGCTCGTCGTTCGAGACGGGAAGCCCGCGGCAACCGGCCTGCTGCAACTGGCAACGGGGAGCCGCCTGGGCACCTCGAGCCTGCGGCGCATCGCGCAGGTGAAGCATCTCCGGCCCGACCTCGAGGTCGTGGCGCTGCGCGGCAACGTGCCGACGCGCGTGAAGAAGGTGAAGGACGGCGGGCAGCTCGACGCCGCGCTGCTCGCCCTCGCGGGGCTCACGCGCCTGGGGCTGGGTGAGGCGGTGGCCGCGCGGCTCGACCCGCTGGAAGTGATGCCCGCGCCGGGGCAGGGAGCGCTGGGCCTCGAAATCCGCGCGGACGACCACGCGACGCGCGCCGCGCTGCGGCCGCTCGAGCACGCCGAGAGCGCCCAGGCCGTCGCCGCTGAGCGCGCACTGCTCGGCGAGCTGGACAGTGGCTGCCAGGCCGCCGTCGCCGCCTACACCGGTAGGCGGGATGGGGGACGGGTGTTGTATGGGAGAGTGACGGCCCGTGATGGCTCGCTTCAGGTGACGGCCTCGAGCGCCATCGATTCCGCGAAGCCCGGCGACGCGGGCGTGAACGTCGCCCGCTTGCTGCTCGCGCAGGGCGCGGCGAGCTTACTCGCGCGATGAGCAGCTTTCCGATCCGGCGCATGCGCCGGCTGCGCCGCACCCCGGCGTTGCGCCGGCTGGTGCAGGAGACGCAGCTCGTGCCGTCCCAGCTGGTGTGGCCGCTGTTCGTCGCCCACGGCGAAGGGGTGCGGCGCGAGGTGAGCCTGCTCCCCGGCGTCTTCCAGACCTCAGTGGACGAGGCGGTGAAGGACGCCGAGCGGGCGCGGCGGCTGGGGCTGGGGGGTGTGATCCTGTTCGGTCTGCCCGCCGCCAAGGACGGCACCGGCTCCGAGGCGCACGACGAGCAGGGCATCGTGCAGCAGGCGATCCGGGCGATCAAGCGCGCGGCGCCCGACCTGCTCGTCCTCGGCGACGTGTGCCTGTGCGAGTACACCGACCACGGGCATTGCGGCGTGATCGTCGACGGCGAGGTGGACAACGACTCGACGGTCTACCTGCTCGGCAAGATCGCGGTGATCCAGGCGCGCGCTGGCGTGGACGTGGTGGCGCCGAGCGACATGATGGATGGCCGCGTGGCGGCGATCCGCAAGGCGCTGGATGCGGCCGGCTTCGCGCGCGTACCGATCATGAGCTACGCGGCCAAGATGGCGTCCGCCTTTTACGGCCCGTTCCGCGAGGCCGCCGGGTCGACGCCGCAGTTCGGCGACCGCCAGGCCTACCAGATGCAGGGCACCAACGCCGACGAGGCGATGAAGGAGATCCGGCTCGACGTCGAGGAGGGCGCCGACATCGTGCTAGTGAAGCCGGCGCTGCCGTGCCTCGACCTGATCCGCCGCGCCAAAGAGGAGTTCGGCGCGCCGCTCGCGGCGTTTCAGGTGAGCGGCGAATACGCGATGATCAAGGCGGCCGCGGCCCGCGGCATGGTGGACGAGGCCACCGCGATGTGGGAGACCGTGTACGCGATTCGGAGGGCGGGGGCGGACATCATCCTGAGCTATTTCGCCCCCACCCTGGCGGAGTCTCTCTAGAGCTTAGCGTTCCTTCGGCAGCAGCAGGTGCTTCCAGAACAGACCCGCCAGCGTCGCGCCGAGGAGCGGTCCCACCCAGTAGACGTACTGCGCCGTGAGCTGCCAGGCGATGATCGCCGGGCCGAAGGCCCGCGCCGGGTTCATGATCGCGCCGGTGAACGGTCCGCCCACGAGAGCGCAGACGAAGATCGCGAGCCCGATTCCGAAGCCGCCGATCTTCGGTGCCTCGGACGACACCGCCGTGCCGAACACCGCGCTCACCAGGAAGAACGTGAGCATCGCCTCGATGAGGATCCCGTGCAGGCCGTCCGTGGTGATCGACAGCTGCGGCGTGCCGGCCGCGGAGGCGTGCACGGCCCCCCACGGGAGCAGCCCCTTGATGAGCGCGGCGCCGACCAGCGCGCCGAGCAGCTGCGCGCCCACGTACTGGCCGAGCGTCTTGCCGTTGATTTTCCCGGCGACGAACAGCGCGAACGACACGGCGGGGTTGATGTGCCCGCCGGAGATGTTCATCGTCGCCGAGACGATGATCGCCATCCCCACACCGTGCGCGGCCGCCACGATCATGCTCTGGACGCCGCCCGTCACCGCGGCCGCCAGCGTCGCCGCGATCGACCCCGCGCCGAAGAACACGAACAGCGCGGTCCCTGCCAGCTCGGCCACGAGGGGCCGGAGAGTTTTGGGGTTCATGGGCCGTCAATCTAGCCCTGCTCAGGCGCGTCGCAACACCAGCGTGGCGTTGACGCCGCCAAAGCCGAAGGAGTTGGAGACCACGACGTCCGGGGCGGCGGCCCGGCCGTCGCCGGGGAGGCAGTCCAGGTCGCACGCGGGATCCGGGCGTTGCAGGTTGAGCGTCGGCGGCAGCCAGCCGCGCCGCAGCGCCAGAGCGCAGATCGCCGCCTCGATCGCCCCGCTCGCACCCAGGGCATGGCCGTAGTAGCCCTTGGTGCCGCTCACCGCCAGCCGGTACGCGTGGTCGCCGAACACCTGCTTGATCGCGAGCGTCTCGGTCGAGTCGTTGAGCGGCGTCGACGAGCCGTGCGCGTTGACGTACCCGACCTCGGCGGGGGTCGCGGCGGCGTCTTCGAGGGCGAGCCGCATCGCCCGCGCGGCCTGCCGCCCGTCCGGCCGCGGCGCGGTCATGTGATACGCGTCGTTCGTGTACGCGTGCCCGATCACTTCGGCGTAGATCGGCGCGCCGCGCGCTACTGCCCGGGCGCGCTCCTCGAGCACCAGCACCGCCGCCCCCTCGCCCATGACGAAGCCGTCGCGCTCGGCGTCGAACGGCCGGGAGGCGGTCGCGGGATCGTCGTTGCGGGTGCTCATCGCCCGGATGTTGCTGAACGCGGCGAAGGTCAGCGGGGCGAGCGGCGCCTCCGCGCCCCCGGCCAGCATCACGTCGGCGCGGCCGTCGCGCACGACGTGGAACGCCTCGCCGACGGCGATCGTCCCCGACGCGCAGCTCATCGCGTTGGTCGCGTTGGGGCCCGTGAGCCCGAACTCGATCGCGATGTTGCAGCTCGCCGCCCCCGCGAACACGGCCAGCGCCAGCGAGGCGTCCAGCCCCCGCGGCCCCTCCGCCAGGTACTTCGGCACCTGGGCTTCGGCGAACGCAACGCCGCCCAGCGCCGAACCCATCATCGCCCCGAAGCGGTCCCGGTCCTCGCCCTCAAGGCGCAGCTCCGCGTCCGCCAGGGCGAGCCGGGCGCACGAGACGGCGAGCTGCGAGAAGCGATCGAGCCGCCGCGAGCGCTTGGCATCGAGGTGATCCTGCGGCCGGAAATCCGGGATCTCCGCGGCGATGCGGCTGCGGAACGGCGCCGGGTCGAACCGCGTCACCACCCGCACTGCGGAGCGCCGGGACGCGAGCCCCGACCACAACCCGTCCGCCGCCGTCCCGATCGGCGTTACCGCCCCCACGCCGGTGACGACGACCCTGCGGTGACCGTTCACGCGGTTGTCTCCCGCTCTCGCCGGGCTTGCGCCCGGCGTTGGTCCGGCCCAGCAGGGATCCGCCTCGCTGACCCCGGGCGACAGCCCGGGGATGACTCCCGATTGCTCACGCTATCTCCAGGTGCCGCTTCAGTCCCGCCAGGGTCCGCGACGCGATCCCGTGCACGAATACCGGGCCGATGACGAGCTCGGCGGCCAGGCGCCCGATTAGGGGCCAGCCCGGCCCCGTCCACTCGTGCACGATCGTGACGTCCACGCCGTCTCCACTGGGGGCCAACCGCCACACCACGTCCATGCCGGTCGTGATACCCCGGAGGTGGCGGTAGCGGATTTCCCCGCGCGGGCGATCCACCGCCATCTCGGAGACCCACCAGGCGGGATAGGCGAGGGGCCCGAACGGCCGTCGCGCCGCCATCTCGACCACCCCGCCCTCGCCGCGCCGCTCGAGAAACCGTACCCAACGGTAGTGGGGCAGGATCGCGGGCCAGCGCGAGACGTCGCTGGCGACTGTGTACACGTTCGCCAGCGGGGCGCGGATGTGGACTCGGTCGACGGTGCGCATGAGCGCGGTTCCCGGTTGCCGGTTCTCGGCTACCGGTTGATACTAACGACAACCGGCAACGGGGAACCGACAACCGGCTGCCACGCGGCCACAATTCTGGCAATCGGCCGATAGTACGCGGGCGCCGAGACGCCCGCTTCGCGCATCATCCCCTCGAACTCCCGCCGCGTGTACCCGCGCTGCAGCGACAGGACGGCGTCGTGCCTCGTCGTCCGGTGCAGGCCCAGGGGAAACGCGGCGAGCCACATCCCTACCATGGCGGCCCGGGAGCGGCGCAGGTCGGCGAGCACCACGGCGCGGCGGGCGATGCGGTCCAGGGCCGCGATCCAGCGCACCGCCGTCTCGCGCGGCACGTGGTGCAGCACTTGGCTCGCGATCACGACATCGACCGAGCGCGGCGCGAAGGGCAGGGCGTCCCCGTCGGCGAGGACGGCCGCGAGCCCCGCCTCCCGCGCGGCGCGCGCGGCCGCCGGGATGCGCTCGAGACCGATCGAGGCGAGCTCGATCCCGTAGCGCCGCGCGAGCCTAGCAGCGGCCACGGGTATGTCTCCCGCGCCAGTCCCCACGTCGAGCAACGACCACGTTTCCCGCTTCCCGTTTCCCGTCTCCCGAAAGACCCGCTCTAAGCCCCACAGGACGGCTCGCGTGCCCCCGAACAGCCGGTTGAGGCGCACGATATCCCGCAACGTCCGTCGCACTGCCGCGGGATCGGCGCGCGGATCGTCGAGGACTTCGGCGCCGAGCATCAACTCCCCGCTAGGCTCGTGTAGCCGCCGCGGTAGTAGAGCAGCGGGCGCCGATCGGTCACGGTGCCTCCCGTCACCAAGCCGAAAAACACCGTGTGGTCGCCCGCCGGCACCGCCTGCGTCTTGGTGCACTCGATGTGGGCGAGCACACCGTCGAGCACCGGCAGGCCTTCCGCGGTGTCGCGATAGCCGATCGCCTCTCCCTGGTCGAACCGGTGCTCTGCGGCGTCCGCGAACCGGCGCGAGATCGCCTCCTGGTCGGCGGCGAGTACGTTCACGACGAACCGCGTGGCGGCCTGGAGCGCGCCGTGCATCTCGTTGCGGCGGTCGATCGAGACGAGCAGCAGCGGCGGCTCGAGCGACACCGAGGCGATGGAGCTCGCCGTCATCCCCACCCGCGCGCCGTCGGCGCGGCGCGCCGTGACGACGGTGACGCCGGTCGCGAAGCGGCCGAGGAGCTGGCGGAACAGCGCGGGATCGACACCGGAGGTGGTCACCAGAGCAGCCGCAGCAGAGTATGGGGAGCGAACAGGGCGCGCGCCGGCACGAAGTTGCCGGTCGCTCCCACGACAAGATCCCCGAGTCGGGGGCGGCGCGCCAGCCGCCCGACGACCCGGTTGGTCAACGCCGGCCACCCGACACCGAGGCCGATGAGCCGCTCGACCGCCCACTTGCCCAGGAACGCCCGGCGCCGCGCGCGCGCGTAGGGGACGAGGGCCTCCCGGGGCAGCGGGCCGCCCCCCTGCGGGGCCAGCGCTGCGATGAGCGTATCCGCGAGCAGCTCGGCGCCCCGCAGCGCGGTGAAGATGCCCTGGCCGGTGAACGGGTCGAAGAAGTCAGCCGCGTCGCCCACGAGGCACGCGCCGTCCGCGACCGCCCGGCGCGACCACTGCGCCAGCGGTCCCACCGCGATGACGTCGCGCACCAGCTCGGCGCGCGCGAAGCGCCCGGCGAGCCGGGGGAAGGCCTCGAGGGCGGGCAGGAGCCGCTCCCGCCACGAGGCGCCCCTTGCCGCCAGTCGGGCGCGTGACGCCGGCACGACGAGCGCGATCGTCGTGACCCCGCCACCCACGGGCCCCAGCCCCACGTACCCCCGGCGGCCGACGTGCATCTCTCCCAACTCCTCCACGTCGGCCACTCCGGCGACGTGCGCCGTGAACGCGACGCGCCGCGGCCACCCGGTGCGCCGCCCGCCCAGCCGTCGCGCGACCACCGAGCGCAGCCCGTCGGCGCCCACAACGACCCTCGCGCGCTGGGTCTCCCGCATCCCGCATCCCGCATCCCGCATCACGACTCCCGCCACCGCTCCCGCTTCGTAGAGCAGATCCTCGACGACGACACCTTCCCGCACCGCCGCGCCAGCCCGCTCAGCCGCGTGACGCAAGATCAGGTCGAGGTCGGCGCGGGGCAGGGCGAGTCCGTAGGGGAGTGGGGCGGGCCAGCGGTGATCGCTTGCGAATCGGCCCACGGCCGACGCGCCGTCGGGCGCCACGACCCGCATGCCGTACAGCCGGGCGGGCGTACGCGCGAGCACCGCCGCGAGCGCGTCACCGTCCAGCGCTCCGAGCAGGCGGACCGTCTCTGGGCTCAGATACTCGGAGCAGGGCTTGTGACGGGGAAAGCGGGCCCGGTCGAGGAGCAGCACCGCCGCGCCCGCGCGCGCGAGCCGCAGCGCCGTCGCCGACCCCGCCGGTCCCGCGCCGACCACCACGGCGTCCCAGCGCATCAGGGGACGGTCACGCCAGCGCACCGACGGCCGCACCGGCGAGCGTCGCCACGAAGTTCACCGCGTCGTTGTCCAGCCACGGCCGGCCGCGGATCAGCCGGACCGGATCGTGACACACTGTCTCGCGTCGTTCGGTACGCGCTGAGCATTGGGGACACTCGTAGACGCCTTGCAAAGTCGCGCCAAGGAGCGAGTCCACCAGCATTCCCACGATGCCGGCGCTCGCAATGACGCCGGCTGCCCCCTGGCCGATGGCCCGGGGTTCCAGCGCCCACGCGAGTAGCGCGATCGCCCACGCTCCCACGACCCCACCGACCGTCCCCAACACCGACATCGCCCCCGAGGTGCCTTTTGGCGCCTGCCGTCCTGTCGTGAGCAGGCGCGGAAGCGTCGGCGAGAACGCTCCGATCTCGGTGGCCCAGGTGTCGGCGGTGGCGGCGGCGAGGGCTGCGGCGGCGATCGACCAGCGTCCCCACAGCGCGGCGGCCGCGGCCACGCCGCCGTTGGCGACTACCTGTCGGAGGTTGCGCTGACCCCCCTCCCCGCCGGCGAGCTGGGTGAGCACGCTCCCCGAAATGAAAAAGGCGAGGAGGAGCATCAGTCCCCGCCAGCCGAGTCCCCACGTCACCGCCGCGCCCACGGCGAGGGCTCCGGCCGCCCCGCCGCGCGTCAGCCACTTCACTCCTCGAACAGCTCCCGCAGGATGCGCCGCCGCAGCTCGGGCGGGGCGCCCTGGGCCCGGCAGCGGGCGCGCACGAACTTGAGGAACAGCGCCTCGAAATCGTGGTGCTCCCCGCACGGCGGGCACTCGTCGAGGTGCGCCCGGAGCTCCCGCTCGAGCTCGGGGGTGAGCTCTCGGTCGAGATACTCGTAGAGATGCTCGGCGCACTCACGACAGTTCATGTCTTGCTTCCTTTGATATAACCCATGCCGACGGCGTAGTCGTACAGCTTGCGCTGCAGCATCTGCCGGGCGCGGAACAGCCGCGACTTCACAGTCCCCACCGGCACCTTGAGGATGCGGGCGATCTCCTGGTACGACAGCCCCTCTACGTCACTCAACACCACGGTCTCCCGGAACGTTTCCGGGAGACCGTCGATGGCGCGGAGCACCTCGTCGTCCACGATGCGGTCGAAGAAGGCTCCCTGGGGGTCCTCCTCCTGCACGTCCTGGAACACCGCGAAGGGCTCGATCGCGTCGATGTCCACGCTCTCGGGGTGCCGGGTGCGGCGCCGGTATTCATTAATGAAGGAGTTGCGCAGGATCGTGAGCAACCAACCCTTGGCGTTGGTGCCCTTGGTGTACTGGTCCCACGAGCGGTACGCCTTGAGCATCGTCTCCTGGACGAGGTCGTCGGCGTCGGCGGCGTTGCCGGTGAGCCGCTGGGCGACGCGGTACAGCGAGTCGAGGTGGACGAGGGCTTCGCGCTCGAAGCTGGCGCGCTTTTCGTCGACCGGAGCGGGTGGGGTGGGGGCGGGCATGGGCTGCTGTAAGCCTCGCGTGCCCTCCCGGGTTCCGCAATGGGGTGGTAATATTCGCGCGCCGTGGTGCACAGCATCGTCCCCCTCGCCGTCCTCGAAGCCGTGCGGAATCTCGACACGCCCGTTGAGGACGGTCTTTCCGAATTCGCCGAGGAGCTCCTCGTCAAGCGACTGGGCCTGTCGCGGACCGTCCAGGTGCAGCTGGCCGAGTACGAAGGACTGGCGCGGCGCGACCGGCGGGTGGAGGCGGCGCACGTCGAGGCGTTGCTGCGGCTGGTGGGGCGGCGGCCGGACGCCGACCTCGTGTTCGCGGACGCGGGCCGGCGCGCGGCGCGCCGGGCGGTGCGGCGCACGGCGGTGCTGGCGCGGGCGGCGGCGCGGGCGGCGCCGCGGTCGCTGGGGTACATCGTCGCGCGGGGTGCGGCGCGGGCGGTGTTCGGCGGCGAGCTGAAGCGCGAGCAGCAAATCCCCGTGGTGCGCGTCGTCGACCCGATGGCCGTCAACGCCACGCCCGACGGGTCGGCGTGCGGCTTCTACGCCGCGGGGTTCACCGAGCTGCTGCGCCTACTCGTCGGCTTCGAAGGCGCGATGCCGCATACCGCGTGCCGCTCGCGCGGCGACGAGCGCTGCGAATGGCGCGCGGCCGCATCCGACCCCCGCCACCACTGATCCCGCCCGGTCGTCACTCCATGTGACGCACGCGTTTGACGATCGCATCGACGCCGCTCAAGTACAGAATCTCGCAGGGCCGATACCCGACGACCCATCCATCGTACTCCGCGGCGATCTGGAAGAAATCGCCGGGGGTGAGGTCGATCTCGCTGCCGTCGGGCAGTTGCACCTTGACGCGACCGGAGAGCACCATCCCCACGTGCTCGGCGAGGGCGTCTGCCGGCGACGCAGGACCCGTGGCGCAGCGAGACCATCGCCACCCGGGCGCGTAGCTCCCTTTCCCGATGGCCCGCCCGCCCACCGTCATCAGCTCGAGTCTGCCCTGGTCGAACACCAGGACTCGCTCCGGTGTGTCGAAGCGCTTGACCACCAGAGCGGTCTCCGAGGCCGAACGATCAATTCTCATGTCGCCTCCGTGGACGCACCGGACGTGAGTCGCTGCCCGGCGGGCGCCCGGTGCGTCCACGCCGCCAGGTCGAGGCTCTCTCGGTAGGTACCCCGCCCGCCTCCGTTGCGTTCGCCATCGTCGCGGTGCACGTTACGCGGCCCGATGACCACCCGCGCGCTCCTGGCCGCCCTGGATTTCGCCGCGCTCCGCGCCACGCTCGCCGAGCTCGGGGCCGACGGCTGGCTGCTCTTCGACTTCCACGGTGTCAACCCGATCGTGAACCACGTGCTGGGCTTGGGCCACGGGCTGGCCACGCGGCGCCTGTTCGTGTGGCTGCCGCGCGCGGGCGCGCCCGTCGCGGTCGCGCACAAGATCGAGCTCGGGCCCTTCCGTGATGGGGGCTTCCCCGGCGAGGTGCGCCCCTACGCCGCGTGGCCCGAGCTGCACGCCGAGCTGAAGCGGCTCGTCGCGGGGAAGACGGCGGCGATGGAGATCTCACCCCGCGATAACGTGCCGTACTTGGACCGCGTCCCCCACGGCGTCGTCGAGCTGCTCGAGTCGCTCGGCGCGCGGGTCGTGTCGTCCGCGCCGTTGGTGTCGCGGTTCGCCGCGCGCTGGAGTGCGGCCGAGCTCGAGGGGCACCGGCGCGCCGCCCAGGCGCTCGCCGAGATCGCCCCGGAGGCGCTCCGCTGGGCGGGCAGCGAGGCAGCGCGCGGCGCGGAGGTGCGCGAGATGGCGGTGCAACGCCGCGTGCTCGACGGCTTCGCGCGGGCCGGGCTCGTCACCGACAATCCGCCGATCGTCGGCTTCCAGGGGAACTCGGCGAACCCGCACTACGAGCCGCGGGCCGGCGCCGACCGCCGCCTCGCCGCGGGCGAGGTGATGCTCCTGGACCTGTGGGCCGGGCCGGCGAAGGGGAGCGTGTTCGCCGACCAGACGTGGATGGCGTTCGCCGGGCGATCGCCGGACGCGGAGGTGACGCGCGTGTGGGACACGGTGCGCCGCGCCCGCGATGCGGCCGTGGACCTGCTGCGCACCCGCTGGGCGCAAGCGACGCGTGTCACGGGAGCGGACCTGGACGACGCGGCCCGTGCCGTCATTCGCGACGCCGGATACGGCGAGTGGTTCGTGCACCGCACCGGCCACTCGATCGACCGCGATCTCCACGGATCGGGCCCGCACCTCGACAACTTCGAGACCGGCGACGACCGGCAGCTCGTGGCGGGCATCGGGTTTTCCGTCGAGCCGGGGATCTATCTCCCGGAGCGGTTCGGCATCCGCACCGAGATCAACGTGTTCCTCGGGGAAACCGGTCCGGAGGTCACTCCCCGGGAGCCGCAGCGGGAGTTGCTGCTGGTGTAGGTGGACGCCGGGGCGCCGAGGGGGTCTTGCGGACTCTCCGGATGGAGGACAATTTGGCCGCCCCGCCCTGTCCCTTTCCGGGGACAACGGCGCCCTAGACGACTGTACACATTCGGCTTGACGCGACCCTGAGCGCGGGGCAGTTTACGCGAGAAGGGGTCATCGAGCCGTCGAAGTTTCGCCACACTCACCGAATGGAGGTGACGTGTCCGTCTCCAGATTTCCGTCCGGTACCCCAATCGCACTCATGCCACTGGAGGGTCTGTCCATGACGCATCGTGTGAGAAGCGCCTTCGGTCGCTTCCTCGTCACGGTCGCGGCGGCGGCAATCGCGGTCACACTCGCGACGGCCGCGGCCACGGCGCAGCAGACAACGGGGAAGATCGAAGGGACGGTGACGGATCAGCAGGGCGCCCCGATCGCGAACGCGCAGGTGTTCATCGTCGGGACGTCGTTCGGCGCTGTCACCGACGCGAAAGGCTACTACTTCCTCAATAACGTGCCGGTCGGGACGTACACGATCCGGGCCCAGTTCATCGGGTACGCGCCCACCGAGGTGCGTGACGCCCGCGTGCTGGGTGGCCAGACGCTGACGTTCAACATCAAGATGTCGTCCTCGGCGGTGCAGGTGACCGGCATCACGGTGACGGCCGCGGCCAACCCCATCGTGCCGCGCGACCAGGTGACGTCCAAGTCCATTACCGATCAGAAGACGGTCAACAACCTGCCGGTCGACGACGTGCGCAACGTCGTCGCGCTGCAGGCCGGCGTCATCGAGTCCGGCGCGGGCGGCGGCGTCTCGATCCGCGGCGGCCGGCCCGGCGAGGCCAACGTCTACATCGACGGCACGCCGGTGCGCAGCCAGAACGCGGGCTCGCAGGCGATCACCGTCGGCACCAACGCCGTCGAAGAAGCCTCGGTCACGACCGGCGCCATCGGCGTCGAGTTCGGTGACGCCCAGGCCGGGATCATCTCGTACACCACCCGCGCGGGCGGCCAGAAGCTCGAGGGCTCGGCGTCCTATCAGTCGGACGAGCCGTTCGGCAACTCGATCAGCACCGGGTACAACCGCTTCGAGGCCAACGTCGGGGGGCCGATCCCCCGCCTCACCGGGCTGCGGTTCTTCCTGTCCGGCATCGTGCAGGGCCGGGTCGCGCCCGAGCGCGGCTACGGCTGGGATCAGGTGCCCACGTACATGCTGGGCGGCATCGACACCACGATGTCGGTGGTGACGTCGACGGGGACGCAGCAGGTGGTTGTCCCGCGCTTCGTGCAGGCCAGTGGCCAGTGCGACGCGGCGAAGAACTTCGGCTTCGAGTGCACCGGGCGGCGCTTCCCGCTGAACTGGCGCACGACCACGCAAGCCCAGGGCAAGCTGTCCTACTCCTACGGCAGTGGCTCGAGCGCGTCGCTGTCGTTCGTCGCCAACGGCGACCAGGGCCGCAACTGGCCGGGCACCAACATCGGCGACCCGCAGCTGTACGGCGGCTTCCACAACTGGAGCCGGCTGCTCATCGGCAACCTCAGCCACTCGTTCTTCAAGTCGGCCGAGCGGAACCTCGCCCTGAACGTGAACGTCAGCTGGGCACAAGACCGCGGCATCGCCGGAGCGCTCGATGCGGCGAGCGAGATCGGCACCCGCAGCCCGACGATGGGCATCGACTTCTCGACGCTGCAGTTCAACGGGTTCCAGGGCTTCCCGTTCCCGATCACCGACCAGATCATCCAGAACATCCGGAATAACACCGGGACGCGCACGCCGCTCCTGAACCGCACCGACCTGCGCAACACGCAGCCGTACCGGATGAACCCGTTCGGTATGATCAGTGGCAGCTGGGTGACGGGTGGCTTCGCCGCCGGCGGCACGCTCTCGAGCGAGCGGCGCCTGTACGGCCGCGCCAACCTCGACTGGCAGGCGAACCGGTACCACCGGTTCAATTTCGGCGGCGAAGTCCAGAAGACCAGCGAGGCGTACTGGAACAGCGGGCTGATCAGCCAGATCTTCATGGACGCCTACGTCGTGCAGCCGATCCGCTACGCAGCGTGGGCGAACGACCGCCTCGACCTGGGCGACGTCGTCCTCGAGCTGGGCGGCCGCTACGACTTCTTCGATCCGCGGGCGCTGTTCGCCAAGACGCCGGGGCGCATCTTCACCAACCCGGCCTGGATCGCGGCCCCCAATTACCAGGCCGCGCTGAACGCGGTGTTCGACAAGTCGGTGGGGCATCACACGCTGTCGCCCACGGTGCGCGTGTCGTTCCCGATCACCGAGAAGACGGATTTCCGGCTGTCGTACTCGCACCAGGTGCAGACGCCGGAGCTGACGACGGTGCTCTCGGGCACGAACAACGACCTGTCGTTCACGAACACCAACGACCAGTTCGGGCGTGACATCGGCTTCGGCAAGACCATTCAGTTCGAATTCGCCGTGCGGCACGCCTTCAACCCCGATCTCGTGCTGGACGTGGCGGCGTTCAACAAGGACAAGGTGTCGGACGAGGCCTACCGCATCAAACCGTTCGACGATCCGGCCAACCCCGGCCGCACCCAGAACGTCAACGTGCTAACCACCGCCGACTTCGGCTATGCGCGCGGCCTGGAGCTGACCCTCGAGCGCCGCATCGGCTCGTGGTTCAACGCCCACGCCGTCTACACCTTCGAGATCTCCCGCAATACCGGGTCCGATCCGTTCTCGTACCTGAATACGTCGGCGCGGCAGATCTCCCAGGTCACCGGCGACCGCGTGCCGCCGCCGGAGCAGGCGCTGCCGACCAACGACGAGCGCAACCACAACATCGTCGGCAACGTCTCGATCACGGTGCCGCGGGACTGGGAGCAGAACACGCCGCTGGGCAAGGTGCTGCGCGACGTGAGCATCTTCATGGACTTCCGCGTGCTGAGCGGCCTGCCGTTCACGCGGCTGCGCAACAACGGCGCGGGTAACGTCGCGCCGCGGCAGACCCTGGGGCTCATCGGCACGCAGCTCGAGCCAATCAACAACTCGCACATGCCGTGGCAGAAGTTCTTCGACATGCGTGTGAACAAGGGCTTCCGGGTCAGCCGCATGGACGTCACGGCGTTCGCCGACGTCCGCAACGTGTTCAACTTCAAGAACATCTCGTCGATCTTCGCCGAGACGGGCGACGTGGTGAACGCGCTGCATCGGGAGAACAGCCTGAGCGACGAGTTCGCGCGGCTGGCGATCGAGGCGGGCACCAACGGTGCCCTACTCTCCAACGGCGACATCGACTTGCGGCCCAGCTGCACCACGTGGAAGCAGAACGACGCGTCGACGGTCAACTGCGTGATGCTGCGCAGGACCGAAGCGCGCTTCGGCGACGGGAACGGCGTGTATACGGTGGCCGAGCAGTCGCGCGCGTTGAACGCGTTTTACGACCTGTTCAGCGGCAAGCAGAACTTCTACAACGCGCCGCGCAACATTCGGGTGGGCGTGGAGCTGAGCTTCTAAGCGACGGACTGACGCGGGCGGCGCCCCGACGCGGGGCGCCGCCATGCACGGCTTCTTTCCTCGAGGGACGATATGCGGTCAACCTGGTGGACACGCGCAGCCCGCGCGACGGTGGCAGCGGTGCTCCTGGCGGTGACGGCGGGGGCGGGGGTGGCGGCGGCCAAGCCGAACCCCAGCCGGCCGGCGAAGCGCAGCGGCATGAACCTGTTCGCGTTGACGTTCGGCGTCATGAACGTCAACCGCTTCTTCTGCGGCATCAACAACATCGGCGAGCTGTGCGTGGATCCGCACAACTCCCCGGTCGTGGGCGGCGGCTTCTGGCCCAAGGGCACGCCGGACCAGTACATCTTCAACTCCGGTCTGCAGCTCGCGGGGCAGGTCTCCACCAGCGCCGGCTTCTCCTGGGCGGGTGATACGGTGGGGGCGTTCTTCATGGACCCGCGCGGCGACCAGGCCGAGGGCGATCCGATCACCCTGGTGTACAGCTCGCTCGACCCGGGTGACGCGGCGAACTGGCCCAACGGCGCCAAGGTGCGCGACACTGCCATCTACAACGGTGTGCTGATCGGCCGCGACAACATCTCCCAGGAAGACCTGTGGGTCCGGACCTGGGAGGGCAACCCGGCGTTCCTGTCGGGCCGCACCCATCCCATGGGCATCCTCGTCGAGGAGCGCGGGATGGCGTGGAACTACCCGACCGGCAACGAGGACATCATCTACTTCGTGTTCACGTTCTACAACGTGACCGCGAGCGACCCCGCCGTCTACAACAACCCGTCGATCGATCCGGCGATTCGCTCCGAGATTGCGGCGATCGGCGCGGACTTTCAGGCGCGCAACGAGGCGCGCTTCGGGATCAACATCCCCAACGGCGGCTACGCCTTCGACAGCATGTACGCCGCCTTCTTCTCGGACCAGGACGTGGGCGACGCTGGCCGCAACTACGGCACCGCAGTTCTTCCTTTCAACATGATGACGGCCTATAAAGCGGACTTCCTGGAGCCCAACTGGACGTTCCCGCCCGAGATCTTCGGGGCACCGTTCGTGAAATCGCCAGGGTTCATCGGCATGAAGTTCCTGAAATCCCCGGCGGGCCTGTCGATCTGGTCCAACACGTTGAACTCCGGGACCGGTTACCCCGACCCGGTGGGCGTCAAGCAGCTGTACCGCTACCTGTCCGGGGGTTCGAGCCCGGCGCAAGGCGACTTCCCTTGCACGTTCCAGGGCGCGCAGCGCACAAAGCACTTCTGCTTCGCCGCCCAGAACTTCGCCGACACGCGGGGCTTCCAGTCCTCGGGCCCGTTCACGCTCGGCCCGGGGCAGTCGCAGACCATCGTCGAGGCCTACATCCAGGCGGCGCCGACGGCCGTCGTCTCGCCGTTCGTCGGGGGCGATTTCAAGCCGGGCATCCCGGCGACGGGGACCGAGTGGTTCACATCGGGTGGGACTCTGGTGCGCCCGATCGAGAAGGCGATGGGGTATCTCGGTCAGAGCGACGCCAACGCCGACGGCATCATCGAGCAGAAGGAAGTGCAGTCGGTACCGCGCTCGCTGCTGGACAAGGCGCTGGTGGCGCAGGCCGTGTTCGACAACAAGTTCCTGTTGCCGTTCGCGCCGGCGCCCCCATCGTTCTTCCTGATCCCGGGCGACAACCAGGTGACGGTGGTGTGGCAGAAGAGCACCAGCGAGACCTCGGGTGATCCGTTCTTCGCCATCGCGTCCGACCCGACCTCGGCGCTGTACGATCCCAACTTCCGGCAGCTCGACGTCGAAGGGTACCGCATCTATCGCGGGCGCTCGACCTCGACGCTGCAGCTGGTGGCGCAGTTCGACTACGCCGGCACGACGATCACCGACTTCACGGGCGGGTTCGACTACTCGACCGACCGTGACGGCGACGGCAAGGCCGAGTGCGCGCCGGAGTTGGGCATCTTCGACGATTGCCCGGTGCGGTTCCAGACCAGCCAGCCGTTCATCAACAGCTTCGACCACGAACTGGTCGGCAACGTCATCCAGATCCCGGCCGGCGGCCGGGTGGCGCTGGCCGACTCCAGCGTGCTGATCCTCAAAGCCGACACGGCGGTCACCGGGGGCGCGTCCGGGTTCCCGGCGCTCGCCAACACGGGCGTGACCTTCGCCTACGTGGATCGCGGCGTGCGGAACTCGTTCAACTACTTCTACGCGGTGACGGCGTTCGACGTGAACTCGCTCAAGTCCGGGCCCACGTCGCTCGAGTCAGCACGGATCACCCGCGCGGTGACCCCGCGCGCGCCGTCGGCCCAGGTCTCGGCCGGGCGACTCTCGCCGCTGAACCTGATCGCTACCGATGGGACGGTGCTCAATCCGAACGCGCCGCTCCCCACGCTCGATCCGGCGACGGGGGAATTCTCCGGTCCGATGCCGCCGACGGACGGCGTGGTCCTTGGCCTCGCCGCGTTCCTGCCTGACGTCCTGGACACCGGCACCCTGACGCTGACCATCAACAGCATTTCACCAGGGTCAAGCCTCACCGGGGTTCCGGTGACCTATTCCCTGAGCGTGTCGACCCCCTCGGGGACACAAACCTTCGTCCTCCCGGTGCCCCAGGACGGGTTCAGCGGTGACGTGGCGCAGTTGCAGGGCTTCCCCGCGCTGTTCGCACTGCAGAAGAAGGCGGCCGTGTTCGGGGGCGACTCTACGTTCCCGATCTACGGTAGCACGGGGGTGACGCTTGCTGGCACATGGCGCGTGGCGTCGTGGGGGCGCGCCGACATCAACGGTGACCCCTCCAACTCGGCGCAGTCCGGGCCGCGCTGGTGGACGGGGGCGGCGAACGAAAACACCCCAAAGCCGAACGAGCTGGTGTGCACGCCAGCCAGCGGTGGGTGCGTGCAGGCCGACTTGAGCCGCAACGCCGGGTCGATAG
>Ga0209806_1000296_pt1 | contig 33140 bp, 24 predicted proteins | sample GraSoiAngelo_152_FD_186166 | JGI IMG/M metagenome (GOLD analysis project Ga0209806, IMG submission 186166) | Grasslands soil microbial communities from the Angelo Coastal Reserve, California, USA - 14_1009_12_30cm (SPAdes) (version 2) | ecosystem: Environmental > Terrestrial > Soil > Grasslands ... | reverse complement strand
AATCCAACCTTCTGGGAGGCTTTTCCCATGCCGCAAGCCACTCACGCCGACGCCGACCTTATCCTCAAACTCTACGACGCTCGCCGCGAAGCCGAAATTCGCAAAGCTCGCCATTGGTGGACCACCGCCTTCTGGCCCGAGAGCGCCGACGAGGTCGTCAAGGTCATGCGCTCGATAGGCGCGCAGGAAAATGCCTGGCTTCGCCAGGTGCTCGGCTATTGGAGTATGGCGAGCTCGTTCGTCAGTCACGGCGTGCTCAACGAAGATCTCTTCTTCGAGCCCAGTTTCAGTGGCGAAATGTTCTTCATCTACGCAAAGCTCGAGCCTTACTTGCCCGAACTGCGTGAAAAACTGCAAAACCCTCTTCTCCTCGCAAACCTCGAAAAACTCATCCACTCCCCGAAAGGACAGGAGCGCTACAAAGTCATCTCGAAGAACGTCGAGAACTTGCGCAAAACCCGCGCGGAGAGCATGGCGAAAGCCAGCTAACCAGTTCTTAGAGTCCGGCCGTGGATTGGAGTGCGCGGACGTTGATCTCGAACGAGATTCCTCCGCCGCGTGCAGCGTCGGAATGACAAGACCGAGGTATCTGGCGCTATTTTTTGTCATTCCGACGCCGAACGGCGGAGGAATCCGGGACACCAGCGCAGCCGACAAGCGGAACGACTGGTTAATGATCCGCGGCTCCCAGCCCATCTACGAAATGTATTCCCGGATGTATTCGTCGCGGGAGCTGACGAGTTCATGCAGGTCGCCGTCGAACATTACTTTGCCTTCGCGCAGAATCAGGAACGCCAGGGGAACTTCCACCCGGCCACCCGGCGGCACGGGCTGCATGTGATTGCTCTTCGCATCGAAGCAGTGTGTCGCCATGGTGAAAGCGTCCTGCAAGCGATGGGTCACGAGCAGGGAACTCGTTTTGTAGACGTCTCGTTGCTTCACAATCAATTCGATAATGGTGGTCGAGGTGACCGGGTCAAGGCCGCCCGTGGGTGAGTCGTACAGTAGCGTTTCCGGTTGTGTGATGATGGCGCGCGCAATCGCCACCCGCCGCCGCATGCCGCCCGAGAGTTCCGAAGGGAACATATTGACGGTATGCTCCAGTTCGACGAAACGTAATGCCTCCCGCACGCGCCGCTCGATTTCCTCGGGCGAGATCTCTCCCTCTTCCATCAGCCGGAAAGCGACGTTGTCGCGCACGGTGAGGGAATCGAACAGCGCGCTCTCTTGAAACACAATGCCCACCTTGCGGCGAAGCTCGAACAATGCTTCTTCGGACATCTGCGTCACGTCTTCGCCTAAGGTGTAAATGTGCCCGCTGTCGGGCTTCACCAGCCCGATTGCCATCTTGAGAATAGTGCTCTTGCCCGACCCAGCCACTCCGAAGATTGCTTTAGTCTCGCCGCGAGGCAGCTGGAAGGAGATCCCGTCGAGAACCATCTTGTCTTCAAATGAAATGGAAACGTCTTCGAATACGATGGCCGCGCCGGACGGATGCTCGGCGGTTGCGGCGGGGACCTGGAGCGGCAGGGAAGGAGTCGCCATCGTTCAGGATCCCAGAATCACCATCAAGAACCGCGTGACAAACACGTCGACCACGATAATCAGAATCATCGCAGCCACCACGGCTTCGGTGGTAGAACGCCCCACACCCTGCGTGCCGCCCTTGGTCGAAAGCCCGTAATAACACCCAATCGTCGCGACGATGAACCCAAACACCAGCGGCTTCATCAGCCCCATGAACACGTCGGAGAACACCAGGGTCTGCCAGGCATTGCTCCAGTACTCGTGCGCATCCAGGCCCAGCAGAAGGCCAGCCACGAAGCTTCCCCCCAGCAGGCCCATGAAGTCGCCCAGGATGGTGAGGAAGAAAAGCATGAACACCGTCGCAGCCACCCGCGGTGTCACCAGCTTCTTCATGGGATCGGTGCCGAGCGCCCGCATGGCGTCGATCTGCTCGGTCACAATCATGGAGCCCAACTCGCTGGCCATGCCCGACGAATTACGCCCCGCGACGACCAGCCCAGCCAGCACCGGCCCCAGTTCTCGGACGATGCCAATCGAGACCAACTGTCCAATGACCGTCGTCGCGCCAAACCGGCTCAGGGTGGTGGCGCTGTTCAGCGCCAACGCCGCCCCCGTAAAGAACACAGAGGCCAGAACAATCTGCAGGGATCCGAAGCCGATCAGATCCATCTGCTGGACCATATCGGCCCAATAATGAGGCGGCCGGAACAGGTTGAGGACCGACTGGGCCGCAAGGATCGAGTAGTCCTGAACGGACTGGATCTTCTTCTTGGCGAATTCCGTAGGTGAGATGAACTCGATGCCGCTTAGAAAATCTCCGGCTGCCATTCCTCGCTCCGTCGGACCTTAACGGAAATATACAGCAGCGACGAGCCGCGAGCTATGAGCTTCGAGCTACGGGTAAAGAAAGGCAAGCTCCGAGCCTCGAGCTACGAGCCTCGAGCTACCGACTGAGCAACTAACGACAAGCTAGCCCATGACTGGCAGAAAGTGGAGTACAGCGAAAGCAATCGTACTCTCTCAGTATTTTGTCATTCCGACGCCGAACGCGGCGGAGGAATCTGCGACACCACGGAACCTGTTTGGCGAAATGGTTTTGGCAGTGTTCGCCTGAGACCTGACCCCGAGACCCGAGACCCGAGACCCGAGACCTGACCCTACTCCCTCGTCTTCTTCTTGATCTCGATATTCAACCGCTTAATCTTCTGATTGAGCGTCGAGAGCGGCACCCGGAACCGTTCGGCCGCTTCGGTCTGGTTCCAGTTGCACTTTTCCAGCATGTCAGTGATGATGCGTCGCTCGCAGTCTTCCAGGATGTCGAACAACGACGCGTCCGGCCGAGGTTCCATGACGGGCATAGTCGAGCCGCGACCCACCATGTGATCGGGAAGAAGCTCGCTCCCGATCTCGGTCCCGGACGACAAAACTACTGCGCGTTCCACTACATTCTCGAGCTCCCGAACATTCCCGGGCCACGAGTAGGCGACCAGGGGCCGGAGGCCTTCCGGCGTGATGTGGCGCGCGTCGCGTTCGTTCTCCTGCGAATATTTGTGGAGGAAGTGCTCCACCAGTAACGGAATGTCTTCCTTGCGCTGCCGTAGCGGTGGCAGGTCGATCGTGATCACGTTGAGCCGGTAGAAGAGATCTTCGCGGAACTTGCCCTCGCGCACCATTTGCCGCAAGTCGACGTTGGTTGCGGCAATAATCCGCACATCCACCTGCAGCTCATGGATTCCACCCAGGTGCATGAACTTGCGGTCCTGGAGCACACGCAGGATCTTGCTCTGTGTGTCGAGGCTCATGGTGCCGATTTCGTCGAGGAACAGCGTGCCCTTGTCGGCGACTTCGAACAGACCTTTCTTGGAAGCGATCGCGCTCGTGAACGCGCCTTTGACGTGGCCGAACAGGGTCGATTCGAGCAAGTCCGGCGGCATCGAGCCGGTGTTCACGGGAACAAAGGGCCGATCACGCCTCTGCGAGTTCAAGTGGATCGCCTTGGCGATCAATTCCTTGCCCGTCCCGCTCTCGCCCTGCAACAGCACGGTCGAGCGGCTGGGCGCCACCTGTGCGACCAGGTCGAAAATCTTCAGCATCGGCTCACTCTTGCCGATGATGTGCTCGAAGTTGTAGCGCTGCTTCAGCGCCCGCTTCAGCTGGACGTTTTCTTCTTCCGCGCGATGCCGGGCCACGGCGGCGCGCACATCGGCCAGCAGCTTTTCATTGTCCCAGGGTTTCTGAACGAAGTTGGCCGCGCCCGATTGCATGGCCCGCACCGCGTTTTCGACCGTGCCGTAAGCGGTGATCATGATCACCGAGACTCCGGGGTCCTGCGCCCGAAGCTCCGCGAGGATGTCGAGCCCATTGCGGTCGGGAAGCGCAAGATCCAGAAGAATCAGATCGAAGGTCCGCTGGCTCAGCCGATTGAGACCCTGCTGTCCGGTTGCGGCGGTTTCGACGTCGTAGCCCTCCAGCTCCAGCAGCGTTTGCAGGGACTCCCGGATCCCGGCTTCGTCGTCGATGATCAGCACAGTCCCCGAGATAGCAGCCGGCTCGGCATCGTTAAATTTGCGCGCAATGACGGCGGCTTCAGACATTGACGGCCTTCCTGGTCAGCGGAAAATCCAGGTAGAACGTCGTGCCCTCGCCCGGGCGGCTTTCCACGCGAATCTTGCCCGCATGCTCCTGGATAATGCCGTAAGTTACCGACAGGCCCAGCCCGGTACCACGCTTCTGGCCTGCATCCGATGTAGTTTTGGTGGTGAAGAACGGATCGTAAATGCGCGCGATGTGTTCCGGCGCGATGCCGCTTCCGCTGTCGCTTACGCAGACGCTCACGCCGTTGCCGTTCGCGGTCGCGACGCGCAGAGTTCCGCCCGTGGGCATCGCATCCTTCGCGTTCAGGAATAAATTGAGGAACACCTGCTGCAAGCGCCCGGTATTGCCCTGGATGGGCGGCAGGTAGGCAGCCAGTTCGCTCTCGACTGTGATGTGCGAGGTGCGGAACTGGTGCTCGAGCAATGCCAGCGTGTCGGTGACGATCCGGTTCACATCGACGTTGGTGAACTCGGTGCCGCTGGTCCGCGAGAAATTCAGCAGATTGCTGACGATCTCCGATGCGCGGAACGTCTGGCGCGTGATCTTCTCGAGAAGGTTGGCCTTCTGCGGATCGGACTTCAACTGCTTTGCCAGCATCTGCGTGTAGGAGGAAATCACCGCCAACGGCGTATTTACCTCGTGCGCCACGCCCGCCGCCAGCAAGCCAATGGAAGAAAGCTTGTCCGCTTGCGACAGTTGCGCTTCCAGTTCCGTGCGCTCGGTGATGTCGTCCATGATGATCAGCCGCCCGATGACGTTGAATTTCTTGGTCACCAACGGAGCAATGGCCGCATTGATCGTGCGCACTTCACCGGCCGGCGTGCTCAAGCGGAACTTATACAGGTTGTGAATGCCGGGATTTTGTCGCACCCGGTAGAACTCTTCCACGAACTCCGCCGGGAAAACTTCGCTCAACGGACGGGTCAGCGCCTGCCAGCGGGGCAGGGCATACATCACTTCCATCTGCGAGTTCCACGATTCGATCCGGTCCGCCAGATCGACCGCCAGCACGCCCACGTTGATCGACTCGACGATATTCTCGTTGAAGTCCTTGAGCCGCTCGTACTCCGAAACTTTCTGCTCGAGCGAAGCGTACAAGCGCGCATTCTGGATTGCGATTCCGATGTAGCCTGCGAGTGTCTCCAGCAACTCGACATCTTCGCTGGTCAGGAAGTCGCCTTCCATGGTCTTGCCGAGACCGAGCACCGCGATCGCTTTCCGCTGAGCGCGGCACGGAATGTAATAATTCAAATCCAGCCGCGCGATGCTGTTTTGCGCGCTCGGATTTTCCCGCGGCACCTGGTGCGTGTTGTCGAAGAACAGGTGCCCGGCTTCCATCTCCGGACGCTGCGCACTCAGGAAGCTCAGGTCGAGCCCGCTGGTCTGCGACATCCCGAAGGATTTGGCGATGACGAAGTGATCGCCCTGATCACCAGTCGCCAGAAAGATCGCCATGCGATCCACCAGCAAGGTCCGCGAGAGCCGGTCTACCACCGAGGTGAGCATTTCGTCCAGATCGGTTTCCGAACTCAATTCGCGCCCAAACTCAATCAGCGTCTTGCGATAGTCGTAGCGGGTTCGATAGAAGAACTGATCCACCCCGTCCTGAATCCATTTGCGCAGCGGATCAAATAGCAGCGCTGTGACGACCATCGCCAGAATCAGCCCATACGGTCCGCTGCTGGGAATGCGCGTGTGCACCAGTTCTGCGACGCCCGCGACCAGCGCGAAATACAGCATGACCACTGCCGCCGCGGCCAGCGTGTACACCATGCCCCGCTTGAAAATCAGGTCCACATCCATCAAGCGGTAACGGAAGATGGCATATCCGAAAGTCAGCGGCAGCAATCCGAGCGACAGGACCGACACCTGCATCCCGATCGAGGGCACTGCGCCATACAAGTACGGCAGGATGTACAAGAGCGTGAAGGGCGCGATTGCCACGATCGTGCCGCGCGTCACCCACTTCAGTTGCTGGCGCAAGATCGGTGTGCTCGCCCGCACGTAGCTGTACCACAGCACAGTAGCTGCCGCCGCGAAGTACAGGGCCAGATATGACCACCACAGCCGGTCAAGATTCCACCGTCGCAGCTCATTCGCCTGCACGAACCGCAAGGCCAGAATGTGGACACCCAGCAGCAGCACCCCCGGCACATACACCAGCGGCAACGCCCACCGATGCTTCCTGACGAAATAACGCCTCTCCGGGAAGGTCAGCACGAAGTGCAGGAACAGCGCCGGCTGCAACATCCACGCGACCACGTTCGACCAGTAGATGCTCCAGTCAAACGCATTCAACTTCCCGGTGTAGTGGAACGAGTAGAAGACGAATGAGACCAGGCAGAAAATGTAGAAGTGCGTTGAACTGGGCGCCGTCCAGCGGCGCAGCAGCACGTAAATCCCGATCCCCAGGTAGATCAGCGCGATCAGCCGCAGCCAGTCGTTTAAGGGCCGCTCCGCCGGAACCAGAATGACCACCGAGTCCACCGGCACCGTATGCCGGACCACCGAATAATTCGCCCGCGACCAGACACCTGTCGTATACAGCTGCCGCTCCAGGGCCGGAGTGTTCTTTACTTCGCGGCCGTTGACGGTGGCAAGCTGGTCCCCTTGCCGGATGCCAGCCTTGTCCGCAGGCCCGTTGTGCTCGACGCGATCGGCAACCAGGTGCCCGCCACGTTCCACCCACCAGGCACCGTCATAAGGAATCTGGAATTCGTGTTCTTTTTGGAAATTGATCCAGGCAAAAACGCAGGCCGCGGCCGTGATCAGGAAGAGGAATCCTGCGGTAAAACGAATTTGGAATTCCTTGTTCATGGACCCGTGGGGAGACACCACGACGTCTGGCCGCAATGAGCCCTTCCTTCCCCGCGAAGACCATAGCAACTTCGCTGCCATGCCGAAAAACTTCCACAAGCTGCTAAACCACTAATCCCACACGACTTCCATCATTATAGGCGGTTAGCGCACTATCGAATACAGCTTTTGGAAGGTTTCTCTGCGATTCCGTATCTCTATGTTGAATTTGGTATTTATACAATAGCGGACACATCTGCCTCAGGAATTCCCACGTCCACAGCCCACTCGGGTAAAATCCTGTTTTCCATGACAAACTTCGAACAGATTGTCGACCTCGAGCGCCGCTACCTTCTCCAGACCTACAACCGTTATCCGGTCGCCTTCGAACGCGGCAAGGGTGTGTTCCTCTACGACACAGAAGGCAAGAAGTATCTCGATTTCGTCTCCGGCCTGGGCGTGAATGCGCTGGGTCATGCTCATCCCCGGATCGTGAAGACCATTCGCGAGCAGTCCGCCCGCCTGCTCCACATCTCGAACCTCTACTACCACGAGTACCAGGGCCGCCTCGCCGAAAAGCTAGCCACGCTCTCCGGTCTCGACCGCGTTTTCTTTTCCAACAGCGGCACCGAGGCGATCGAAGGCTCCATCAAACTGGCTCGCCTCGCCAGCCACCGCATCGGAGGCCTCGAGAAAAGCCGCCTCATCGGACTCGAAGGTTCCTACCATGGTCGAACTTTCGGCGCGATGTCGCTGACAGGGCAGGATAAATACCGCAAGGGATTCGAGCCGCTGCTGGAAGAAGTCACCTTCGTTCCGCGCAACGATGTCGAAGCCTTGCGCGCCGCCGTCAACGACCAGACCTGCGCCATCGTGCTCGAGCCCATTTTCGGAGAGGGCGGAATCATGGAGTGCTCGGTCGAGTTTCTCCAGGAATGCCGCGCTCTCGCCGACCGCTGCAAGGCCGCCCTCATCTTCGACGAAATCCAGTGCGGTCTGGGCCGAACCGGCCACCTGTTCGCCTTCCAGACATTTGGCGTGAAGCCCGACATCGTTGCCATCGCCAAGCCAATTGCGGCCGGGCTTCCCCTCGGAGCATTTCTCGCGCGCGAAGAATTCGCAAGCGCGATTTCCGCCGGCCAGCATGGCACCACCTTCGGCGGCGGGCCGCTCGCCACGCGCGTCGCTCTCGAGTACCTGGCCATTGTCGAAGAAGAAAATCTGCTGGCCAATGTCAACAAAGTCGGAGCATATCTTCAACATGAACTTCAACAACTCGTAGACGGTTACGCCGCCGCGAAGGAAGTACGTGGGCGCGGCTTCATTCAGGGCATCGACCTCGACATTCCCACGCGCCCGATCGTCGAGCAAGGACTCGCGCAAGGAGTGCTGTTCAACAGCACGCAAGACACGGTCGTGCGTTTTCTCCCACCGTTCCTCTTGCAAGAACAACATGTGGACAAGGGAATCCGTGTTCTTCGCAAATTTCTGGGCAAAAAACGGCCAAAGGCAGCATAAATTTCGGGTAGCACCGGTTCGGGTAGCGCCGGCGTCGCGCCGGCTGTCCCCGGCGGGCGCCTCGCCCGCCGTTATTGAAGCAGCAAACATGCCGGCAGGATGCCGGCGCTACCTAAAAGAAACGGGGAGCCGAAGCTCCCCATTATTCAGAAGCGACAGAGGCGATATCACATACATAGACTCCCGCGCGTGGTAAAAAGTTGTCCGTACACCCAAAGAAACCATCGTGCAATCGAAAATCGCCGAGAAACTTTCGTCCCTGTCCCAGCCCAAGGTAGAAGAGCGCTTTGCCGAAATTGACGGCGCCCGCATACGCTACTTGCAGGCCGGTTCCGGGCCCGCTCTCATTCTCCTTCATGGCCTGATGGGCTATTCTTTTTCCTGGCGCTTCAACATCCCAGTGTTGTCTCGTCACTTCACGGTGTATGCGCCGGACTTGCTAGGGACAGGTTTTTCCGATCGCCCCGCGCAGCTCGATTGCCGCCTGTGCGCAGTTGCGGAACGCGTTCTGAAATTTTTCCAAGCAATTGGAGTCTCGACCTTCGACCTGCTCGGAACCTCCCACGGCGGCGCCACCGCGATGATGACCGCTTCCCTTTGCCGGCAGCACCCTGAGCTTCATCTTCGAAAACTTGTCCTGGTTGCCCCCGTGAATCCCTGGTCCGCGCATGGCCGCCGGCTCGCGCCGTTTATTGGCAGCCCGCTGGGATCCGTGCTCTTTCTGCGCAGCATGAATTACATGCGCTGGGCATTTAAGTACTTGTTGGCGCGGCTCTATGGCGATCCCCAGCGCATTCGCGCAGGCACGCTGGAGGGCTATGCAGCCCCGGTCTTGTCGATCCCCGGGAGCTTTGAATACGGAGTCAACATTGTCCGCAGTTGGACCGAAGATTTGCGCCAGCTGGAACAAACCATCCCGCAACTCGCCGATATTCCCACCTTGCTGATCTGGGGAAGCTCGGATGTCGCCGTGTACGCGCAATCCGCCGAGCAACTCCGCCGTCATTTCAAGCATTGCGAAGTGGTCGTCTATCCGGGCGTCGGACATCTCCCCTACGAAGAGACGCCAGAACAATTCAACGCCACCCTGCTCGAATTTCTCAGACGTCCGCTGCCGGAACAACAATCCAGTGCCCGATGATCGCGCACTAGCTAATATTTCGGTGTGGCCTCACGAGTCCGGTGCCCCAGGTTCGCGTCCGCTCTTTGGACGCTAACCTGGGAACTACGCGTTAACATGGATACGACGGCCACTGACTAGAGAAGGAGCAAGCCATCCTCGATTTCCTGCGCAACCTGATCGCGCAGTATGGCTACTGGGCCGTCGGCGTGGCGTTGCTTCTCGAAAATGCCGGCATGCCCGTGCCCGGCGAAACCGTCCTGCTGCTGGCCAGCCTGCTTGCGTATTCCCGCGAGGAACTGCAACTCCCCTACATCATCGTGGTCGGCGTGTGCGCGGCCACGTTGGGCGACAACCTGGGCTACCTGATCGGCTATCGCGGAGGTCGCCGCCTCTTTGATCGTTATCGCAGCGCATTTCGCATCAAGTCGGAAACCATTGCGCGCGGCGAGCGACTGTTCGACCGCTACGGCGCCGTCACGATTCTTTTCGCGCGCTTCATTTTCGGCCTGCGCGTGATCGCCGGCCCGCTCGCAGGCGTTCTGCGCATGCCCTGGAAGCGCTTCGCGGTCTTCAATTTCCTGGGCGCGCTGCTGTGGGTCACCGTCATTTCCTTCGTAGGCTACAAGTTCGGCAAGCACTGGGATGTGCTGACGGAGTATATCGAGCGCTTCAACATCGCCCTCGTGATCGCGGCTGTCATCGTGGTGTTCGTTCTGTGGCGATGGCGTAAAGCGCACGCCGCAAAGCGTTAAAGTAAATCCACGCCCAATGGAGTGGCGGGCGTCTCCGCCCGTCCTTCCGCGTTAGAGCCTAAAGCCGAAAGCCAGCGCTTAAAGCCCAGAGCCCACAGCCCAGAGCCTAGAACCCAGAGCCTTTTTCTCGAGGTTACGAAAGCTTCGCCCCCGCCAATCCCTGCAATTGCTCGCCGTCCCTTGCAGTGCTAGGCTCGAACTGGTTTCCCTCTTGTGAGTCGCTCTGATAACAACCAAGCGCCGGGTCCCCTGGCGCGCCTCGTCGCGCTTGCCCAGCTGGAGCATGCCGACCTCTGGCTGAAATTCCTGCTCGCGCTGGTGGGGCTGGCGCTGGCCTTCGCGGCTGCTCTCTTCTCCACCGTTTCCCGCGAGTCGGGGAACGTCTGGGCAACGCTCATCCTTGCTTCCGCTGCATTGATCCTCGCCACCCTCGTCGGATTGACCACCGTCCCGCATCTCGCGCGCCGGGTAGCGGTCAAAACCTTGCGCGATGCAGTCGATTACGAAGTAACGCGCGCGGGCATCATCTACGTCATCGCAACATTGCTGATCGGGATTGCCGCGCTGAACACGGGCAACAACCTGCTCTACATCGTGGTCGCCGCCATGCTCGCGGCCATTCTGGTCTCAGGCATCGTCTCCGCTCTGGTCCTGCGCGATCTGCAACTCGACGTGCGCCTGCCCGAGCACGTCTTCGCCGGACGGCCCGTTCTCGGCCGCATCCTGCTGCGCAATCCGCGCAGCCGGCTGCCTTCGTTCTCGGTTCATGTCGTGCCTTCCAAGCGCAAGAAAGCCGTCAGCCAATGGCTCTGGGAGCCGGCCACCTTCGGCTTCCCTCCGAAGCGTCCGCCCGAGCAGCAGTGGGTGCGGCTGCCCGATCGCCGCGTCCGCCGCATTGTGCACGACGGTTCGACTCCCGGCATCTTCGACGGCTCCGCCTACTTTCCCTATGTCGCGCCCCAGACCGAGCTCTCGGCCGACCTCGAATTGCGTTTCCAGCGGCGCGGGCGCTTCGCCGAAAACAGCTTCGGCCTCGCCACCCGCTTTCCCTTTGCCTTTCTCACCAAGACCCGGCGTGTCCCGCTGACCCGCACCGTGCTGGTGTATCCACGGGTCGAGCCTACCGACCAGTTCCTCGATATCCTTCCGATGATCACCGGCGAAGTGGAAGCCTTCGTGCGCGGACGAGGATACGATCTTTACCGCATTCGCGAATACATGCCGGAAGATACGGCCCGGCACGTGGACTGGAAAGCGACCGCCAAGTCCGGTTCGCTCAAAGTGCGCGAGTTCAGCCGTGAGGACGAACGCAAGATGCGCCTGGTCTTTGATAACCCCGCCCCCGGCGTGCTCGCCTCCGACGCCTACGAACGCGCGGTTGCCCTCGCCGCTTCTCTGGCCTGGCACTTCGCCAACGAGGATGCCGACTTGTCGTTCGCTGCTCAGGGCTACCAGGGGGAACGCGATATTTACAAGTTTCTCTCCTACCTCGCGCTGCTGGAACCACAGCCGCAGGCTTCAATCATCGATACCCTGGCCGTCACCGGCGATTACAACATCGTGCTCACCACGCGTGCTCGAGGCACGGTTCCGACGGCCCTATGGAACTGCTCCTACCTGATCTTTTTGGCCGACAATGTCTCGCCACCGCGGGTCCCGAAAACCGGTGTTCCCGAAAAATTGCTGCGCGCACGCTCCTGATTCGGTAGATCCCAGGCACGATTCGATATCTGCCATTCGCCGAGGAAGATGTACCAATGCTTACGAAAAAGCTGGTGCGAAGTTTTTGTACGCACCGGCTCGGATGCGCTACCCACTGTCTACGAAGTTCGCCGGTCAGCAAAGCATTAGCCGCGGCGGCGTTGGCGCAACTGCGCAGAACGCGCATCACATGCATGGGGAAGCGGGAGTGCAATGGGCTCAACCCTCTTTTATTTCCCTGAGATTCCTCCAGTAGACACCTGATTACTTGCTTTCCTTCCCCATTTTCGTCGTATACTCCCGCACGCGAGCGCTCTTCGCCCAGGGCAGTTGCATCTGACTTTTGTCTTTGGAGGTGGAGCATGGCGTGCATCCACGATCTCGTGAAGAATCAGGAAACCTACCGCGCCGATACCCGGCAAACCGTTCTGGAAGTCGCCCACGCAATGGTAGAGCGCAATATCGGCGCTGTACCCGTTTTGCGCGATGGCTGCCTTGTCGGTGTTTTTTCCGAGCGCGATCTCATGCGCCGCGTCGTGGTCGCGGGCCTCGATCCTGCCCGCACGCTGGTGGGCGAAGTGATGACCGAGAATCCTCTGACCGTCGAACCCACGGCTGATCTTGAAACCTGTATCTTCCTGATGCGCCGCCACGGATTCCGTCACCTGCCCATCTGCGAGCGCGAGCAATTGCTAGGCATGGTCTCCATGCGCGACATTATTCTGCATGACCTGTCGGAGAAGGACGACGAGGTCCGCATGATGCGCGCCTATATTCACTCCGCCTAGGCACGCTGCGCAAAATCCGCACAGAAGGAACCACCCACAAGTTACTTCCGCGTTCTCCTCTCTTCCCTCGCAGCCTGGAGGTTCGGTTTCTAGTGCATTTATTTCCAGAGCTTTGTAGTCGGTCAATGGTAATGGTTACCTTCGATTACTTTGGTACATTGATCCGACGAGCAGAACTGCTAAGGTTAAACGGCAAAAGAATTTTTTTGTGCCGGGCCGTGGTGTCCGCCGTTTCCGCGCCGATTCGATCGGCACTGAGACGGCCAAGAAGAGCGGATGAGTCCGATTGTCAATTTCGCGTATAACGCCCTCTGGTTCGCCCATCCCACGTTGCAGGCGTCCCTCGTGGGCATCATGCTGTGGCGAAAGCTCCACCGGACTTTCCCCATCTTCTTCGTCTATGTCGTCTTCCAAATCGTCGTCTTTGCCATCACCTTTCCGCTCCACAGCCCGCGCTTCTATGCGATCTTTTTCTATCTCTACTGGGCCACCACCGCCGTCAGTGTCGTCCTCGGTTTCCGCGTCATTCACGAAGTCTTTCTCGATGTCTTCCGTCCCTATCACACACTCCGCGATCTCGGCTCTGTCCTTTTCAAATGGGCCGGCCTGGTCATGCTGATGGTCGCCGCCGTCGTGGCCGCTTCCACCGCTTCCGGAACCGAACATCCCCTGCAGACCGGCATCATGACCTTGCAAAGCAGTGTGCGCGTGGTGCAGTGCGGCCTCATCCTGTTTCTGCTGGTGTTTTCCCGCTACCTGGGCACGAACTGGCGCCAGAAGAGCTTCGGTATCGCTCTGGGCTTCGGCGCTTTCGCTGGCGTGGAACTTTCTCTGGTCGCATTGAACGCGTCGAGCGATAACGTCAGCCAGGTTCTCACCAGCTTCATCAACATGACGGCTTACAACATCACGATCCTGGTCTGGGTGGGCTACATGCTGCTGAAGAGTCCGGCGCGCGCGCCCGCAGCTCACATGCTGCGACCGCAACGCTGGGAAGAGGGGCTGAATGCGATCCAGCATCCCGCTTCAGCCGATTCGCTGATTCCCATGTTCGAGAGCATGGTCGATCGCGCGCTCTCTCGAACGAACGCGGACGCCGTATCGACGGAATCGAATCTGGAAGAGGTCTCCGTCACCGAGACCGGTTCTCGGCGCGTTAAATTTGATTACCCGCCACTACCACAGCGAGTTGTTTCCAAGACCTAGCACGCCGAGTCCATCGCCCGATCAGCATGATGGAGTTCAGATCATGCCAGCGAACCCTTGCCATCGAGTCCCAATTTGGGAAGTTTCCTCTTTCGGGAGGCGCGTCCAGTGGCTGTTGCCGCTCCCGTCGATAACTGCATGGAATCAAAGGAAATAGCTTAGAACTGAAAGGTCGGCGATGCTTCTGGATCGTGGGCTCAGAGGGCGCCCGTGCGTCCGAAACCGAACACAATCATATACATACAGAGATGTCCCTAGAGAATCTTATGTAGTTTGCTTGACACAGGCCTGTATAATTCGGGCGCGCGTAGGTAGCCCCATCAATTGGGGACACTTACACGCAAAGGAGAGAACCCAATGAAGCGAACGGTCAGGGCACTGTTCCTGATGTTAGCGTTCGTGAGCACATACGTAGCAGCCGCCGCCCCTAGAGTTCCCGCTCCGGACGGTGGACCGCTACCTCTGTGCCCACCCTGGAAAGCAGGTTGCAGCCTTAAGTAAAAAAGCGCAAGTCACGAAAGTAACCTGTGTAGTAACTTAGTGCAGCGAAATCTTGATACCTGTGGGCCGACCCGAGCCTAATACTCGCGTCGGCCCTTTCTTTTTTGCAATCGATGCTGATTGCACCCGCCGGCATTGACGAGAAGTGCGTAGGGACAGGCGCCCTCGCCTGTCCGGCGGGGCGCAGCCCGGCAGCTTTTTGCGTCTGGTTAGTGCTTGGTGGGCGTGGCGCCCGCCTCCTGCAGCATGTGCGTCAGTTGCTCGGGATCAGAAACTGGCGGCTGGCACGTGAAACCCGAACAGACCAGCGCCATCGCCTGACTGCTGGGCTTCCCTGCAAAACCACGGATCGTTTCTGCCAGTGCGGGTGGAACATTCTGTGCGACCGTTTCGTTAGGCGTGAGGTTGAGGGAGGTCTTGTTCAACGCGAACACCGCATTTGCCGCTTGCAACAACCGATCCGCAGCGTCGCCCTCTCCGATGACTACGACCTGAGTATGGGGCTGCGAGAAATGCACGCCCGCGATGCCATAGGTGGCTCCAAAAATTCCGTACTGCGCCGCTACTCCCGCGAACACTTCCATCGTCTGCTCCGCCTTGTCGCGATAGCTTTCTTCATTCGTGTAGCCGTGCATGCGGAGCAACGCGATGGCCGCCACGGAGTTCCCCGCAGGCGTGGGCGAGTCCTGAAAAGGCTTGCGCCGCGCCGATAGAACTCCGAGCGTCTTGCCTCCATCCTGGGTATTGACTTCGGCATCAAAAAAGCCACCAGAGACCGGATCAAAAAACTTTTCAATCATCGCGTCGACGATGCCCTTTGCGAATTTGAAGTAGGAAAGATCCGCCGTCGCTTCATACGCGTCGAGGCAGGCCACCGCCGTGAATGCATAGTCGTCCAGCAGGCCACGCACTTCGCGCCGGTTTGCCTTGGGATCGGAATAGGAGAGCACATGCAGCAGTCCCTGCTCCGGACGCCATCCCTCCGACAGCACTCGATCGAGCGAACGCAGCGCGAAATGGCGAGCGTCTTCGAGCCTCAGCACCTTGGCCGCGTCCAAATAGGCTGACACACATAAGCTGTTCCAGCCCACATACACGGTCTTATCCACATAGGGTGTGGGGCGCTCAAGCCGCGCGGCATACATTTTCTTTTTCGCGGAGGCGAGCAGTTCGCGCACTCGCTCAGGTGGTAAGTTCAGGCGTGCGGAGATTTCCTCAATTGACGCGCGCACGTACAGCACGTTCTTCGCGGTGTTGTGGTGCATCTCGCCGATTTCATTGATGTCGTAATACAAGAGCGCAACATCAGCTTCTTCCGGATCGAGAACCGCCCTGGCTTCCGCCACCGTCCAGGTGAAATAGTCGCCATCGTCGTCCATGGAATAGTCCGCGTCCTGCGAAGCGTAGAATCCGCCGCGCTCGCGATCGCTGAGCCACTCGTCCATCCAGCGAATGATGTCGCGCGCCACCGCGGCGAAGAACCCATTTCCGGTGACCTGGTATCCGTGCACGTAGTTCTTCAGCAGTTCCGAATTGTCGTAGCACATCTTTTCGAAGTGCGGGACCACCCAGCGTTCGTCCACCGAGTAGCGATGAAATCCGCCTGCCAGCTGGTCATACATGCCGCCCTTGGCCATGTGCTCCAGGGTGGTGACAATTACATGCTTCACGCGCTCGTCGCCGATACGAGCGTACTCTCCCATCAGAAGATCGAGCGCGCCCGGATGCGGAAATTTCGGAGCCTGTCCAAACCCCCCATTCCGCTCGTCGAACATGCCGAGCACAGACTTCACGATGCTGGCAATCACGCTCGGCGAGAAGCGCCCGTTGCGCCCCAGAAACGACTCCGCCTGCGAGATGGCCTGCTCGACCATTTTCGATTGCTCATTCACGTCCGCATGCTTCTCCAGATACGCACTCGCGATGGAGGTCAAAACGCGCTTGAAACTAGGCCGTCCCCACTGGTCATTAGGCGGAAAATACGTGCCCCCGTAGAACGGCTTTCCATCGGGAGTGAGAAACGCGGTGAGCGGCCAGCCGCCTTGCCCACTGATCGCGCTCACGGCGGCCTGGTAGCGGCTGTCAATGTCAGGGCGCTCATCGCGGTCCACTTTCACCGCGATGAAGTTGTCATTCACGATGCGCGCCACTTCCGGATCGTCATAGGACTCGCGGTCCATGACATGGCACCAGTGACACCACACCGCGCCGATATCGAGCAGCATCGGTTTGTTCTCGCGCTGTGCCGCGGCGAAGGCCTCTTCGCCCCACTCATGCCAGCGGATAGGCTGATGCATCGCAGAGCGCAGGTAGGCGGAAGAAGCCTGCGCCAGAGAGTTTTTCGTCTCTGAAGACATGACCTCAGTTTATTCCTTTTGTGAGTGGAGCGACGGGCGTCCCCGCCCGTCATTGCGCCGACGCGATCATCCCGCGGAGAGCAGCTTCTTCGTCAGTCCATAGTAGAGTTCTACCGCCTCCGACAATTGCTTCTTCTCTACATATTCACCGTCCGTATGCGCCACGTGAATCGATCCTGGCCCCACCAGCAGCGGCTCGCCCCAATTCGTCAGCGCAGGAATATCGGTGGTGAACGCAGCTACCATCGTGGGCCAGCCATCGACAGCGCGCAAACGCACAAACGGAATCTCGAGGTAGAAATCCGCCCGCGCAAGTTCGCCCACGGTTTCGACGATCTGCCGCCGCAACTGCTCCGTCGGCCCGACCAGCCGGTAGAGCAAGTGCGCCTTGGCATGATCGGGAATCACATTGGGCGCGCGCCCGCCTTCAATCAGGCCGATGTTCAGCGTGCAGGGCCCGATGCCCTCCAGAATCGGCAGCGTCATGGCTCGTAGCCGCGTGAGTGCCTGGATCAGCTTGTCGATCGCCGACTCGCCCAACTCCGGATACGCGGAGTGCGCCATCCGGCCCGATGCGGTCAACTCGATGCGCAGCGTTCCTTTGGACGCCAGCGCCAAATGATTCTCAGTGGGCTCGCCATTAATCAGGAAGCGCGACCCCATCGGGTGTTCGTTTGCGGTCTTCGCACCCTGGCTGTCGCGCTCTTCTCCCACAAGAAACAGAAGCCCAACATGGATTCCTTCCCGGCGCAGCCGCTCGGCGGCAGCAATCTGAATGGCAATGATCCCCTTGGCATCGCACGACCCCCGTCCATACACACGCAGCGCATCTTCGGAGGAAGGAATAAAAGGAGGCACCGTATCCATGTGCGTCGAAAACACGGCTGCCGGATGCGGATGTTCCGGATGGCACGCGAACACGTTGAAGCGATCGCCCTCGACCGGCGTTTTCTTCACCTGGTAGCCCAGCCGGCATAGCTCGCGATAGATTGCCTCCCCGACCGCGGCTTCATTTCCAGTAATGGATTCGATGTCCACCAGCTGTCGGGTAAGCGCAATGACGTCCATAAGCAAACAATATCTCACAGCCCAAGATGGAGAGACGGGCGTCCCCGCCCGTCAGGCGCGAAGCGCCGCAGATTTTTATCCCTCTGACCCAGAAGACCCACTCAAAGCAATCTCCCCCCAACCTTGCGTCTTTCTCCACATCCACCGATACGCCATCGGGTCGCGCACAAGTCCCGCGCGTACGGGATTCAACAGCATGTACTCGATCTTGTCCCCAAGCTGTTCTTCCTGCCGAAGCCCACGATCAAACGATTCCTGTTGCCAGACCGTTCCCCGATGTCCGAGTTCTTTATTGATGCGATGGGACGAGGTGCTCTTAATCGCTTGCAGGATCTCGGGGAGACTGACCTGTCCATCCATGTGTCCCAATGGGTTCAATGCAACATGCACGTGATCTGGCATGACCACCAATGCCAGCAACTCGAACAGCTTGCCATCCCCACGCAAGAAAACATCCAGCACTATCTGGCGAGCGCGGCCGGGTAGTTCCCATCGCTGGTAAGTACAGAATGTAATGAAGAATATCTTGAAGTCAGGCTGATAGTGAGGCAGTCGCCGGCGATACTCATACCTGCGAAGCATGTTCAATATCTAGCATGCTCGCAGAAGGACGGGCGAGGACGCCCGTCGCTCCACGGACAATCTCGTTTTCATTTCGGAACGTAGATCTTGGAGAGACGGGCGTCCCCGCCCGTCAGGCGCGAAGCGCCGCAGACTCCCTCGTTGTACCCTGTATCCGTGCCTGAAACTACGAACGTCATTCGATCCTTTTTCCTGAACGGTCCCGCCGGCCAGCTCGAGGCGCTGCTGAACGCCGGCTCTCCCGACGCCACCCACGCGGCCCTGGTCTGCCACCCACATCCCGAATACGGAGGCACGCTGCACAACAAGGTGGTCTTCCACGCGATGAAGGCGCTGAACAGCCTCGGCATGCCCGTGCTGCGCTTCAACTTTCGGGGTGCCGGCCTGAGCCACGGCGAGCACGATAATGGCATGGGAGAAGTCGACGACGTCCGCATCGCGCTCGATTGGCTCGACCACGAATTTCATCTGCCGCTCGTATTCGCGGGCTTCTCGTTCGGTGCTGCTGTTGGTCTACGAGCGGCGTGTCCCGACGCCCGAGTCACTGCGCTGATCAGCCTCGGCACACCCATCTCGCCGGTCGACAATCGCTCCTACGATTACGATTACCTGAAGACCTGCACAAAACCGAAACTGTTCGTAAGTGGTTCGCGCGATCAGTTCGCCACCAAAGCTCGACTGGAAGCGATGGTGTCCTCGTTGCCGGAGCCGAAAAAGCTCGTCATCATCCCCGCCGCCGACCATTTTTTCGAAGGCCGCCTGCGCGAAATGCGGGAAACTGTCGAGACCTGGGCGCGCGAAGTGTTATCGTAGCGCCGCCGTCCCGGCGGCTATCGGGCGAGATCTGAGCATTCTCACTACACGGTCACCGAAAAAACAGCTACTTGAATTGCCTTCTCTGTGCCTCTGTGCCTCTGTGGTGAGATGCAGTTCTAAACTGTTACCCTCACAAAATCATGCCCTCCGAACCCAATACCTTCATGCGCGACACTGCCCGCGAGATTTTCCAGCACGCCCTCGAGCAAGCTTCCATCCCCAAGGCCTTCGCTCGCAACGTGCACTGCGAACGCGGCATCTTGCGGATCTGCGAGGACCTTTACGATCTCAACGCGTACGGGCGCGTCTTGGTGGTCTCGATCGGCAAAGCGGGACACACGCTGGTCGAGGCCCTGGAGGCGCAGGTAGGCAGCCGGCTTGAGGGCATCGTTGCCACCTCTGTGGATCCGCCTTCGCAAGTGCATGGCTTCCGCTACTTTCGTGGTGGACATCCCACGCCCAATGCCGACTCGGTGCGGGCCGCCGAAGCGATCCTCAAGTCACTGAGCGCGCAGACGGCATCCTCGCTGGTGATCTTCATGCTGAGCGGCGGCGGTTCGGCCATCGCCGAAAAGCCCATCGATGACGACATTTCTCTCGATGATCTGATGGCAACGTATCGCGCGCTGGTGCTCTGCGGCGCGCCCATTGCCGAAATCAACGCCATCCGCAAGCATCTCTCCGCCGTGAAGGGCGGCCGCTTGGCGCAGGCCGCCTATCCCGCGCAGCAAGTCTCGCTGCTCGTTTCCGACGTGCCCGATACCACCCTCGATGCGCTTGCCTCAGGCCCGACCATGCCTGACTCGACCAGCATTGCCGACTGTTACGCAATCTTAGAAAAGCATCGCCTGCTCGAGCAGTTCCCGCCCTCGGTGCGCGAGTTGTTTCAACGGCACGCGCTGGAAGAAACCCCCAAGTCCGATGATCCCGCGTTTGTGCGCGCGCGCTGGTGGCCGGTGCTTTCCAACAAAACTGCGGTCGAGGAGGCCGCTGTGGCGGCCACCCGGCTGGGTTTCCCGGTCGAAGTGGATAACAGCTGCGACGACTGGGACTACCAGCGCGCCGCCGACTATCTGCTCGAACATCTGCGCAAACTGCGCCAGAGCGTCTCCCGCGTGTGCCTCATTTCAGGCGGAGAGGTCACGGTGAAGGTGACTAACGGAGGCGTGGGCGGCAGGAATCAGCACTTCGCGTTGTACTGTGCGCAAAAAATCGCGGGCGAGAGCATCACCGCGCTGAGCGCGGGCACGGACGGCATCGACGGCAACAGTCCCGCCGCAGGCGCAGTCGCGGACGGAAGTACCATGGAGAGAGCTAAGGCCGCCGGGATTGATCCTGCCGCAGCCTTGTCCAGTTTCAACGCCTACCCGCTGTTCGATAAGTTGGGCGATGCGATCATCACCGGGCCGACCGGCAACAACGTGCGCGATCTCCGAATTTTTCTTGCGTTTTGAAGATGGAATTCACCACAGAGACACAGAGGCACAGAGAAAAGCAAGCAAAGGAAGAAAAGGAAGAAAAGCAATTGCGTGGGCAATTCCCAGCGCGATGATGAATAGTTACTCAAGACCGCCAATCGGGAGGCACCGCGGCGTGCGCGAAAGACCTACCCACCGATTCTATCTACGCGCCCAAAGGCAGATGGAGAGAGGGGTGCTCACAAGCAAAACGGCGGACGAAAACGCCCGCCGTTCCACTCTAATTGTTGTTGCAATGATTTTGTCTTTCTCCGTGTCTCTGTGCCTCTGTGGTGAAAAAGCCGGCTAAGCAGTCTTCTTATGCTGCATCTGTTTCATCATTTCGGCTTGCGCCCTTTCCAGTTCTGCTGGCGAGACGTCGCGCACATGCGTCGCTAATGCCCACCGGAATCCGTACGGATCCAGCACATGTCCGTAACGGTCGCCCCAGAACTGGTCCATGAGCGGCATCTTCACGACCGCGCCCGCCGCCACGGCCTGCGCAAACAGCTTGTCGACATCTTCCACGTACACGTTGATCGCGAATCCCGTTGCTTCTCCACGGGGCGCGAGCGCGCCACCCCACTCCGGAAACTCGTCATTCAACATGACAATCGAGTCGCCAATCTTCAAGGAAGCATGCATCACTTTACCGTTGGGAGTGTGGCTGACGTGCAAGACCTGCGCATTCAGCGCCTTCTTGTAGAATTCGATTGCGCCTGCCGCATCGCGCACTGTGATGTGAGGTGTGAGGGTGTGAAAGCCTTCCGGAATTGGTTTTACTTTGTCGGGCATGGAGCCTCCATCAAGATAGGAATTCGAAACGTTAAGGTGGGAACTGACACAAAAATTTTACTCTCGACCCGAGACCTGGTTCAACCCGCAGATCAACTCACAAGGGCACCGCGCAAATGGAGAGACGGGTATCCCCGCGTGTCTTCTGTTCACAAGCAAAACGGCGGGCGAGGACGCCCGCCGCTCCATTTGTTATTTGTTATGTTCTTGGCAGTGATTTCTTGTGGCTCTGTGTCTCTGTGGTGAGATCGCCTTTTCAGAAGAACTTCGTCACGCCCTCTTCGAGCACCACGACCTGGTCCTCGATCCCCGCGCTCTTGGCTTCTTTTTCCAGCAACTGCAGAGGTTCATCGAGAGGCTCATGCGAGAGGCGGAAGCTGCCGTAGTGCATGGGAACCATCCAGCGCGCGTGCAGGTCGAGAAAGGCGCGCGTGGCATCTTCCGGATTGGTGTGGACGTTCCGAAATTGTTCCGGATTGTAAGCGCCGATCGGAAGCAGTGCGACTTCGGGCGCGAGCCGCTTGCCGATTTCGCGGAACCCGGAGAAGTAGGCCGTGTCGCCGGCGTGATAGACGGAATGTTTTTCCGACTGCAACACATAGCCGCCGTAGCCGCGATGAGAATCTTTTAGAATGCGCGCACCCCAGTGCCGCGAGGGAACGTGCGTGACGGTCAGGCCGTCATGACGGTAGTGATTCCACCAGTCGAGCTCGATGATCTGATTGAAGCCGAGATCCGACACCAGGTCGAACACGTGATGCGGAATGACCAGCGTGGGAGCGCGGCCGGTCAGCCGCCGCGTATGGTGCACGATGGCGCGCAGCGAAGGACGATGCAGGTGATCGAAATGCGCATGCGTCACCAGCACCAGGTCGATGGGCGGAAGGTCGTTAATGCGCAGCCCGGGTTTGCGTACCCGCTTCAAAAGAAAGAGCCAGCGCGCGAAGTTCGGGTCGATGGTGATGTTCTGCCCGCCCATTTGCACAAAGAACGAGGCATGGCCGATGAACGTGACCCCGAGTTCGCCATTGTGTACGAGTTGCGGTTTGTAGGTGCTGCCGGCGCGGGGGGTGACCGCGGAGTGACGAACCAATCGTCCGAATTGCGTCGCCCGCTTGCGCAAGGCCGGATTTCGAAGAGTCGCCTTAATCATGAAGGCCGGTAAAGCTTGGAGGATCCGCCCCTGATCCCACTGTTTATTGGATGATCATTGGACGCAAACGACCCGTTTTCGTTGTACCCGTCCGCAGACTGCTGAAATCAAAGAAAAAGACTAACGCTATTTCACGGCAAGTCTACAGCAGATTGCCTTGACCGGGGTTACGATCGTCATTTCTAATTCGGATACTGCACAGTCAGTCGTTGGTCGTTGGCCAAACCTGCTCGCCACAACCTTGGATGGTGATTCACGACGGGCAACTGAATTACTGATGGCTTTTGGAGCGGCGGGCATCTCGCCCGCTTCTGCGCGGGTCGCCGTGGGTCATGGGCAAGGCTCGAGCGCAAGGGTTTTTGCCAACGACCAACGACCGACGACTGAATACAGAACTCATGGGAGACTACGGCGATGCGAGTTGCCTTTCTAGGACTGGGGATCATGGGAGGCCCGATGGCGGCCAACCTGGTGAAAGCAGGGAACGAAGTGGCCGTCTGGAATCGCACGCCGGGCAAGAATATCGAAGGTGCCCGGGTTGCGGAGTCACCCGCGGATGCAGCCAGGGACGCCGAGGTGGTGTGGATGTGCGTGTCCGATACCAAGGCGGTCGAAGCCGTATTGTTCGGACCGCAGGGTGTCGAGTCCACGATCGGATCGGGAGCGATCGTGGTCGACTCCAGCACGATCTCTCCGTCTGCCGAACTCCAGTTTGCGGAACGTCTTCGCGCCAAAGGCGTGGAATATGTCGACGCCCCCGTGACTGGTTCGAAAGTAGCCGCGCAAGCCGGCAGCTTGATCTTCATGGTGGGCGGCGACGAGGCCGTGCTCGCGAAACTCGAGCCGCTCTTCCAGGCCATGGGCAAGCAAGTGTTTCGCATGGGGGAAACCAGCAAAGGCCAGGCGGCGAAGCTGGTAATGAATCTGCAGATCGCGCTGATCTACGAAGGCTTTGCCGAAGCGCTCACGCTTGCGGCCAAGCTGGGCGTGAATGTGGATCGCCTCCTGCCGCTGATTCAGGCGTCGATGGTGAAGTCGGGCGTGGTGGAATACAAGGCGCCCTTTATTCTGAAGCGCGACTTCACACCGAACTTTCCTTTGCGCCTGATGTTGAAGGACATTCGCCTCGCGCTCGAGGCCGCCAAAGAAGCGCGTGTGAAGTTGCCGGCGCTGGAAACTGTGCAAGACGTCTACGAGATGGCTGCGGAAGATGGACACGAAGATCTGGATTACGCAGCCACGTTGACGCTGCTGGAGAAATGGGCGGGTGTGGAAGTGAAGGGCGCGGCCTGACCCGTGAGATCGAGCAGGGGGCCGCGATACCGCGCTGCTCGAGGTTAGCCAATAGTTAACAAAACGCATTAGATCGTTTATAGGCCCGCGATTCTCGTCGGAAGACCTCCAGGTCGTTCCTAGCCTCATCTGTTCGTCTACGGGCTCCAGAACGCGACTGGAGGGCATTCTGCGGAACACTTAACCCGCATTTTTTCTACTTCCGCACTCATCTTTTCGTCAATTTATATATAGCTTTAAGATTCTAATGGAGATAGCAAACTGCGCCTTCACTTGGGCACGGAATCGAGGTCTTCGACTTGGCGTTGTGCCGCCTGGATGGTTTTTTGCAACACTTGCACAAATTGCTCCGTGATTACCGACCAATCATATTTGCGGGCGGTGGCGGCCGCGGCCGCTTCATAGCGCCGGCGAACTTCTTCGTTCTGCAAGAATGTAATAATCGCACTCGCGAAACCGGCGGGTGAGTCTTCGAGCAGAATGTCGCGGCCATGCTGCACGTCCAGGCCTTCGGCCCCGATCGTAGTCGAGACCGTCGCCTTGCCCATGGCCATCCCTTCATAAATTTTGATGCGCGTCCCGCCTCCGATCCGGAGCGGCACGACGAACACCGCCGCCTCGCGCAGATGGTCGATAATCGACGGCACCGTTCCTGTGACTTCGACATTTTCGGAGGCGAGCGCTCTCACGCGCGGCTGAGGGTCACGCCCAACAATACGGAAGCGCGCCTCCGGAACTTTCGCCAGCACCTGCGCCCAGATTTCCTTGCAGAAGAATTCCACGCCATCGATGTTGGGCGCCCAGTCCATCGAACCAGTAAATACGACTAACGGACCGGAGGGGCGGGCGGCCGGATCGTATTGATACTTGCGGAGGTCGACTCCAGTGGGAACTACGCTGATGTGTTCCCGTCCAACCATCGGGCTCATGGTTTCGCGATCGGTCTCGGAAACCGCAATCACATGATGGAAGCGGCGAGTCTGTTCCGGCTCGAAACGCCGCATCTTGGCGTACTCCACCTTGGAAACGATGCGGTCCAGCCACTTCGCCTCGAAGTCCGCTTTGCGCTTCCACAAGATGGTTTCAACGTTGTGCTGGAAAAGCGCTGTGGGTGTTACCAGCTTGTCTGGAAAGTTCAGCGTGCTCGCCAGGAAGTCGCAGACCGCGACGTCGAATTTGTGTTGCGGAATCCACTCGCGCAGAAGCTTCCGTACTTGCGGGGCGGCAAACTTGCTGATGGAGTAAGGAGCGGGATTGGAAAAATGGCGCAGGTAGTCGAAGTAGCGCGCCGAACCCGTCGCCTCCGGTGCGGCAGTGTAGACCGATACGGTTCCTGGCAGGTGCGTTAGAACATCGCGCTCGTAGGCCTCGTCGCGCTGGCCGCCGTAGTACGAGAGATAGGTCAGGTCGTGAGTCGCCCCGAGGTGGCGAAGAATGTTGTAGGTTCGCAGCTTGCCGCCCGTATCGAGGGGCAGAAGCTTGCCCGGCTTGACCCAGAGAATCTTCATCGCCGACTTACCAGCAGATCCCTTCGTAGGAGCCGTTGTGTTCGATCCGGCGAGCCTTCTCAAGGTTCACCAGGTCGATCACAATCTGGCCTGGTTCGATCTGGCGGCTCAAGGTAGCGCGATCGATGCCGCGCGTGCCGATGACGACCACTTCGGCCTGGGCGAGCGCGCTCGCGAGATCCGGGCAGAGCAGGGAACCCACGTGCGGAATGACTTCCTCGATGTACTGGCGGTTCGAGCCGATGAGGTGGCCGAGCGAAACGTTGTCGTCCCAGATCTTTAGCTCGCGGCCTTCGCCCAGCAGTCGTTTGGCAAGCTGCACCTGCGGGCTCTCGCGCAGATCATCCGTGGCTGCCTTGAAACTCAAGCCGAGCAGCGCGACTTTCTTCTTGCCGGTGGCCAGTACCATTTCGACCGCGCGCTCCAGATGCTCATGGTTGCTGGGCATGATCGCCTGAAATAGCGGCAGGTCGAGATCAAGTTCCTTAGCGCGGTAGTTCATGGCGCGCACATCTTTTGGAAGGCAAGAGCCGCCAAAGGCGAATCCGGGTTTCAGATACGTGGGCGAGATGTTGAGCTTGGTATCGGCGGTGAAGATTTCGACCACCGATTCGGCATCCACGCCGAGTTCTTTCGCAAGCGTCCCGACCTCGTTGGCGAACGAAACCTTCACCGCATGCCACGCATTGCAGACGTACTTCGTCATCTCGGCGGAGCGGAATGAGGTTTCGAAGATACGCCCCGGCGCCCACTTGTAGATTTCACGCAGGAGTCCGCTGTGGTACGCGTCAGAGGCGCCGATGATGGTCATCGACGGCTCGAGAAAGTCGGCGACCGCTGTGCCTTCGCGCATGAACTCGGGGTTGACGCACACGCCGAAATCCTTGCCCATCTTCTTGCCGCTGGCTTTTTCGAGAGCAGGAATCACGATGGTTTCCGCAGTTCCCGGCAGCACCGTGCTGCGCAGCACGACCAGGTGAAACGCGTCTTTGGTCTTGAGAACCTGCCCGATGTCGCGACAGACCGGCTCGATGTGGCCAAGGTCGAGCTTGCCATTGCGCAGGCTGGGCGTGCCCACGCACAGAAACGAAATCTCGGAATTCTTCACGGCCGATTCCGAGTCGGAGGTGGCCTGCAGCCGCTTGGCGGCATGGGCCTCTGAAATAAGCGTGCCCACGCGCGGCTCGACGATCGGGCTGCGGCCCGCCCGCATGGCTTCCACCTTGGTGGGGCTGAGGTCGACCCCGATCACGTTGTGCCCCATATGCGCGAGGCAAGCGGCAGTGACGGTGCCTACGTATCCAAGCCCGAAGACGCTAATCGAACGACCCATGAGAATTCGTTGTCCCTTTCGGCGACCCGTTGGATGGCTGAGGAGCGCTGGTTAGAGTTCGATATTTTTCGGCAAGTCAGCTGCCGAACACACTTTTTCAATCCATCGCAGGCTAACTTAAATTTATATTTTATGAATGACATACCTTCGAGCGGATGCGATCTTCCGAGAGGCAGGAGAATCTTCCTTCAGAAACTGAAAAGCTTTTCCTATTTTCGCCAACCGATTCCCGCAGCCCCGCTCTCAAACCACGCGTACTATTTAAACTCACGAGCGCTGCTTTGGAAAGGCGATTGCTTCATTCTTTAGTAACTAAGTCAAAGCGTTTCAAGAGGATGACCTCAGTACAATGGATGGAATGCCAAGCACCCCAGTCGCCGACCGGGTGTCAAACAGCGCTGCAGTGCAGCCTCCAGCCGGGCGGCGGCGAAAAGTGTTCTATCTCGTCGACTCGCTGAATGTAGGCGGAACGGAAACGCAGGCGGTGGAGCTTGCGTTGCGCCTGCCGGTCTCGGAGTACGAGGTCACGATGGGATGCTTACGGGCGGAAGGGCCTCTGCTCGAAAAGCTGAGAGGGTCCGCGGTGAACGTGCGCGAGTTCCATCCGTCAGGAGGATTGGATTCTGCGGCCGGGCTGTACGAGCTTATAAAGCTGGCAGGGTATCTTAGGCGTGAAAAATTCGACGTGGTGCACACGCATGACTTGTGGTCGAACCTGATGGGAGTGCCGGCGGCGCGGCTCGCCCGCGTGCCGGCGATTGTGTCCAGCCGTCGCGACCTGGCCCACTTCGATTGGTATCAGGGAAAGCGGCGGCACTGGCTGCGCAGAATTCAGAATCTTTCGGGAGTTGTGCTGGCGAACGCGACGCCAATTCGGGATGCGTTGATTTCCGAAGACCGATTCGCGCCCGAGAAATTGCGGGTCATCCACAACGGCGTGGATACAGAAAAATTTCAGCGAGCCCAGCGCGATCGGGCGCGATTATTTCCTGACGTGGGCAACGAGATGCTCGTGGTATTGGTGGGAAATATGCACTCGGATGTCAAAGGCCATCCCTGGCTGATCGCGGCCGCGCCCACCGTGGTGCGCGAATTTCCGGAGGTGCGCTTCGTGTTCGCGGGCGATGGCGAGTTGCGGCCGACCTTTGCGGCTCAGGTAGCGCAGCTTGGTCTCGAGAGCACGTTCAAGTTTCTGGGACGCCGCAGTGACATTCCGGAAATCCTGGCGAGCTGCGACCTTGCTGTGCTGCCGTCGCGTGCCGAAGGTTTGCCGAATGCGGTGCTCGAATATATGGCGGCTGGGCTGCCAACGATCGCAAGCCGTGTGGGCGGCATGGCGGAACTCATTCAGGATGGGGTCACGGGCCTGCTGGTTCCCGCAGAAGATGCCAACGCGCTGGCCGGCGCCTTGTTGCAATTCTTGCGCGATCCTGAACAGGCGCGGCAGATCGCCAATGACGGTCAGCGGTTCGCGGTGGAGAACTTCAGTTTCGAACGTTTGATCCGAGAAATTGACGAGCTCTATGGGGAGCTGCTCGAACGAAGGAGAGGGAAACACTAGGAAACGATGGAGACCCAGTCCAAGTGGGCGCGACGGCGGGCTCGGCTCAGAGCAATGAGCTGGGACGAGATGGTGGATCGCGCACGCCAGCACTTCACGGCGCGGCTGGACGCTTATCGTTACCGGAAAGGCCATGATCTCTCCGCCCCATTCGACGGCGATTTTGCAAAAAGAAGGGGACGGTTCTTTTTCACGGCCGCCGAGGTTCCGGAAATTGGCGAGCTGATCCGGCGCGTTCCCGGCGCTGTCTCCGGCATCCTCGCGAACGCCGAGCGCATTTGCGCTCACCGCTTCGACTTGCTGGGATATGAAGACCTGGACTACGGTCCCGAGATCGATTGGCATCTCGATCTCGTTCATGGAAAGCGAGGTCCCCGCAGGCCCTGGTTCCAGATTTCCTATCTGGATTTCGAAGAAGTTGGCGACGCGAAGATCACGTGGGAGCTGAACCGGCATCAGCACCTGGTCACGCTCGCGAAAGCGTATCGCCTGAGTGGCGACGATAGATTCGCGAGCGAGATCGTTTCTCAGTGGAAGCACTGGCAGAGCCAGAATCCCTATCCGGTCGGGATGAACTGGGCGAGCAGCCTGGAGGTTGCGTTCCGTAGCTTGTCATGGATCTGGACGTATTTTCTGCTGGAAGATACACCTGCGATGACGCCGGAGCTTCAGCGCGAGTGGCTGCGCGGGCTGGGGCTAAGCGGACGTCACATCGATACATATCTATCTATCTATTTTTCACCGAACACGCATTTGCTGGGGGAAGCGGTCGCCTTGTTTTTTCTGGGCACGCTGTTTCCGGATCTGCCCCATGCGGCTCGCTGGAAACAGCGCGGGTGGCAGGTGATCCTGGAGGCGGCGCGCAAGCAGGTTCGAGCGGACGGCTTTTATTTCGAACAGTCCACTTACTATCACGTGTATGCGCTGGATTTCTTCCTGCATGCGCGGATTCTGGCTGCGCTGAACGGCGTTGCCATTCCAGCCGACTTTGACGACGTTGTCATCAAGATGCTGGATGCCCTGTGTTTACTGGGCCGCGCTGGACTCGCGCCCACCCTGGGCGATGACGATGGAGGGAGAGTATTCGATCCCCGGCGCAATTGGGCTCAGCATCTGCTGGACCCGCTGAGCACGGGCGCGGTCCTTTTCTGGCGGGGAGATTTCAAGTTTGTGGCGGCCGTTCCCCGGGAGGAAAGGCTATGGCTTTTCGGAGCTTCCGGGCTGGCCGAATTCGAAAAACTCCAAGCCAGCCAACCTTCTGACCGGTCCATCGCTCTCAAGCAGAGCGGACTTTACCTGATGGCTGACGCCGAGACCGGACAACAAGCGCTGATCGACGCTGGTCCGCAGGGACCGGGGACCGCGGGCCACGGCCATGCCGATGCCCTGAGCATCACGCTGGTGAGCAATGGCCGAAGCCTGCTGATGGATCCGGGCACGCTCGAATATGTCGGCGAGAGCCACAAGGATCGAGCTTTCTTTCGCGGGACCGCAGCCCACAACACGATGCGGGTCGATGGGCTGGATCAGGCCGATGGTGCGGCGCCGTTCGCATGGACAAGCCTGCCGCTCGTGAGAGCCGAGAACTGGATAATCGGCGAAAAGTTCAATTTGTTTGTGGGCAGCCACAACGGCTACGAACGGTTGGCCGCACCTGTGACTCACCGGCGCTGGGTATTTCATCGGAAATCGCAGTTCTGGCTGGTGCGGGACGTGGCGAGCGGAGAAGGCGAGCATGCCATTGAGTTGACCTGGCATCTGGGCGCGAACCTGGTCCCGGCATCGGCGCGGGATTATTTGTTTGGAGACGGGCAGGAAAGCCTCGGACTGGTGCTCGCGGAAAGCCATGGCTGGTCGCAAAGCGCCGATCGGGGACCTTGGTCGCCGGCCTACGGGAGGCAAGAACGCGCCACCGTGGTCACGTTTGGCACTGTAGGAGCATTGCCGGCGGAGTTTGTCACTCTTCTGCTCCCGAACGTGAGCTTTCCATTGGACATGGGGCGCCTGGAGCGGCTGGCGAGCGACGCTACTGTGCGCGGTTATCGCTACACCAGGCCGGGAGAGGAGCATTGGTTCTTTTTCGCGGATGCGCAAAAAGCATGGAGTCTCGGGGGCTGGAGCAGCGACGCGCAGTTCCTCTACTGGTCATTGGACCGACGACGGGAGCAGCGATTGCTGGTACTGTGTAGCGGAAGCTACGCTGAAGTCGCTGGTCTGCGGGTGCTCGCGAGCCCAAACTCGGTAGAATATGCTGAAGTTGTGGGGGCCGCAGGCAAGAATGAACTGTTTTCGTCCGATCCTGAGCGAGTGCAATTCAATGGATCGCTGGACCGCGTAGAAGCGGAGTTGAGCAGTTCCGAGAACGATCACAAACGGATAGGCGTTTAAGTCATGTGCGGAATTTGCGGAATTTTTCATCGCGACCGGGCGCGGCGAGTCGAGCGCGACACGCTGGCGGAGATGAACCAGCGCATCGTTCACCGCGGGCCTGACGATGATGGCTTCTTCGTGGAGGCGAATGTCGGACTTGCCATGCGGCGGCTGAGCATCATCGATATTCAAACCGGACATCAGCCCATCTCGAACGAAGACGAAAATCTCTGGATCGTTTACAACGGAGAACTCTACAACCATCGGGATCTGCGCAAAGATCTCGAGGCGCGCGGACACCGTTACCGAACCAAGAGCGACACAGAGACCATCGTCCACCTGTTTGAGGAGTACGGACGCGATTGCGTGAAGTACCTGCGCGGCATGTACGCGTTCGCGATCTGGGACCGCCGCAAACGCGAGCTTTTTATTGCGCGCGACCGGCTGGGCATCAAACCACTGTATTACTGGTATGACGGAAAGATCCTGCTGTTTGGATCGGAGATCAAGGCGATCCTCGCCCATCCCGAGGTAAACGCGGAGTTCAATCGCGGCACGCTCGCCGAGTACCTGGCGTTCGGCTACATCCCCGAGGCAGAGACGATGTATGCGGGAATCAAGAAGCTGCTGCCGGGGCACACGCTCGAGTTGGGAGAAAGCGGAGAGCTTAAAATCACGCAGTATTGGGACCTCACGGTGCAGGCCGACGATGGCAGCCAGCCTCGGCAGCACTATGTCGATCGGTATCGCGGGCTGCTGGAGGAATGCGTCTCGAGCCATCTGATGAGTGACGTGCCGCTGGGCGTGTTTCTCAGTGGTGGCCTGGATTCGAGCGCAGTGGCGGCACTGACCACCAAGATCCGCCGCGAGCCGATTGAGACCTTCGCGGTGGGTTACGGGGAAGAGGCGTTCAGCGAGCTTCCGTTTGCGCGCATGGTCGCGAAGCATATTGGATCGAAGCATCACGAAGTACGTTTAAGCCGCGAAGAATTTTTCCAGACTCTGCCCCGTCTGATCTGGCATGAGGATGAGCCCATCGTTTGGCCTTCGAGCGTGTCGCTGTACTTTGTGGCGCGCCTGGCGCGGGAGCGGGTCACGGTCGTTTTGACGGGCGAAGGTAGCGACGAAACGCTGGCCGGCTACACGCGCTATGCCTGGACCTTGAAGAATTCCCGTATGGATCAGGCGTACCGCATGCTGGTGCCGGAGTTCGGGCGCACGCTGGTGCGGCGCGGCATTTACGCCGGTCCCTTGTCTGGCGCCATGCATCGCAAGCTGGAGCACACGTTCCTGGTCCGGGATGGCGCGTCATGGCCATCGTTCTATTTCGATAACTTCTATTCCGCATTTTCCGGGGCGGAGCAGGAAGGTCTGCTGACAGCGGAAGCGAAAGCAATGTGCGGCGATGCCTACGCGGGCTCCATGAACTACTGGAACGCATCCTCGGGCGACATGCTGCACCGCATGCTCTACACCGATATCAAGACCTACCTGGTTGAGCTCCTGATGAAGCAGGACCAGATGAGTATGGCCGCCTCCATTGAGAGCCGCGTCCCGTTCCTCGATCACGAATTGGTGGAATTTACGGCGAGCATCCCGGCGAGATACGAAACCAAAGGGCTGGCGGGGAAATTCATCTTGAAATCGGCGGTGGAAGATTTCCTGCCGCGCGAAGTGGCGTACCGGCAGAAAATGGGATTTCCGACGCCCTGGGCTTATTGGCTGGCCGGGCCGCAACTGGATCAGTTGGAGCAGTTGCTGCTTGCGCCGCGCACGAGGGAGCGGGGATATTTCCATTCCGAAGGGGTGCAAAGACTGTTTGCCGAGCACCGTGCCGGAAGCCGCGATCATGGCAATCGCATCTGGCGTTTGCTGAATCTGGAACTTTGGGAACGGGTCTGCCTGGAAGGAGACCCGGTCGGCGAAGTGGCGCACTCGCAAGGTGCGGCCGTGGCCCGCTGAAGATTCCAAAGTTGGCGTGGTTCCCCAGGTTGCTCCGCAAAAACCTGCATGCTTAGAAATTTCAAGCTGGCGACTTTGCGCGCTCTCAAGACCTCCGGGGTCTTCGATCTCGTAGCTGCCAGCCGCTGGCGGCAGAATCGGCTGCTGATTCTCTGTTACCACGGCACCGCGCTGGAAGACGAGCACCAGTGGCGCCCCGCATTGTATGTGGATCCGCGCGTGCTCGAACAACGGCTCGAGATGCTGAAGCAGGGCGGGTATGCGGTCCTGGCTCTGGGCGAAGGGCTTCAGCGCTTACAGGCGGGAACATTGCCGCCGCGCAGCGTCGCGATCACCTTCGACGATGGCACTTACGATTTTTATAGCCGGGCCTACCCG
>Ga0209806_1000295_pt1 | contig 33168 bp, 28 predicted proteins | sample GraSoiAngelo_152_FD_186166 | JGI IMG/M metagenome (GOLD analysis project Ga0209806, IMG submission 186166) | Grasslands soil microbial communities from the Angelo Coastal Reserve, California, USA - 14_1009_12_30cm (SPAdes) (version 2) | ecosystem: Environmental > Terrestrial > Soil > Grasslands ... | reverse complement strand
CGAAGATCAAATCCAAGTTTCTTCCCCGCTTGGCCATCCTACTGGCTGTTGCTGTGGGGCTTACGGCGGTTGCAGTGACCCGCTTCGTGAGACCCTTTCGGGTTCGCCCGCCCGTCACGACCTCACCTGAGGTAAAACCTCAGCAACCTCGTCCATCAAGCGGGACTTCTCCAACTGTGCCCCCGGTTCGAGCAGAGTCAGTCTATGAAGGTCCTCTGGGAGATTTCATCGTAGGGTCTCATCAGGGCTCGGATGCTCCACTGTGTCCACAGCCGCTTAGATCCGCCAAGAATGAGAAAATAAGAGCCTCCGAACTCTATTCCCCCATCTTTGGTGAGAATCTTGAAGGATTTGTGACCGAGTGTGCTGACGGCAAGATCGTCGTCATTGAAATCTATGGCAAGGAGATTATAGGGAGGGGATATTTCGTGGGGAAACTGATCGCTCCCTACGAAGCTCCCCGTTACCGACTCCAGTTGCTGACCGTGGGCGAAAAACCCGCAATTGCTCAGTTGCCTCCGCCAGGACTCATAGGGGGGCTACGCCTCCTTGTCATCGAGCGGTTCCCGAGTAGCAATCAGCCCGGCGTTTGGGTTGAGGTTGATGATACCAGCAAAAGCTTGGACGCAGCCGTAGAACTAGCGGCACGAATCATGGGGGTGCGACCATGACGAGATTATTTCTGCTGGTCCTGCGACCGCGGGTCAAGACAGAAGGCGAGCCGGTCGTGACCGGACGATGCGAAGGTCCGTAGCGCCGTGGAAGCGGGCAAACGCGTGCAACGCAACCTCAAGGGCCGTCCGCAGCTGGGCGGTGGCCCGGACGCCCCGTTCGAGGTGCAGCAGGTTGATGAGAAGATGGCCGCGCTTCCGATCCAGTCTGGGGTCGAAGCGGCCGATGAACCGGTCTCCTGCGAGGATTGGCATCGTGTAATATCCGTAGGTCCGCCTGGCCGGCGGGACATAGACTTCCCAGGTGTAGTCAAAATCAAAGAAGTCCGCGATGCGTTCGCGCCGCCACAGCAGATTGTCCAGCGGCGCCAGGAAACGGATCGATGCGCCCGTGTTCTGCTGCGCCTGCGAGGCGCGCCGGTCGTGGCGCCGAAGCCGGGCTTCGTCTTCGGCGAGCATGTAATACGAGCCGCGCACGCCATCGATCTGCAGCGGGATCACGGTACCAGCGCGAATCAGTTTCTCCACGATCGCGCGTCGATTTAGTCCAGGGACCCTGCGCCAGCCGAATGCCCAGTCGCGAAGATCGAAGATCCGGTAAGCGCGCATGTACTTCATCAACAGCGCCCGATCCGCCTCGCGCGGGTCGATGTCGCGCGCCCGGCCGAGCAATTCCGGAGGCACCACGCGTTCGGGAAGGTCGAAGTGTCGCTCCAACCCCTCCCGGCGGATGACCATGACCTGCCCCACGTACGCGAGGAGGTTCAGGGCATGAGAGGTGACCTTGGTTCTGGGCCCCTTGACATCCCACCATCCGTGTACGCGCTGCTCAGAGGTAAACGCGCGGGTCGGCAGCGGTCCCTCTCGCTCCAGCCGCGCCAGCACGGCCCGCGCCACCGGACGGACTCTCTCGAAGTCGGAGCGCAGCCGCCGGCGCGTCTGGCGCCGCTTGTGTTCAAAGATGGGATAATCCTCGATCGGAAACACGCATGCCGCATGCCCCCAGTATTCGAAAATCCGGCGCTGGACCAGCAGCTGTTGCAGCCGCACGGGAGTGTACCCGGGGACGCGTGCGGCGAGCACGAGGTGCTGGTTGCGCTCCACGGCGGCGACGGGATCCAGCTGCACAGCTTCCAATCGCCGGATTGCCCGCAACACCTGGCCAGACGTGGCGACTGCGCCCGGCCGGTAGTGATGGTCGCCCAGAAGATCTTGCGCATCGAGCAAGAAGCGGCGGATGGCCTGCCTACTGACTGCAAGACGAGAAGCGGATGGCATCTGACGGGCAGTCTAGCAGAAGAATTTGAGGCGGTCGACACGAGAGTTCTGGTAGACATGAATGTCCTGGGCCTGCCGGGTGCTCTGCTAGGGTATGCTAGTGGCGTGAAAGATTTTCGGCCCTTCCTGTCGGTTGCGCTGGTGCTCATTGCACTAAGCGCGGCTCTGCTCATTGGTCCCGCCTTCGCCGCGTCGCCGATCCTCGCGATGCCCGACCGCCGGGGCATTCCGCAGCTCGTGACCAGGGAGCGGGACGTCATCCGCTACGGGACTGGCTTCGTGGTCAGCCCTGAGACCGTGCTCACCGCCAAACACGCGGTGGCGGGCGCGGTCGAGATCATCTTTCCTACTGGGAGGGTCACGGGTCATGTGCAGTGCCGGGCACCGGATCGCGACACCGCCGTGATCGCCGCGCGGCTCCCGAAAGACACGCCGCGGTACCGGGTGGCGTTCCGCACGCTGGCGGTCGGAGAACTGGTGCGAATCGGAGGGTATCCCGGCCGGACATGGACCGTCGCCGCCGGCCGGGTCACCAACGTCATCAAGACCGCGATCCTCTCGGGCCGGCGCATCAATACCCCGATGGTCGTCTTCAAGCCGGCCCTCCACCAGGGAGCGAGCGGCTCACCGGTGCTCGACGCCAGAGGTTATGTGGTTGGGATCTTCGTCGCGTCGAACCCACCCGAAAACTACAGCATCGCCCTCCCGATTACAACCGGCCTGGGACCGTGCCGGCCGCTCGTCAAAGAGGGCGCCGCGCCTACCGCAACGGCTGGATGACCAGCCGGTTCTCCATGAAGATCGGGATCAGCACACGGTCCCGTTTGCTGTCGTAGCCGATATCCGCCGGCGACGGAACGTTGCTGACCACGGTCTGGATCGTGCCGTCGCGTTCCAACTGGAACACCGCCGAGGCGCCCCACGAGGAGATGAGCAGCGCGCCTCCCGGCCTCATCTCCACACCATCCAGGTTGCCCGATGGGAGCTTCCAGACTTTCTGCTTTGCGCCTCCCGGGCCGAGGGTGTACACTTCCCCGGTTTGGCTGAACGACACCACAACCAGGGTGCCATCGGGCAGAACGGTGATGCCGTTGGGCGAGTGGAGGTCGGGGCTCTTCACCACCACCGAGAGTTTCCCGGACGGATCGATCTTGTAGACCGCATCGGTGCCGGATGGGGAGAAGTCGGGCCGCACCCCGGTATCGGTGGCGTATATCGTGCCATCGCGGCCGGCCGCCAGGTCGTTCATGAAGGTCGAGCCCAGGATCACGACCGCGCCCTTCGGCGCCCCGGTGCGGAGGTCAAACATCCGGACCGCGGTGATATCCGACACGTAGAGCGTGTCGCCGGCGACCGCCATTCCCTTGGGCCCGTTGAGACGGACCCCGGGCTTCGCGCCATCAATCCACTTCAGCTCCAGGATCCTGCCGTCGGGCGCCACGCGGGAGATGAACCCGTTCCCATCGGAGGCCGTAGGGTCGCCGTTGATGTTGCTCACCAGATATACGTCGCTGCGCGGCTCGTAGAGGATGGATTCCGGCGTCTGGAATCCTCCCGACACCAGGGTCGGCGGTGCCATCGGCGCACCGGCCCCACCCGCCGCGATCGCTACAACCGCGATGACCGGCAGAACCACCACGTTCCGTAGGCTCAGCATCTGTCCCCTCCCAACCCGCACTGATTTCAAATGGGTCTGACCCTTTTGAAATGTTTTTGTTTCGCCTGGTGAGACAGGCCAGCTCATGGGCCCCGCCTAGGCGAAGATCGCCTTGGGCAGGTAGGCCGACACCACCCAGTTGGGGACGTCGACCACCTCGCTGATCCGCAAATCTGCGGCCACACTGCAGACGGCGTAGGCCAGGTCCGGATTGAGCCGGTATTCTTTTCCCAGGTAATCGATCGCGTCCCGCACTGCATCCCTGGCCGCCTGCATCAGGTCCGGGGCGATGCCGGTCGTGACGTGATACCCGCGCTCGTCGACATGCCGCGTCGGCGCGGATGGAACGGTAAACTGCGGCCGCCGCAAATTGGCGCGTTTCTGCACCGTAAATTTCAGGGTAACCACCATCGGCGATTCCACCGCTGTGCCGCACACTTCGCCGTCGCCCTGCGCGGCATGCGTGTCTCCGACCGAGAACAGCGCGCCGGACACCCTCACCGGCAGCCGCAGCGTAGACCCGCGGGTGAGATCGCGGATATCCATGTTGCCGCCGACCTCGCGGGGCGGCACGACCGAGTGGAGTCCCGTTTCCGCGGGAGCGACGCCGATCGTTCCAGGGAACGGCCGCACTGGCAGCCGGATGCCGGGGGCGAACTCGACCCCCCCGGCCCCGTAGCTGCTGATGTGCAGGAATGGCGCGGGGAAATCTTCGGCCAGCAGCCCGAACCCCGGGATGATAGCCGTCCATCCCCACCCGCTGCCCTCAAAGTCGATGATGTCCACCACCAGGGCGTCACCCGGCTGCGCCCCCTCGACATAGACCGGTCCGGTCACCGGGTTCACGCGGGCGAAATCCAGCGCGGCGACGTCCTTCGTGGTCGACGTCTTGCTCAACTGCCCGCCGCTGGCATCCACCACCTCGAAGACCAGCGTTTCGCCCGCAGCGATCCGCAGCGCCGGCTCGAACGCGTTGTTCCAGCCGAAATGATGCCGGGCTCTGTGGATCGTCTTGTAACTCATTGCACCACCCGCACCTCGGTGTAGTGCACCGGAATGTGAATCGGGTCGTTGAACAACAGGGGCGATCCCCCGATGCGCACGGTATGCATCGTGTATCGCTTCTCGTGGAAGATGGGGATCCACGGCGCATCCTGCATCACCGCGCGGTAGATGTCGCGGTACTTCGCCTCGCGGGCGGCGGCCTGAGACGCCTGCACCAGCGCATCGGCTTCTTCCACCATCTTCTCCACGCGCTGATTGCAGTACCAGGCCCAGTTCCAGGTCCCAGGCGACAGCGAGGCACAGGAGAGAATGGGCCAGTAGAAGTCGTTCGGATCGGGGTAGTCCGCGATCCACGCCATGCCGCCAGACCAGAGCAGCGGCGCCTGCCCCTTCGTGCCGCCGGCTTCAATCACCGTGCTCTGCGCCAGGGTTTTCAACTCGGCCTTGATGCCGATGGCGGCCAGGTCCTGCTGGATGGCCTGCGCGATGCGCGGATTGGGATCGGTGTTGTTGGCGTAGAGGACCGTGGAGAAGCCGCTGGGATAGCCGGCCTCGGCCAGCAGCTTCTTGGCCTGGGCCACGTCAAACACATACCCCTTGTACTCCTTGTCGTACCCGGGCATCAGCGGCGGCAGGACCTGCACCGCCGGGACCGCCCGGTTGTTGATGATGCGGATGATGCGCTGCTTGTCGATGGCCATGTTCACCGCCCGGCGCACGCGTACATCGGTGAACGGCTTGACCTGCGTGTTGATGGTCACATAGCCGGTCTGCAGCTGATCGCCGACCGCCACCAGGGCGCGCAGCTTGGCGTCGTTCATCACTTTCGTGAACTCAGCTGGGGGAATGCCGTCGCCGAGGATGTCCACCTCGCCGCGCTGCAACTTCAAGAACGCGACGTTTGGCTCCACGCCGACCTGAAAGACGATTTCCTCAAGATACGGCCGGCCTTTCACAAAGTAGTCGGGGTTGCGGGCCAGCACCAGCCGCTGGCCCAGGACCCACTCCTTGACCTTGAACGCCCCCGTGCCGACGGGTTTGTGGCCGAAGTCAGCGCCGGTCTTCTCGACCTCTTCTTTGGGAACCACGTGGGCGAAGTTCAGAGCCAGGATGTGCAGGAAGGCCGCGTTGGGCTTACTCAGCGTAAACGCGATGGTGTACTTGTCGGCGGTCTTGATCCCGCTGACCTCCTTCGCTTTCCCGTCGGCGAACTCTTTCGTGCCGGCGATGTCCCCGAAGAAGCCGGCTCCGGGGCTCTGAGTCTTGGGGTTAAGGGTGCGCTCCAGCGAGTACTTCACATCCGCCGCCGTGACCTCCCGGCCGTTGTGGAATTTCACCCCCCGCCGCAGCTTGAACGTGTAGCTCTTGCCATCAGCGGAGACCGTGAACGACTCCGCCAGGTGCGGGACCAGCTTCGTCGTGCCCGGCTCATAGTCCATCAACCCGTCGAAGATGGACTTGATGATCGACCAGTTTTGCCAGTCGTATCCGATCGCGGGGTCCAGGGTGCTGATGTCGTCTTTAAACGTCACGATCATCGAGTCCCCCCGATTCTGCCCCCACGTCGGCGCGACCAGTGACGCCAGCAGCGCCAGACCCACCAGCGCCGCCAGTCCTATCCACCCCTGCCTCATGTGCGCACCTCCAGTGTGTTTTTGAATCTCAACTGACCCCTCACCCTTTGTCCCTCTCCCTCCAGGGAGAGGGGAATATAGTTGGGCGCTGCCGCGCGGCCCCACCTTATCCATAGCGAATCTTCGGATCCAGCAGCGGGTACGCCAGATCCGCCAGCAAGTTGCCGGTGGTGATGGCCAGGGCCGAGACGACCACCACGCCCATGATGACCGGAATGTCCACGATCTGGATGGCCTGCCATGCCAGCTGTCCGATGCCGGGCCAGCTAAAGACGGACTCCACCACCACGACGCCGCCCATGAATGTGCCGATGTCCAGTCCCACCATCGAGACCACCGGCAGCAGCGCGTTGCGCATGGCATGTTTGAGGATGACCCTGGTCTCCCCCAGCCCTTTGGCGCGCGCCGTGCGCACGTAGTCCTGGTGGATGACGTCCAGCATCGCCGAGCGCATCACCCGCGCATACCACCCGCCCCCGGCGATGCCCAGGGCGAACGCCGGCAGGATGAGGTGGGCGGGAGAGCCATAGCCGCCTAGCGGGAACAGCCCCCAGCGGTATGCCAGCCAGTACAGCAAGAACAAGCCCACCACAAACTGCGGGGCCGAGACCCCGAGGAAGGCGCCGACCATCACCGACTGGTCCATCGCCGAACGCCGCCGCAGCGCCGCCAGCATGCCGACCGGCAGCCCGATCAGCAGCTCAAACGCGATTCCGCCGAGCATCAACCAGAACGTGGCCGCCAGCCTGGACCGCAGCAGGTCGGTGACCTCGATCTTCTGCGCATACGAACGGCCGAGGTTCCCGCGCACCAGGCGGGCCAGGTACCGCGCGTACTGCACCGGGAGCGGCTGATCGAGCCCCAGCTCGCTGCGGATGCGCGCGACCGTGTCCGCGGTGGCGCTGCGCCCGGCGATCATGCGCGCCGGATCGGCCGGCAGCGCGTACAGCAGCGCGAAGGTGATGACGGTCACACCCAGCAGGATCACCACCGATTGCGCCAGCCGGCGGATCGCGTAGACTCCCATCAGCGGCTCCGCAGCTGCGGATCGATCGCGTCGCGCAAGGTGTCGCCGACCAGGTTGAAGGCCAGCGAGGTCAGCAGAATCGCCGCGCCGGGAAACGCTACCAGCCACGGCGCTTCCAAGAAATACGACTGGCTCTCGTTGATCGTCCCGCCCCAGCTCGGGGTGGGCGGGCGGACTCCCACGCCCAGGAACGACAGCGACGCTTCAAACATCACCGTGGTGGACACGCCCAGCGTCCCCCACACCAGCAGGATCGGGAGCAGATGTGGGAACAGGTGCTTCCAGAAGATCCGCCAGGTCGGCACCCCCAGCGCGCGGGCGGCCTCGATGAACTCGCGCTGGCTGGTGGACAGGACCTGGCTGTAGATGATCCGCGCAATCCACACCCAGTTCACCATGGCGATGACCATGGCCACGATCCACAGACTGGGCCGCAGGATCGCCGCGAGGGCGATGGCCAGAATCAGCGCCGGGAATGCCATCATCATATCGGTCAGCCGCATGAAGACGGTACTCACCCAGCCGCGGAAGTACCCCGCCGCGGCGCCGAACAGCGTCCCGATCGTCAGCGCGGCCGCGTTGGCCAGGACGCCGATCAGCAGCGAGACGCGCGCACCATAGATCAGGCGCGTGAGCAGATCCCGGCCCAGCAAATCGGTGCCCAGCCAGAAGCGGCCCGACGGCGGCAGCGGCCGGCCCTCTGGCGAGAGGCCGTCCGTGAACTGTCGCGCCGGATCATATGGGGCGATCCACGGCGCCAGCAGCGCCCCGCCGATCACGGCGGCGACTACGACCAGTCCGAACACCGCGGCGCGGGTCCGCTTGACCCGGTCCCACACCGTCGCCGGGGATGAGGCGCGCCTCCGGGCCGGGGCGGTGGCCGTCACGATCACCGCGGCGCTTTCGGAATGTTGAAGCGGTCCCACAGAAGTTGACTGTCCTATTTACACCGCTGCCCCGGTCGCTCCTCCCAGTCCTCTGGACGCCTATGGTCGCGCAGGGCTTTGCCGTAGGAAGGTGTAAGTGGATGTGCACACACGTTTTTGGAAGGAGTCAGGCAATGGATACGCGGACGCTGTTGACAACGGATCTTGCTGCCCTGATCCATCCCCTCCATCACCCCGCCGATCATCAGGCGCCGGTCGTCTTCGTCAGTGGGCAGGGGGCCGTCTTGCGGGATGCCGACGGGCATGAGTATCTCGACGGGCTTTCCTCGCTGTGGAACGTGAATGCCGGGCACGGCCGGACGGAGCTGGCGGAGGCCGCCGCCGCGCAGATGAGGAATCTGGCCTTCGCGTCGGCGTACACCGGCTACACGAATCCGCCCGCCATCCGTCTCGCTGAGCGGTTGCTGCGCGTCGCGTATCCCAATCTCTCCGGCGTGTACTTTACGACGGCCGGCGCGGAGTCAAACGAGACGGCGTTTAAGATCGTCCGGTATTTCTGGCGCCGGCAGGGCCGCCCCGGGAAGACGAAGGTCATCTCCCGTATCCACGGCTATCACGGGGTGACGATGGCGGCGATGAGTGCCACCGGCATTCCGTCGTTTCACACGATGTTCCAGCCGGTCGTGCCCGGTTTCACGCATGTCGTGCCCTCCTACCCGTACCGCTATCCTGGATCGGGGGCCGCGGCGCTGGAGGAGGCGATTATGCGGGAGGGGCCGGACACCGTGGCCGCGTTCATCGCCGAGCCGGTCATCGGTGCGGGGGGTGTCATCCCGCCGACACCGGACTACTTCCCCGCGGTGCGGGAGATCTGCGACCGGCATCACGTGTTGTTCATTGCCGATGAGATTATCACCGGATTCGGCCGCACCGGCCGGTGGTTTGCGCTGGACCACTGGGGCGTGCAGCCTGACCTGGTCACGTTTGCCAAAGGCGTCACCAGCGCCTACCTGCCGCTGGGCGGGGTGATGGTGTCCCGCCGGGTTCATGAGGCCATCGTGCAGGCCCCGATGTCGGAGCGCTTCATGCACGCCGCGACCTATTCGGGTCATCCCACGTGCTGTGCGGTCGGGCTCGCCAACCTCGACATCTTCGAGCGGGAACAGCTGGTGGAGCGCGGCGCGGCGATGGGCGCCCGTCTGCAGCAGAAGGCCCAGTCGCTGCGCCCGCTGCCCATCGTCGGGGATGTGCGGGGACTGGGGCTGATGTGTGGCATCGAGCTGGTCGCGGACAAAGCCACGAAGGCCCCCGCGCTGCAGGTGGGCGGCAAGATCCTGGGCGAGGCCAGGCGGCGGGGCTTGATCACACGCATCCGCACCGGTCAGGCCGGAGCCCATCCGATCGGGGACACCATCTGTCTCGCGCCCCCGCTGGTAGTCAGTGAAGCGCAAATCGACCGCATGATCGAGATTCTGCGGGAGTCGATCACCGCTGTCGCGTAGTGCGGCAGACGTTTGCAGTCATTGCGAGGCGCGAAGCGCCGAAGCAATCTCGCTCGTCACGGTGATCGCCACGGCCCTCCGGGCCTCGCGATGACCGAAGAGGATTAGCGTGACCGATCGCGTCGTCATCGTCACCGGCGCAAGCAGTGGAATCGGTGAGGCGACAGCCAGGGCATTCGGGGCGCGCGGTGACCGGGTCGTGCTGGTGGCGCGCCGGGAAGAGCGCCTGCGGCAGCTGGCCGCCTCTCTGCCGCAGAGCCTGCCCATTCCCGCGGATCTGACGCACGCGGACGAAGCGGTGCGGGTCGTCGAGGCCGCGGTCGCGCGCTACGGGCAGGTCGACGTGTTGGTCAACAATGCCGGGATGGGCCGGTACAACTGGGTTGACGCGCTCCAGCCGGACGATGTCCACGCCGAGGTAGCCCTCAATCTCATCGCCCCAATTTTGTTGACCCGGGCCGTGGCCCCTGTGATGCTGCGCCGCGGGCGTGGCGTGATCATCAATGTCGCGTCGATTGCCGGATTGATCGGTGTGCCCACGACGTCGGTGTACAATGCGACGAAATTTGGCCTGCGTGGACTGACAGAGGCGCTGCGCCGGGAGTTGCAGCCGCAGGGCATTGCCGTCTGCGGGATCTATCCGGCGACTGTGGAGGGAACGGAGTTCCGGCGGGACCGCCGCGCGAATACCGGGTATCTGATGCCGAGGTGGCTGCGCCTCTCCACCGCGCAGGTCGCACAGGCGATTGCCGCGCTGGCGGACCGCCCCAGGCCCTTCGTGGTTCTCCCGCGCATCTTCCGGGTGGCGATGATCCTCAACACGGTGGCACCGGGCCTGATCGATCGCCTGGCCGCTAGATTCGTGCGGCGCGTCCGCACGCAAGCCTGACTGCGTCTACCTGGTCTACTTGGTCTTCTTAGTCTACTTAGTCTACCTGATCCTTGGACCATAGTTGGATGTGTTCGTGTCCTGAGACCAAGAAGACTAAGAAGACTAAGTAGACTAAGAAGACGTCGTAGGTTCTAGGATCGTGCTTGCTGGACCGGCGTGGGGATGACCTCGTGCCAGGTCGCGGCAACCGCCTCCGCAATTTCGCCCACGTCGGCATCGCTGTGGGCGGCGGTCACCGTGACACGCAACCGGCTGGTATTGGGCGGGACGGCCGGCGACACAATCGGCGGCACAAACACTCCGCGGTCGAACAGGCGGCGCGCCATGCGCAGGGCCGCGTCGTCCGCACCGGTGATGATCGGGACGATAGGCGTGGGGTCGTCCCGCACCTGCAGTCCACGCGCCCGGAGGCCCGCCCGCAGAGCCCGGTAGTTGCGCCGCAGGGTGGCCACGCGCTGGGGCTCGCGCTCGATCAGGTCGATCGCGGCCATAGACGCGGCGGCGCTGGCCGGGGGCAGGGCGGCGGAGAAGACGAACGCCCGGGAGACATGCTTGAGCAGCGCCGCCAGTTCGGGCATGCCGGCGATGAATCCGCCCACCGAGGGGATGCTCTTCGACAGCGAACTCATCTTGATGTCCACAGTCCCCCGCAATCCGAAGTGGCTCTCGATGCCGCGTCCGTCATCTCCCAGCACGCCCAGCGAATGGGATTCGTCGATCATCAGCCAGGCGCCGTGGCGCCTGGAGATCTCAACCAGCGCCGGGAGATCGACGACGTCGCCGTCCATGCTGAAGACGGCATCCGCGACCACGAGCGTGCCCGCCCCCTGGGGGGCCTCGGCCAGCGCGCGGTCGACGGCAGCGGTGTTGTTGTGAGGGACCCGGACCAGTTTGGCGCCGGAGAGCAGGCATCCGTCCACAATGCTGGCGTGGTTGAGCTTGTCGCAGACGACGACGTCGCCGCGGCCGACCACGGTCGAAATAACGGCGACGTTGGCGACATACCCGCTGCTGTAGGCCACCGCGGCCGGTGCGCCGACAAACGATGCGATCCGCGCCTCGAGCCGGTCGTGCAGGTCGGTGTTGCCGGCCAGCAGGCGCACGCCATGGGTCCCGGTGCCGTAGTGCTGCACCGCCGCACGCGAGGCCGCTTCGATCTCCGGATGGCCCAGCAGCCCGAGATACGAGTAGGAGGATCCCAGCAGGACCGAGCGGCCTTCGATGGTCACCCGGGGGCCGCCGATGGCTTGCACCGGTTCCAGGTAAAGATAGAGATCGCGCTCCTGGACCTGGCGGACGCGTCCGGCAAATTCCCGCACCCGCCGGGTAATGGGGTTGGATGCGAGATGGTCGGATGTCATGGGTCTGCAAGGCGCTTCGCCGGAATGAGCCTGGAAGCCTTCCTCGGGGCATGGATGCCAGAAACCTTGGCGCCGCCGCGCGGTGCGTGGTCTGGGCCCGGCCGCCCTGCGGGCATAACGTGAACGAGACGGGGTGCCGCCCCCGTCCGTCGTTCCCCGACATCAGTCACTGCGACGTGCGTCCGGAAGATGCTGCGTCCCAAGGCGCCGCTCTTCCAGAATCTTATAGTCGAGGTTGCGCGATTTTCCGTAAGCTGATCCAGGCACAACAGGCTGCGTCGGCCACAGACCTCAACGGGACCATCGAAGGGCGGATTGGTCTCGTCGGAGCTGATGGGAAAGCCATTCCCTGCGCCAGCGCCTCCGTCTACTTGCTGCTGCAGCCGATCGACATCGACGCCATCAAACAGAAAGCGGTCAAAGATGGTGCCTTCAACCCCCGGATGGCCCACATCGCTGTGGGGTACGTGATCGCCAGCCACGAGACGCAGAGCAAGCTGGCCTATGCGAAGACCAAGACCAACGCCAAAGGGCAGTTCCTCTTTTCCAACCTGCCGGGCGATCGCTGGTATTATGTTACCGTGCAGGCGCTCACCGAGCAGGAGCTAGTCTCCTGGCAGATCGGTGTCTACGTGTACCCCAAGGAGCGGGTGCAGGTGTTCCTTCACAACGCCAACGCCGCCCTGCCCATCTACAAGAGGGAATGAAACGCGCTGACGCGGCAGGAGATGCCTTCCCGGACGGGAAAGGCCGCTTGCCGTGGGAGACGTGTCCGCGAAAGACCCTTCGATGCTGGTCCACAGCGCCGAGCCGTACAATGCCGCGCCGCCGCTGGCGTCGTTGCGGGCGTCACCGATCACACCCATCCCGCTGTTTTTCGTACGGAACCACGGGACAGTCCCGGTCGTCGATCCCGCTCCCTACCGCCTGGCGGTGACGGGTCTGGTCGATCGCGAACTCCGGCTGTCGCTGGAGTCCCTGCGGCGGGAGTTTGTCCCGTCGACTGTGACCGCCACGCTCCAGTGCGCGGGGAACCGCCGCCGGGAACTGCACGCCGTGCGGCCCATCGAAGGCGAAATCCCCTGGGATGCCGCCGCAGTGGGGACCGCGGTCTGGACGGGGGCGTCCCTGGCGGAGGTGTTGCGGGCAGCGGGTGTCCGCGGGGCGGGCCGGCACGTGCTCTTTGTTGGGCTCGATGCGGTGGCCGCGGACGCACACGGGTTCGGGGGCTCCGTCCCCCTTGAAAAGGCGACGAGCCCTGAGGTGCTTCTCGCCTACGAGATGAACGGGTCGCCGCTTCCGCCGGTTCACGGATTTCCTCTGCGGGTCGTGGTGCCGGGGTACATCGGGGCCCGCAGCGTGAAGTGGCTGCGGTCGGTCGCTGTTGCGGCGGCGCCCTCGGAGAACTACTTTCAAGCGCATGCGTACAAACTCTTCCCACCCAGCGTGCGCGCGCACACTGCGGATTGGAATGCCGGGGTGACGCTCACCGGGCCGCCGGTAAGCGCGGTCATCTGTGCTCCCCGGCAGGGTCAGCGTCTCCGGGCCGGGCATCTTTCTACCACGGGGTATGCGTTTGCCGGCGGTCGCCAGATCGCGCGGGTAGAGGTGTCCGCCGACGGCGGAGTGCACTGGGAGACCGCGCGGCTGGTGGGCGATGCGCACCCCTGGGCGTGGCGATTTTGGGAGGCATCCCTGCGCCTTCGCCCTGGCCGGCAAGAGATCGTCGTTCGTGCGGAGGATTCGGGCGGTGCCGGCCAGCCGGCTGATCCGGCCGCGGTGTGGAATTTCAAGGGGTACGTGAACAACGCGTGGCATCGTGTGACGGTCGAGGTCGAGTGAGCCCCGGGCCCCGGTGAAATCATCCTACGACGTGGTGATCGTTGGAGCCGGCCACAACGGCCTGGTGGCCGCGGCGTATCTGGCGCGGGCGGGCCTGAGCGTGCTCGTGCTGGAACGCCGGTCCATCATCGGCGGCGCGTGTGTGACCGAAGAGCTGTGGCCGGGATTTCGAGTCTCCACCGCTGCCTATCTATGCGGGCTGCTGCAGCCGAAGATCATCCAGGATCTGGAACTGGAACGCTTCGGCTACGAGATCCTGCCGAAAGACCCGGCATTCTTCAGCCCGTTCCCGGACGGACGGCACCTGTTTGTCTGGCGTGACGATCAGGCGACCGCCGCAGAGATTACCCGCTTCTCCCCCGGCGACGCCAGGCGATATCCGGATTACGAGGCGTTTCTTGAGCGGGTGGCCAGGTTTGTAGAACCATGGCTGCTGCGGACTCCACCGGATCTCGTGCGGCGGCGATGGGGGGATGTGCTGGCGCTGGGTCGCCTGGGACTCTCGGCGATGCGCCTCAGGCCATCCGATCTTGCCCAGGCCCTGCGGATGATGACCCAGAGCGCGACCGACTTCCTCGACGGGTGGTTTGAGTCGGCGGAGTTGAAATCGTCGCTGGCCACCGATGGCGTCATCGGAGCACGGGGGGGACCGTCCACCCCGGGGACAGCCTACGTGTTGTTCCACCACTGCATGGGGCAGGCGGCGGGCAAGCGCGGGCTGTGGGGATTTGTCCGTGGCGGGATGGGGCAGATCGCGGGCGCCCTGGCCGATAGCGCCCGCCGGTTTGGGGCGGAGATCCGCACGCATGCGGAAGTGGCGCAGGTTCTCCTTCGCGACAGCCGTGCGTGTGGTGTGGTCCTTGCAGGCGGCGAGGAGATTCACGCCCGCGTCGTGGCGTCCAACGCCGATCCCAAGCGCACGTTCCTCAAGATGGTGCCTGCGGATGCCCTTCCGGCCGAGTTTGTGCGCGAGGTGCACGGCATCCGGATGGACGGGGTGGCGATGAAGATCAACCTGGCCACCGACGGCCTACCCCAGTTCCGCGCCGCGCCGGGCACGGGCCGCACCGGCGGCATCGGGCCCGAGCATCGGGCGACGATTCACATCGGTCCCTCCATCGAGTACATCGATCAAGCCTGGCAGGACGCGAGGGAGGGGCGGCCGTCGGCGCATCCCTTTGCGGAGCTCACGATTCCCACGATCTACGATCCATCGCTGGCCCCACCGGGCAAGCACATCATCTCCGTCTTTGTGCAGTACACGCCGTACAGATTGACCGATGGCTCGTGGGATGAGCGGAAAGAGAGCTACGCCGACCGGGTCCTGGAGACGATTGCGCAATATGCGCCGAACATGCGTGACATCGTCGTGCACCGGCAGGTCCTCACCCCTATTGATCTCGAGCGGGAGTTCTCACTGACGGGCGGGGACATCTTTCACGGCGAGATGACGCCGGACCGCCTGTTCTTCCTGCGACCGGTTCCCGGCTGGGCCCGCTATCGTACGCCGGTGGCCGGATTATATCTGTGCGGAGCGGGGGCTCATCCCGGCGGCGGGGTCATGGGCGCCCCGGGGCATAACGCGGCGAAAGAGATACTTTGGGATTGGAAGCGAATCTAAAGCTACACGACCTGCACGACCTACACAATCTACACAATCACATGCGCAAGTAACCCGTCACGGATTGCACTGTAGGTAATTGTGTAGGTTGTGTAGATTGTGTGGATTGTGTAGTTTGATCTACGCTCTTACAAGTTCGAGTTTGGCGTCCGCTTCTCGGACGAAGTTCGATGCGCCGATCTGGGCGAACAGCGAGCGTGCCTGCTGCAGGACCTCCTGCGCGCGCCGCGGCGACTGCATGAGCTGAAGCGCCTCGCCGTACTTCAGCAGGGACACCGCCAGGTCGAAGCGATACTCCTGGTTTTGCCCCGCGAGGATCTCCAGGCCTTGCGTGAACAGTGTTTCGGCTTCTTCCGCACGGCCTTGTGCCGCGCGGACGCGCCCCAGGGTCACCCGATGGGTCGCCTGCGGAACCTCATCTTCCGCTGCTTCCAGCGTGGTCACTGCCCGTTCCGCATACTCGGCGGCCCGCGCGAGATCCCCCCTGGCGAGGTAGATTTCAGCCAGGCTCCGCAGGAGGAATGGAGAGTCCTCCACTGTGCCGTGCTCGTGGAGCAGCTGGCGGGCAGTTTGAATCTCTCGCTCAGCCTCGTCCACCTTGCCGCGCCGCAGCAGGTGCATCCCGAGGTGGCGGTGCGTATACGCCTCCCCAACGCCGTCGCCGAGTTGCTGCCAGATAGCGATCGCACCGGTGAAGTTGCTCACGCACGCGATGGGGTCGCCGGCCAGGTGCTCGACGATGGCCAGGGCGATGAGGCTCCGCGCTTCGCTGATGCGCTCGTGATGCGTGCGCGCCAGCCCCAGGGCGTTCAGGAGCAGAGATTTCGCCTGCGCCAGTTCACCGGCATCCAGCAACGCACGGCCCAGGAACGCCGTGGTGCGCGCGGCTCCCTTGCCTTCGCCCATGGCCTCATAGAGCTGCAGCGCCTTGCGGTATGCCGTCTGGGCTTTGGACAGCCGGCCGCGCAGAGAGTGGGTGATGATGCCCAGCAGCTCATACGCTTCCGCTTCCCCCTGCCGGTCGGCTAGCCGTTCGAACAACTCCCGGGCGTTGTACAGTGCGGACTCCGCGGTCTGCAGATTGTTCTTGTCATACTCGGCGAATGCCCTGTTCAACCAGGCGCGGGCCAGCAGGTCATCGCGGCCGATGTGCTGCGCCAGCTGCAGCACAGTTTCCGTGCTGGCAAACACCGTCGCCGGGGCGGACATCCACTTGACCACGTCAGAGTGATCGGTCAGCAGCTCGGCGTACAGCGTCGCGTCGGCATGCAGTCCGGCACTGCGCACGATCGTCAGCGCCCGTTCGTACAGACGGCGCGCCTCAGGCAGGGTGCCCAGCGCCGTGGCCCGGCTGGCGGCACGCCGCAGCGCGTCAATCGCATCACGTGCCAGGTCGTCTGCGCGCTCGCCCGTTTCGAAGCGATACCGCCAGGCGTGCTCACGGTGATGGGCGAGGATCTCCAGGAACTCCTCGCCGTGGTCGACCGCACGCTCCTGAAGCCAGGTGGCCAGCCGGCGGTGGTGGTCACTCCGGGCGGCCTTGGGCAGCGTGGAGTAGGCCACTTCGCGGATCAGGGCGTGGTTGAACGCAAACTCAGGCTCGCCGGCCAGCGAGGAAGCCGGTCGTTCCTCGACCAGATCGCGCTCGGTCAGCCGGGTCAGCGCCGCCGCCGTCTCGCCGGGAGCCAGGGAATCAATGGCGCTGATCGCCCCGGGCCAGAAAGTCCGGCCGACCACCGAAGCGTCCTGGATCACTCGCTTTTCCAGCGGTGAGAGCAGGTCCAGCCGGGACAGCAGCAGCGCCTGGATGGTATCGGGAATGCGGATGTCTAATGACTGGGACACCCATTTCCACTTCCCGCCTTCATGCACCAGGCTGCCTTCGTCAATCAGCCGGCTGATGATCTCACCCAAGAAAAACGGATTGCCCTCCGCGCGCGCGAGCACCGCATCACGGACGTCCGCCGGCAGGACGGCCCCGCGCAGGGCCCCGGTGATCAGCCGCGAGCTGTGAGCCGGCGACAGCGGTGACAGCGTCAGCGCCGTGTGCTCACGCCCCCGCATGCCCCAGGTGGGATACCGTTCCAACAGATCCGGCCGGGCCAGGCAGAGGATGAGCAGCGGGGCCTCACCACCGCGCGCGGTGAGCCGTTCCAGCAATTCCAGCAGGCTCTGTTCTGCCCAATGCAGGTCCTCAAAGACGAGGACCAGTGGTTCGTTGCGGGCCCTGGCATACAGAAAACCGCGCAGCGCATGCAGCACCACCTCACTGCTGTGGCGCGTCTCGCTGCCTACGCTGGGATCCCGGACCGCCACGGGACGGCCCTCCGCCAGCGTCTTGAGACGGGCCAGCCTGGTCTTCCACAGCGTGTTGTAATCCCGCGGGATCTCCGTGCCCGCCATGGTGGCCAGGTCGTCCGCGACCATCTCGCTCTCGTCGCGTCCCAGCACCGGTTCGCAGACGCGCAGGACGGCGTCGTGCAGCTTCTGCCCGGCGACGGGAACGGGATCGTAATCCGTGATGTCGCACTCCTGCTTCAACATCTCCAGCAGCGGCCAGTACGTCAGCCCTTCGCCGTAGGCGGGACAGCGGCCGCGCAGGACATGGGGAGGCGGGTCGTGATGCGTAAGGCGCTGCAGAAACTCCTCCACCAGCCGGGTTTTGCCGATGCCGGCCGCGGCGATCACCGTGACCAGGTGCGGGTGCCGGCCCTCCACCACGCGGCGATACAGTGCCTGCAGAAACTGCATCTCCTCGTCGCGGCCGATCATCTCCGCCTGGAGCCGCCTCGTGGGGGGCTTGTTGGTGAGGCCGATGACGCGGAACCTGGGCCGCGCCCCAAACTCCGCGCTTTCCACCAGCGGCAGCATCTCGTAGGCGATGGCGTGGCGCGTGGCCTCGCATGTGCGTTCGTCCATCACGATCCCGTCTGGGGGGGCCTGGGTCTGCAGGCGCGCGGCGAAGTTGACGACCTCGCCGGTGACCATGAACTGTCCGGCCGCGGCCGCCAGCAGGTCGGCGACGACTTCGCCCGTGGCGATGGCGATGCGGAGGTGCAGGTCGGTCTCCAGATCCGCGTTCAGGCTGACCATCCGGCGCTGCATGGCCAGGGCCGCCCGCAACGCCCGCTCCGGGTCGTCCTCGTGCGCCGCCGGCATCCCGAAGACAGCCATCACCGCATCGCCGATGAATTTTTCGATCGTCCCGCCATACCGGGCGATCTCCTCGCGCATCGCCGCAAAGAAGCGGGCGATCAGCGTGCGCATCGGCTCGGGATCCAGCTGCTTGGTCAGCCGGGTCGAGCCTACGAGGTCGGCGAACAACACGGTGACGACACGGCGTTCAGCCGCGCCGGTTCCCTGCAGGAGAGTCCCGCACTGCATGCAAAACTGCGCCTGCGGCGGGTTGCTGGTGCCGCACTGTGGGCAGCGCGTGGATGACTCTACGGCCATAGGGTCAGTGTAACGGCCGCCTCTGGGCGGAACAAGATCCGAACAACAGGGACGCGCGGGCGACCAGGAGAAAAGCACACGTCACGCAGGAGAGTCGGGGTCCCCGCGAAATGGTCGTGGCATTTCGCGGGGTGACAGGAGTGATGGTGGCGTGGAGACGCTGCGGCTGTTGCAGACGCTGTCGGATGCGTTTGGGGTGACCGGTTTTGAAGACGAGGCCCGGGAGACGCTGCGGACGCTGGTGCAGCCGTACGCCGACGAGATCCGCACCGACGTACTCGGGAACCTCCTGGTCACGCGGCGGGGCGGGTCGGGGTTTACCGTGATGCTGGATGCGCACCTCGATGAGATCGGTCTGATCGTCAATTATGTCGACGAGAGGGGATTTCTCCATTTCGCGACCCTGGGCGGGTGGGACACGCGGATCCTCCCGGCGCAGGCGGTCATGGTCCGCACCCGCGACGGCCGCAAGGTGCGGGGCGTGATCGGGAGCCAGCCGCCGCATATCCTCAAGAGCGAAGAGCGGGACAAGCCTATTCCGCTGGAGTCGTTGTTTATCGACGTGGGGGCGTCGTCGGCGGACCAGGCCGCCGGCCTGGGCATCCGCGTCGGCGACCCGGTGGTCCTGGGGCATTCGTTCGAAGTGGTCCGCGAAGGGTGGGTCCTGGGGAAGGCGTTTGACGACCGCGCCGGTTGCGCCGTGCTGGTGAAGGTGCTGGAGGAGCTGGCCGGGACCACGCCGGAAGCTACCCTGGTCATGAACTTCGCGGTCAGCGAGGAGACCGGCCTGCGCGGGGCCCGCACGGCCGCGTTTCAAATCGATCCTCAGGTGGCGCTGGCAGTGGAGGCCACGGTCGCTGCCGACGTCCCGGGTGTGGCCCCGCCTCGACAACCCGCCGGTGTGGGCAAGGGCGCAGCCATCACACTTGCGGACCAGTCCTCGATCGTCAGCCAGCGCATGGTGCGCGCGCTAGAGGCCCTGGCGCAGCGGCATGAGATCCGGTACCAGCTCAAGCTGCCCCTCTTCGGCGGCACCGACGCCGGCGCCATTCAGACCAGCCGGGCGGGAGTGCTGGCCGGCGTCGTCTCCATCCCGGTCCGCTACATCCACTCGCCGGTCAGCCTGATGTGGTTGGATGATTTCGAGCAGGTCGTGCGGCTGGTCACGGCGTTCGCCAGGGAAGCGAAGACGCTGTTCGGTCAGTAGTCAAGTGCACGTCGAGAACGCGGCGTCAGCCTTGCGCAGACGCTGGGAGAGCGTTCGCATGATGCCCTTGGAGATGAGCGGGGCTTCGGCCAGCAGTGAGAAGAACTCCCGCTGACCGATGACCAGCAGGCGCATCGGCGTGGCGGCTTCCACTGTCGCGGAGCGAGGACCGCCGTCGAGCAAACTCATCTCCCCGAAGAAGTCGCCTGCCCCGAGTTGCAGGGTGCGCCTCTGGCTGGTTGTGACGCTCGCCTGGCCTTCCACGATGACAAACATCTCATGACCTGTCTCCCCGGCGCGGGCCAGCACCTTTCCCGCCGGCACGTCCATCTCATCGGCCAGACGGGCGATCTGCTGGAGCTGTCGCTCGGAGAGCCCCTGAAAGAGCTGAACGTTCTTGAGCAAACCGGCTTTGCCGGACGTTCCCCGCAGCCCCACGCCCGTCACCCCCGACCTGCCTTGCGTTGCATACCGGTGAGACTGTTGATTCCCGCTCTGTGTCGCCGTCCCTTCCACCGGGCGTGAGGGACCGAGGTGCCGGCCTCCAGAGCGTACCAAGAGTAATTGGTGTTTTCTGCCTGCTGCGTTCTGTGTTCTGCGTTCGACAGTCCTGATGAAAATACAGAGACGGGGGATTGCCCCCGTCTCTGCTCAGACGAACGACAGTGCCTTCGTTATCGCAGCGCGTCCACCGCTAATTTGAGTTGTGCCGCGATTTGCTTTGCCCAGGGCTGAATGGCGTCGACTTCGGTAAAGGCGGCGCCCCCCTTCACGTATCCTAGGACGTTGGCGGTCATGTCGTGCGCAGCTCTGGTATGCCGTGCCGCCCTGGCTGCGCCGTTGGCACCCGCTTCGACGGCAGCCTTCAGGTCAACGATGGCTCCGCCGCCCTGTCCCTGACATGGGTTGCCGACGGCGGACCGGAAGTTCTTGCCACCGGGGCCCTCCAGGCAGTTCATGACGTGCTGCAGGTGCATCAACGACGTGGCGGCCACGTTGCCGCGTTGAGCCAGTTCCCCCGCGTGGAACATCGCCGTCTGCAGCTGCTTCTTCGCCGCGTCCGCGCTGCTCTCGGCTGTGGCCGCGCCGGTGACGAAGGCGATCAAGGCGAGCACGATTGCTCCTGCGATGAGTCCTCTCATTGGTCTTTCCCCCTTGGTCCGGTGTGGTGGTCGACTGGTAGCATTATTCTTGCCCGGTGTAACGAACGCGTAGTCACCCAGAATGGACGCAGGGAGCACACGGCGCCGGAAAAATGTGAGGACCCCGGCATCGGGATCCTCACCCAAAAGAGGCGAACGGACCAGTCCTACTGATTTGGCATCCAGCTCTCGCCGGAAGGAGTCCACGGCTGCGACGGCGTCTGCATCGGCGACTGCCCCGGCATCTCCATGGGCTTGGGAGCGCTCTGGCGCCGAGTGGTCTTGCGCGCCGTTCGCTTTGTCGCCTTGCGGGCCGTCTTTCTCCCTTTCTTCGCCTTCCCCTTTGCCTTTCGCTTTCGCGCCACTCTTCCTCCCCCCTTGCATTCAGATGATGATTCCCAGCCTCTCCAGTTGGGCCAATTTCAGCAGACCTCGGCTGGGGTCCTGCAACCGCATGTGACTTTCTTTTTACCCAGACGCTCGCGTCAACAACGTCCCCATGGGCTATGCCGGAGAGCCCAACAGCAGGCCCACGCGGCGGTTCACCGCATTGAGTACCGCCTTGCTGGCGGCTTCGAATGCCATGTCGTCGATCGGCGCAATGCCCAGCAGGGACTCTTCCCCGGTCGGCGTCAAGAACAACACCACCGCCCACAGGGCCTTTCCCACCTCCGGCGGAGCCGGCTGGATGTCGTGCACGACGATACCGTAGCCCTGAGGCAAGAATTCCGTCACCGCCCTTGCCGCGGCCTCCGCCGCCAGAAAGAGGCGGCGCTCCTGCGCGTTGCGGCCGACGGCACGACCGACGACCTCGCGATCCCCGTGTACCAGCTTGACCGTCGCCGTGGCCACCAGGCCTGATACATCGAGGCTGGCGCCCTTGAACCGGATCCGCCCCGCTCCGTCGGTCGTGGAAACCGGCACGGCAGGCGCTGGCGGGGCGATCTCTTCTCCCGCAGGAGGTTCCTCAGTGTCAGCGGCCGTTTCTTCGTCATCCGCGGCCAGCGGTGGTTCCGGCGACGGCGCCATCGTCTCGTTGGCGGGGAGTCTGTAGACTGGCTCGTCGGTCTCTTCATCCTCGGCGGGCAGCCCAAGAGGCATATCCTCATCATCAGCAGCAACCGGTTCGGTTTCGAGCTCCCGGCGAGGTGCTGAGGGTGGGACCGGAGGTATGACCGCCTCCTCGGATTCACGTTCCACTGCTGCGGGCTCAAGTTCCGCCACGGGTTCGGGCTCCGCCGCCGGAGCGGGCTCATCTGCCCCTCCGGCCTGGAACTTATGCGGGACGGGGACGGCAGGCTCGGGGGAAGTCGGGATCTGCCCAGCAGCGTCCGAAGCGCCGGTGGACGCCACCTCCGCGGAAATGACGACGGCGTCGATGACGGCCGGCGCGGCGTTGGGATCGGTCAACCGATCGACCGTGGCCACGCCGATGCGGCTGTGCGGCAGCCGGTCGCCGTCGCTTTCCAGGCTGGCGGCCTGGACCTGCTGGTGAATCATCTCCACGAGCGTTCGGATTTCGTCCAGCGGCCGGACCGTGAAGATCAGCAGCTTGTCCCCGCTGTGCCTGGTGAACCGGTCACGGGTGTCCATCAGCCGGGCCATGCGGCGGGAGATCTGCCGGAGGACCGAGTGCGCGGCTTTGTAGCCGTACACATCCATCAGGGTGTCCAAACCGTCCAGGTGCACGACGATCACATGCAGATCGCTGGTTCCCGCGAGCATGACCGCCTCGCCGCGAAGCGAGACCGACCACGGCAGCGCAGTGATGGGATCTTCGACGGCCCCTGCAGCCGGCCCGTGCTGCGGCTGCCGGGTGCCTGCGTTGGCTGCAGCCTCCTGCTGGATGACTTTGGGGTCGGTGCCGGGCGCGAAGCGTGCGATCTCCTGATCGCCATAGTAAAGGAAGAGCTGCAACGGGGCTTCCAGCAGGTGATAGCCCGGAGGCAGAGAGACCCCCAGGCTTTTGGCCGTCACGTGCCAGCGGACCTTGTGAAACTGTGCGTCATTGGCCACGGTCTGGATGCCTTCTCTACCTTACCCGCCAGCTGGAGCCATTGCCCTCGCCCAGATGGTTGATTCCCGTTGTGACGAGAGGCCAGACGCACGAGAGATGAAGAAGACCGGCCGCGGGCCCCGGCCGGCCTCGAACTGGTCGATGGGCGGTCGACTACTTCTTAATCCCGAATGCCGCGTAGTTGAGCTTGATGTACTCTTGCCACTGCTCTGGCACGCTGGCCTCAGGGAAGATCGCGGTCACCGGGCACACCGATTCGCATGCGCCGCAGTCGATGCACTCTTCCGGATGGATGAACAGCATCGATTTCAACTGCTCTTTGGTGATGCCTGTCTCCGGAGGCACGTGCGTGGCCTCGCCGCGCGGGATGACCTGCTTGTCCACGCCGGCGCCGGTGGATGGATCGGGGACGACGAACGCGCCGACTTCCTCGACGTATTCATAGATGCAGTCCACGGGACAGACTTCCACGCACGAGCGGTCCTTGGTATTGATGCACGGCTCCGCGATAATGTACGTCATCCAGCACCTCCATTGCCAATGGACGAATTCATCGTACGAGTGCGGCCCGCCTGTTGTCAACAGGTCCCGTACGAACGTGATTGCGGCATTGGCGTTGTTCGCACCATGTGACTGTCGCGTTCGTACGGGACAGGACAAGTCGCCGGCGCGTGTTTGCTGACGGCGATGGTATACTGTGCGCGGAGGGATGCGACATGGCTCGGATCGTGGAGACGCCGCCGGTTCCAGATCGACGGTTTGATATCGCCGGGTATGACGCCATCGACACGGCGGCGCTGGAGACGTTCCCGTACGAGTATCCTGGACGGGACGTCGCCGTCGACATCGAGACCGATGAGTTCACGGCCGTCTGCCCCTGGTCCGGGCTGCCGGACTTCGGCACGGTGAAGATCCGCTATCTGCCCGGCGGCAAGATCCTGGAGCTGCGCTCGCTGAAGTACTATCTGCTGTCCTATCGCAACGTCGGCATCTACCAGGAGCACGCCGTCACGCGCATGCTGGATGACCTGGTCACTACCGTGGAGCCGAAGTGGATGGAGATCAGCCTGGACTACAAGATCCGCGGCGGCATTCATACGGTCTGCCGCGTCCGATATCCGCATCTGGAGAACGCATAGCCAGCCTCATGCGATTGAGGCCCGTGGCCGTGCTGGCGGAGATCGGCGTCGTCGCCGCACTGTATGCCGCCGTGACGATGGTCCTCAATCCATTGAGTTACGGTCCGCTGCAGTTGCGGGTGGCGGAGATCCTCAAACCGCTGGTGATCTGGGAACCTCATCTGATTCCAGCGTTCGTGATCGGCAACTTTCTCGGTAATCTGACCAGCCCGTTTTCCGGTCCCTGGGAGCTCATTTTCATGCCCACGGCTAACCTCGTCGGCGCCTCATTGTGCCGCGTGGTGGGCCGCCGGGCGCCGGCGGCAGGCGCCGCGCTCTATGCGTTCGTCATTGCGGCTGCGGTGTCACTGCTCTTGTCGGTTTTGTTGAAGCTGCGCTATGCCTTGCTGTTTCCGGGGTTGCTCGCCAGCGAGATGATCCTGTTGCTGCTCGGCGTCCCGGCGATGCAGGCCGTGCGGCGCGCGCTGGAGCCGGTCCGGCGGCGCTGGGTGGTCGCGGAGTAGCTCGCCGCACATGCCTGGTGAGTTAGGCTAGTCCAGCCGCGCGTAGCCTGGTAGCGTGAGGAACTCGACGAACTCCTGGTTCAGCGCCACCGTGTCAAAGAGTGCGCGCGCCCCCGCGAAATCCAACCGGTCGAAGGCCGCCGCCCCCAGCGCGTCCTGGATTCTGGCCAGCTCCTCCTCTTCCCATCGCCCCACCAACCCGCGCGTGATCTGCGGGCCGTCCCGGAGCGCCGCCTGGTAGTGGACCCACTGCCATACCTGCGCCCGGGCGATCTCCGCCGTGGCCGCGTCTTCCATAAGGTTGAAGATTCCCACCGCGCCGGTGCCCCGTAACCAGGACTCCAGGTACTGCAGAGCCACGCTGATGTTATTGCGCAGGCCGGCTTCGCTCACGCTGCCGCCCGGGACGTGGATGGCGAGCAGGTCCTCGGCTGTCACCTGCGCATCCGGGCGCTGCTTCGTCAGCTGGTTCGGCCGCTCGCCCAGGGCGCTGGTGAAGACCTCCATCGCCACCGGCACCAGGTCAGGGTGGGCGACCCAGGTGCCGTCGAACCCGTCGCCAGCTTCCAACACCTTGTCCTCGCGCACCTTGGCGATGGCCGTCTCGTTGACCGTCGCGTCCCGGCGGCTGGGGATGAACGCCGCCATCCCGCCCAGGGCGTGCGCGCCTCGCCGATGGCAGGTCCGGACCAGGAGCTGCGTGTAGGCCCGCATGAACGGGACGGTCATCGTGATCTGGGCGCGGTCGGGGAAGATGAAGTCAGGACGGTGGGCGAACTTCTTGATGATGCTGAAGATGTAGTCCCATCGCCCCGCGTTGAGACCGCCGGCGTGATCGCGCAGCTCATAGAGGATCTCGTCCATCTCGAAGGCGGCCAGGATCGTCTCTACCAGCACCGTGCCTTTGATCGTCCCACTGCGCAGATCGAGGGCGTCTTCCGCGAATGCAAACACGTCGTTCCAAAGTCTGGCTTCCAGATGGCTCTCCAGTTTCGGAAGGTAGAAGTAGGGACCGGACCGCTTGGCCAGCAGGCGGCGGGCATTATGAAAAACGTAGAGCCCGAAGTCGAAGAACGCGCCGGCCACCGCCTGCCCGTCGACCTGGAGGTGCCGTTCCGGCAGATGCCATCCGCGTGGGCGCACCAGCAGGGTGGCCAGCCGTTCCCCCAGGCGATACGTCTTCCCGTCTGGGCTGGTGAAGGTGATCGTTCCATCGACCGCATCAATCAGGTTCACCTGGCCGCCGACCATGTTGCTCCACGTTGGTGTGTTCGCGTCCTCGAAGTCGGCCATATAGACACTGGCGCCCGAGTTGAGGGCGTTGATGATCATCTTCCTGTCGGTGGGGCCGGTGATCTCCACCTTGCGGTCGGCGAGATCGTGCGGCAAGGACGCGACCGTCCACTCGCTCTCGCGGATGTGGCGGGTCTGAGGCAGAAAGTCGGGCATCGTGCCGCCGTCGATCTCGGCCTGGCGCTCTCGCCGCGCCTGCAGTAAGCGTTCCCGTATCGGATTGAACTCCCGGTGCAGATGGGCCACGAAGGCCAGGGCCTCGGGCGTGAGCACGTCCTCGAAGCGCTCCAGCATCGGCCCGCGCACATCTATGCCGTCCAGCGCTGCGCTCATCTCACCACCCGCGCCCCGTGCTGGTGTGTATTTTCCCGCTGTTACCGGTATTTGATCGCCGTGACTTTCGGCTGCAGGAAGTACAGCAGGTAATCGGGCCCGCCGACCTTCGCGTCCGTCCCGCTCATGTTGAACCCGCCGAACGGGTGCACGCCCACGAGCGCGCCGGTGGACTTGCGGTTGAGGTACAGATTCCCGCAGAAGAAGTCGCGGCGGGCCAGGGCGAGCTTCTCGGGATTGCGCGTGAACACGGAGCCGGTGAGCCCATACTCCGTGCCGTTGGCAATGGCCAGCGCGTCGGTGAAATCTTTGGCCTTGATCACCGCCACGACCGGTCCGAAGATCTCCTCCTGGGCAATGCGGGCAGTAGGGGGCACGTCGACGAATACCGTCGGCTGTACGTAGTGGCCGGAGCCGTCACCGGGCTCTCCGCCCGCCACCAGGCGGCCCTCGGCCTTGCCGATCTGGACGTATTCAAGGATCTTCTTCCTGGCGTTCTCGTTGATGACCGGGCCGCAGAAGTAATTGTCTTTGGCCGCCCCCTGTTCAAGGGCCCGTACCTTTTCCACGAATGCCTCCACGACTTCCTTATATATAGGCGCGGTCGCGACCAGTCGCGAGCCCGCCGAGCATTTCTGTCCCTGAAAGCCGTACCCCGAAACCACTGCGGCGGAGACCGCGTCCTCCAGATCCGCCTCCTCATCGATGAGCACCGCGTTCTTGCCGCCCATCTCGGCGATACAGCGCTTCAGCCAGCGCTGCCCGGGCTGCACCTTCGCCGTCTGTTCGTACAGCCGGAGGCCGACGTCCTTGCTCCCGGTGAACGCGACCATGCGTACCCGCGGGTGCTGGACCAGGGGATCACCGACGGTGCCGCCGGACCCGGTGATGATGTTGAGCACTCCTGGCGGCAGCCCCGCCGCCTCCAGCGCCTCCAGAAAGACGTAGGCGTTGGCCGGCGAGTCCGAGCTGGGTTTCATCACCACCGTGTTCCCCGCTGCAATCGCGGCCGACGCCATGCCCACGGGAATGGCCAGCGGGAAATTCCACGGGGGGATCACCGCCACGACCCCCAGCGGGAGGTAGCTGTAGTCGCTGAACTCCTGCGCGTGGGGAGCCATCACCTGACCGCGCGCGTAGCGGAGGGCCTCGCGGGCGAAGAACTCAAGGTGGTCGATGGTCTCCGCGACGTCGGCGTCCGCCTCCGCCCAGTTCTTGCCGACCTCATAGACCTGCCAGGCTGCGGCCGCAAACTTCCGCCTGCGCAGCCAGTCGGCCGCCCGCAGCAGGATCGCCACACGCTCTTCGGCGGGTCCGCGCGACCAGGAGGCAAACGCCTGCTCCGCCGCCGCGACCGCCGCGCGGACCTGCTCGGCCGCCGCCTTCTGGCAGACGGCCACGACCTCGTCTTTTTGCGAGGGGTTGTAGGAGTTGAATTTGTCTTTCGTAGTGACACGCTGGCCGCCGATGATCAGGGGGAACTCTTTGCCGATCTGTGCGGCGACCGTGCGCAGCGCCTCTTGCATCGCCGTGCGGCCCGCATCGGCAGAAAAATCGGTGAATGGTTCGTTGCGAAACTCAGGAAGCGCCATGGGCCTCCTCCAGGTCTTGCCGCCTGTGCCTTGCGGTGGGCTTCAACGTCTCAGTATACGACGCATGAGGGACCGGAGAAAGGACGGATGGATCCAAGGCAATCTAGTTACTGTCGCCGCAAGCAGGGCCTCCACCCGCCTCGGCCGCGCCAGTGATCACAAAGTATTGGATCTGTTACAGAGTCTTGGTACATGGAGAAAGAACGAGCGCGGCGACCACTCTGATCGCCGCGCCGCCGACACCCGTGCTTGTTGCAAACCTACATCTTCATCTTCTTCTTCTTTTTCTTGGCCATCTCCGCCACCTCCCCTTGTTGCTGCATTCCGGATTCTCCATCCCCGGCGCGGCCACCTCCTGCGTCAGAGGAGTGCTATGATGGACCGCGGAGGTGATAGGGATCATGAAGTACATGTGGAGCAGGGAAACGCAGACCCATCTCAAGGAGCACATCAAGTGGCCGGCCACCGGGAAGGCCATCCTGGACGCCTGCAACTCCATGTCGGACGTCTCTGAGGCCGACCGGAGGACGGCCAGGCAGAAGCTCAATCAGACAAGGACATACAAATCAGTGGACGAAGCGATGGCAGACCTCAACCGCTAACGTTGGAGTACTTGGCCGCCCGCCGTACCGTCCAGGTGCGGCGGGCGCCAGTGTTTTCGAAAGGGGCGCTCTCGCGCTGTGGTGAATGGGTGCGGGGGCGAACGGATCGTGGTGGCTGAGATCATCCCGCACGAAGGAGTCCCGCGCCTCGCGTCCCGCAGCGCGGTGGTCGAGTTGCGCCGCGTGACGAAGCGCTACGGCAATGTTGCGGCATTGCGTGACGTCAGCCTCGCGATTCACGAGGGTGAGTTCTTCTCTCTACTCGGCCCCAGCGGATGTGGAAAGACAACGACGCTGAACCTGATTGGCGGTTTCGTCGAACCCGACGGCGGCGACATCGTGATTCAGGGTCAATCCGTCGTGGGGATTCCTCCATACCACCGCCCGGTCAACACGGTGTTTCAAAGCTATGCACTGTTCCCCCACATGACGGTCGCCGCCAACATTGACTTCGGTCTGCGGATGCGAGGCGTTCCCCCAGATGAACGAGCCCGGCGGATCGACGAGATGCTCGAACTCATCTCGCTGCCGGACTTTGGTCGCCGCCGTCCCTCTCAATTAAGCGGCGGGCAGCAGCAGCGCGTCGCCCTGGCCCGGGCGCTAGTCAATCACCCCGCCGTGCTGCTGCTTGATGAACCGTTGGGCGCACTGGACCTCAAGCTCCGCAAGCAGATGCGGATTGAACTCGCCCGTATCCAGCGCGGGGTGAATATCACGTTTGTGTATGTGACCCACGATCAGGAAGAGGCCATGACCATGTCCGACCGGATCGCCGTGATGAACCAGGGCCGTGTGATTCAGGTTGGCACACCGCAGATGATCTACGAGCACCCGGCATCGCGGTTTGTGGCCGAGTTTGTGGGTGCCAACGTCCTGGACGGGACGATCGAAACGGTGGAGAGCCGCGCGGGCCGCGTCCGGCTCGACGCTGGACCCTCGATCACCGCGGTGTGCCCCGATGGCCTCCGCCCCGGCGACCGGGTCAGCATCGTGATTCGGCCGGAGCAGGCCACGATTGCCGGGCACCCTGATCCGGGGACCAACGCCATTCCCGGGCAGGTCCTCAAGGCATCGTACTTGGGCACCCACACGCAGGTGGTCGTGCGGGTGACTGACGGGACGGAGATGACCGCGCTCATGGCCGCCGGTGGCGCATCAGTTGGGACGCCGGCCATCGGTGAGAAGATCCATGTGGTGTGGAAGAGCGAGGGGAGTCTGATCCTTGTAGAGGAGGGATCGCCATGAAGGATGGGCATACGGCTGTCCAGTCGCTTGCTCAGGAGTTGCGCGAAGGGCAGTTGACGCGCCGGGAATTTTTCAGGACGTGCGCCCGCTTAGGTATCGGTGTCATGGCCGCATCATCGGTGCTGCGGACGCTGGGCGGCGGGACCGCGTCGGCCGCGGCATTGCCGGGCCCGCTGAACATCCTGGTCTGGGACGACCACTTCGATGAGCCAGAATTGAAGGACTTTCTGGCCACCACCGGGGTCAAGGTCAACACCTCACTCTTCGATGAGAACGCCGATGCCTATGCGAAAACGAAACTTGTCGGGGGGCGGCAGATCGATGTGGTCAGCGGCGACGCGCTGTGGGGCCCCCGGTATTATCAATCCGGGCTCGTGGATCCGCTTGACCTGAGTCAGTTCACGTCGGCGAAGGAGTTGTTCCCGGTCTTCCGCGAGATTTCGTTCTGGAAGGTCGGTACCCGGTCCATCATGTTCCCCTGGTCATGGGCGCCCATCATTCCGTACTATGACCCGCGGTACGTGACGCCGTTCGACTCCTACGAAGCGTTGTTCGATCCCAAGTACCGCCGCCGCATCGTCATGGAGAAGACGCCCGTCGACATCATGGCGCAGATGGGACTGGTTTCGGGGGCAAAGAAGCCGTACCAGATGACCGCGTCGGAGGTCAAGGCGGCCAAGGAGGCTCTGATCCGCCTGAAGCCAAACATTCTGACCTTCGTCGAGCAGTCCAACCAGTTCGTTCAGTATTTCGTGAACGGATCGGCGTGGATCATTGCCAACGCGCACACCGGGCTCGACTATCGCGTGAAGCAAGCCGGCGGCCCGCTGGTGAAACCGGTCTACCCGAAGGAAGGGTATGTGGGCTTCCTCGATGGCGAGATGGTGGTCAAGAACGCGGCCCACCGGGATGCCGCCATGGCCTGGCTGGATCACAAGAATCAAGCCAAGTATGTGGTCCTGAACTTCCAGAAACAGCTTCGGGCCCTGGCGAACGAGAAAGCGATGAAGATCCTGCAGCAGGATCCGAAGTACGCCGATCTCGTGCATGCCACCGGGTACGATCAACCCGATGTGGCGTTGCGGATGATCCTGAAAGGGCCGCCTCCGGGCGAGGGCCTCAAGATGTACATCGACGCGTTCAACGAGGCGATTGCGCGCTGAGGTGAGAGCCGCATCCAACGTCGCTGTCCATATTTCCCCCAGAGTCGGGCGTGCGATCCCGCGCCTGCTCTGGGGGCTTCTTCCTCTTGCCACGATCGATGTCGTCCTCTTTGTCATTCCCATGGTCTTCATGGCCCTGTTCAGCTTTCGGTTTTCGGAGGAACTGTTGGGGCTGGTGGGCCGGTGGACGGTGGCGCACTACGTCAAGGTGTTCACGTCCGAGGGGATCTATCTTCGCATCCTGGTGAAGACGATCGTCATCGCGGTGGTGGCCACCGCCGCGTGTCTCCTGGTCGGCTACCCGTTTGCGTACTTTATTGCCAACGCCTCGCGCCGATGGCAAAGTGTGTTGCTGACTTTGGTGATCATGCCGTTCTGGACGAGTTACCTGCTGCGTGTCTACGCCTGGACGGCGATCCTGGGGGACCGCGGGTTGATCAACGAAGCACTGCGCTTCTTCGGGGTCACCGATCAGCCCCTGAGCTTTCTCCTCTTCAACGTTTTTTCTGAGATCGTCGTCTTCGTGTACCTGTACATCCCCTATACTGTGCTGGCCATCTACGCGTCGCTCGAGAAGATGGATCGGTCGCTGGTGCTCGCGGCGATGGATCTGGGGGCGACCCCGGTGCAGACATTTCTGCGGATCGTCCTCCCGCAGACGCTCCCCGGCGTCTATGCCTCGATCGTCTTTGTCTTCATCCCAATCCTGGGGGAGTACGTGACTCCGACGTTAGTTGGCGGCATGAGCGGGGTGCTGATCACCAATCTGCTCGTCAATCAGATCCACGCGCTCGAGTTCGGCTTTGGGGCCGCCATCGCGTTCGTCATGGCCACGTTCGTGCTGATGCTCCTGCTTGGGCTGCGCCGCTCCGTGGACCTGGAGCGCCTCTATGTCGCCTGAGAGGTTTCCCCGCCGGTCACCGCGGTGGGCGCTGCGCCTGCCGCGCCTCCTGCTCACACTGTACGGACTGCTGGGGTTTGTCTTCCTCTATCTGCCCATCGCTGTGCTGATTGTCTTTTCGTTCAATAGTTCTGCGGTGATCACGTTCCCGCTCCAGCATTTCACGCTGAGCTGGTACCGGGAGTTGCGCGAGGACTTTGTCCTGCTGGGCGCGGTGCGGAACAGCATCGTCGTCACCGCGGTCACGACTGTGGGCGCCACCCTGGTGGGGACGGCCGCGGCCTTTCCGCTGGTGCGGACCGGCTTCCGGATGAAGCGCATGGTCAACCTCTTCTTGCTGCTGCCGATCGTCATCCCGGGGATCCTCACGGGCATTGCCCTGTTGATCTTGTTCGTCCCAGTCCTCAACCTGACGCTGTCGTTGAACACCGTCATCGCCGGGCAGATCGTCCTGGCGGGGCCATTCGTCGTCCTGGTGGTGGCCTCGCGCCTGTATGGATTCAACCAGCAACTGGAAGCGGCCGCGATGGACCTCGGCGCGACGCCGTGGCGGACCTTCTGGCACGTCACGTTTCCTCTCATCCTGCCCGGCGTGCTGGCAGGCGCATTGATCACCTTCACGCTCACCTTCGATGAGTTCATCGTCACCTTCTTCACCATTGGTCCAGAGAGCACGCTGCCCATGTACATCTGGTCATTGGTCAAGTTTGGCGTCACTCCGAAGCTCAACGCCCTGGCCTCGATCATCGTCGTGCTGACGCTGGGCACTCTTCTCACCGCGAACTCGTTGCTGCGCCGGCGCGCCCGCTAAGATAAGCACATCCTCCAGTCTGCTCGCTCCTCCATCTAGTTCCTCCCAGTTCCCTGCTAGCTCCCATTCCGTTTGCAGGAGGTTTGCCAAGATCCAGGGCAAGCTAACTGCCGAGGCATGAGACACGAAAGGAGCAGGACGATGGCGACGGTGAAGGTGGCCGAAGTTAGCGATGTGCCGGTGGGCACGGGGAAGGTCGTGCAGGCGGGGGGCAAAACGCTGGCGCTCTTTAACCTGGGGGGCACGTTCCACGCCCTGGACAATCGTTGCACCCACATGGGCGGACCGCTTGGCGAAGGGGCAGTCGAGGGGAACCGGGTCACGTGCCCCTGGCACGGCAGTATTTTCAATATCACCAACGGCGAGGTGGTTGGGCCTCCCGCGCGTCGG